>Ga0307509_10002049_pt1 | contig 33168 bp, 40 predicted proteins | sample 10_EM_MG_FD_202245 | JGI IMG/M metagenome (GOLD analysis project Ga0307509, IMG submission 202245) | Populus trichocarpa ectomycorrhiza microbial communities from riparian zone in the Pacific Northwest, United States - 10_EM | ecosystem: Host-associated > Plants > Roots > Unclassified | place...
CCTTGTCTGTCCCAGTTAATTGTTTTCTACCCTTGTAATTGTGGCTTGAAACTTCACCCCTGTCATGGTATATCATGGTATTTTAAACATACCCCCCTGTTTTTCATGGTATTTTAAACGTTCGCTCTTTAAATGGGCCTGAAAGCCAATACATTAAAGTAGTACAGTATCATACCCCGAAAAGCAATTCCTATTGAAGGATCCCTTCTCCAAAACCTTTAAAAAGAAAAGCGGGAGTAGGGAACACGCTTCGTCCTATACTCGTAATGTCCTGACGTTTGTGAACACAACTGCTATTGCATGATGCCAAGATCAGGGCAAAAAAGCTGAATTTTGGCGGTATGCAATAGCAGTTGTGTTCACAAACGTCAGGACATTACTAGTACACGCTCGGCTCCGTCTTTCGACTCTATGTTAGAGAACTGCCGTATGTTATCGACGCCCCCTGCTATCTCGACTCGACTCGTTGGTGATGCAAGAGAATCCCAACTCGTCTCGGCCATTCTTCGGACCTACACACTGGCAGGTGCTCTAGCTTAAGTGTTGGACGGAAAGTGGCAGCGGCTCGGAATGGAACCCTTTGGAGGCTAGGCAGCGGCGGGAGGAGCATTCACCTTTGCATTCAAGCACAGCACTTGTGCAATGCGAGTAGAAACTAGACTTTACACCAAGGCGCCCAAGATTCCCGTATTAATCCAAGGGGGGGCAAAACACAGCAGAAAAACTGCTGGGACAAGGAAGCAAGAAAAACTACAACCGAAAGTTGTGTCTATTCTTTTTAGCTTCTTAGTTTAATCCCCAAATTTGGTATTAGTTCTCTGGGTAACGCGAGCGCCATATCATGATGGCGGTGCACTAGCCACCGGCGGGAGTTGTTTCGCTTCTTTAGCAATTTGTAACCAGTCAACACCCGAGATATTGTTCTGGCATTTGAAACACTAGCCCGTCTAAAGTGCATGTACGAGTACGTATCCTACCGGACAAGTGCAAAATAGGAGAGCCAATGGAAACCCTAGTGGTGATAATCCTTAGTTCTGCTACGATAATAAGACCGATCTAGTATTCAATGCCAAGGGGTGGGAGAGTGACTTATTTCTTTTTTCTCCCTATGAAGTATTTTGATATCACGGTAATCACAGCTCGCATTCCCATTTTACAGCAATTCCATACCGTATATAGTCGCTACAATCACCCTGCCCCTCAGGGCGAGCATCCTAAGAAGGCTTTTACTAACCACAAGGCTGGAGAATATGTCCGCCCCCCCCGCAGAACATTCAGCACTGTCCTCTGAATAGTATGTCCAACTCTTTCCAGATCCCCTGTGCTTCTCATATGTTCCCCTTTCTGCCCCAGAGCTGTTTCCATCTAATATAGTACTATTGGGCATTGGGCCAAAGGGACTACTTGGAGCACAACTGATGCGCTTGCACCACCGCTACCACCGGATATACCTCTGAGCAGGGGTAACTTAAGGCCAGATCACTTCCGACTTGCTGAATTTAGAAATTCTAGACGGTATCGGTCTAGGTGGCTTGGTTGGATGGAAGATGACCTCTTAGCTTATGGTAATCTTGTGGTTTCATTAAGTGAAATATTCAGAGTGAAGAAACAGCCGAAGAAAGGAGCAGTAGACTCATCAGATATCACTCGCACTATTACTAGCCTTCACACCAAGCGCAACTGCCTCACCTTGTAGGGTCTGCCGTCCGACCCAAAGGTGGCGGTATTGCAATTTCACCGCCCCGGATGGACTCCTCATAGCGGCCCATTCCCATCCAGGGCTCTTGACAGTCCTCCCTCAACTCTTCGGATAGTTTGGGAGCGACTTTCTTGTCGCAGATATAATTGCTACAAGAGAGGGTTGGCGTGGAAAATGCGAGGATCCAGGCAGGGTGGGAGTTTACTTTGTGGGCGCCCTGGGGGAGTAGGAGGTAGAACAGCTGACCGCGGGAGATTGTGTGCGGGAACTGCAGGCGTGGGCGCCCTCAATTGGGGTTCGGTAGTAAACCAGCTAGTTGCCAGTTGCCAAAGTTAATTAATGGGCGTATGGCAGATATATTACTCGTTGCTAGGCTTCTGAGATTATGGGCGCTTGGAGGAGTAAGCAGGGGGATGGCTTCGATCAGAAAGAGTTCCAACACCTACCGCCACTGTAGTCTTTGTTGAAATAGCTTCTTCGGATATTCACTTTCTACCTCTTTTGAGTACGACAAAGCTAGCCAGAATTCTTTCGTCTCGGACTAAAACCGTCCGAGTTCTACTGGTCATGTTTTTACCTCTTCCTCCATGTCATTGCTTGACCAGATATACAATTGTTTCGCTGCATAAATAGTGGGTCTCTCCGGCATTCTTAAATAGAGAGGAGCTCTTTAGACTCCCTCACTCTCTCGAAGGCTTCAGTATACAGTCTAGCCATTAGGTATTTTACAACATCCTTGTTGTAAATATCGCAATAGTCAAGCTCTATACCGAAGGCTTAGGAAACGACAGAAAACCATAGAGAGTTGCATTCTATCTAAGGGACCGGAGCACCGGCTATTTATGCTTCGCAACAGGAATACTTGTCCGCAGCAGCAAAGAAATCCAAGGTAACAAAAGGAAGATAAAAGGAATGTGATGCGCATAGAATTACATCAATGATTAACTGATTGAGTAGTAAGTGGGATGAAAGATCTGAAGCGAATGAGTTGAGCTTATACTCTGACGGCATTGAAGTGAAACTAGTATGAAGTAGGAAGTGTTGTCGTACTCAAGAACGTAGAGAGTGCATATCTGAAAGTATAATTTCAACAATCCTTTGCCTCTGCATAACGAGTGAGGGCCTGTGACGACGTTATAAAAACGTGAGGAAAAAGCGGAGATAATACCCCTCAAGTGTAGCTGTGTAGCGCGGGGTTATTTCCTTTCCTTGCACGTACTGGACTAATCACAGTAGTTCTATTTATTCTTTGGAGTGCAGTGTACTAGGAATGTCGCTGATGTGGTGATTTCCTCGGAGTTACCAGAGATTCACTGTACTGTCGGAGGCTTGGATAGCCTTTCTGGAATTTGCGGTAATTGCCATGGGCCGGGTAGCTAGTTTCATAGCCGGACAAAAGGGCAGTCACGGTGGATAAGGGTTTGTTGGTTAGCTAGTGGGAAAGACCTTGTGGGAGGACGGAGCTTGATCGCGGATATTCCTGGGTCGTTGGGAACAGTTTGTTTTTTATCATCGTCATCTTCTTTCTGCGAGCTGAGCATCGGGGTTTATCGAAACCACCAGTGCTTGTCTTCCGTTTTCAATTATCAGTTTTAGTTTCTTCCCTTTTCTCTTGCTGGTGATCTTCACCAGTATCGTCGATAGTCAAGATTGCCAATACCCCCAAAAGAACGCCTCCCGTGGAAGACCCACGACAGTACAGTACTATCTCGTTTAGTTAGTTAGCTTGGTAGTAAATTTTTGATTCTGGGATACCCTAGGCTCTATTAGAAGAGTATTCATCAGTATATTCAATACCTCTGTTGAATTACGGCTCAGGGCAGTAGTCAAACTGTATTCGGTCTTAATGAACTTACCCTTGGAACTTTAGAGGGATGGAGATAATTATGGCCAACGGAGTAAGGCACTACGGAACCGCGATGTGTTGCGCTGTGTTGTGCAAGTGTTCCGTTTGGAGGCGTCGATGAGCATTAGAGTGCACTATACTAGCACGGCCCCTATCCTCGCGGTACCAAGGTAAAGGGTTGTGGGGAGCGCTTTCCGGCCCGTATCAACACCACAAAGTGCTATGCAGTGAGGCTTCAGTTTAGGTGATATTTAAGTTTTTCGACTAATTCTTCCATGGGGATTGATAGACTGGTATGGGTGCCAAGCTAGTAGATTTGATCGCAGGGATTCTAAGGTGATTATTCGGAGTGCAAGATTCGTGCTGTGCCGGGGAGTACTTAAAGATGTGTGACATTTCTCACTACAGATGCGGTAGGCGCAACCAGAGTGTTGTTTGAGGAAATTTGGGGGGGGATCATTGGGCAATTCTAACGTTTCATGGGGTTCCATGAAAAACCCCGCTTTTCTTAGCCTTCTGGAACTCTAGTCGTTGACTGTCCCTATTATCTATCATCCATCATCTACAACACCCGAAGCGGTAAAAACAGAGAATGTCTCAATCATTCAGTAATAATCCAACGCTTTTAACACGACTGTTAATGTTACGGTTGCCGATGATCAATCTGGTGTCATTGCCTGGCTATCCCCGCTAGATCCCAGGTCACGGCATCAGGAGATTCGAGACCTGCGAATCGAAAATGTAGGGGAATGGATCTTACAAACCGAGGAATTTAGAAGCTGGTACAGCGGTAGCTCGGGGGGGTGAATCTGATAACGCAGTATTGTTTTGTCCCGGAGATCCAGGAGTTGGCAAGACATTCATGAGGTAACAAGGCCGAACATAGAAGAATAGAAGAACAGCGACAAGCGCTAGCAAGGCACCGTGTTAGCTCGTGGGTTATAGACAGCTTGTGTGATGGGGCTGGAGAGCAAAACGCGACTGTTGCATGTTTTTATTTTAGCTTCGTGGCCCGAAAAGAGCAGTCCCCCAGGCATGCTGGGTGCTTTGCTGGAACAGTTGGTTTGCGGACTGGAGGAGACCCTGGAGGAGATATCACGAGCATACGAAGAACAAAAATGTGCCATTGGTCGGCGGGGACCACTACTTCGGATATTGTGAAGATGCTGCAGATCACCGCTTCCAGAAAGCGCACGTTCATATGCATCGACGCTGTAGATGAATGCGAGGCAGGGTATCGAGTCAAGCTTCTTGATTCGCTGAATCGGATTCTCCAAAAGTCTCCCAGCACTCGAATATTCATGGCCGGTAGACCGCACATTCAGTCCGAGATCGGGAGGCGTCTTTCCGGGAGAGTGACAAGCTTATCCATAAGTCCCAAGAAAATTGATGTTGTCAGATATCTCCATGCCAGGCTCACCGAGGACACAATCCCAGATGCGATGGACAGTAGTCTGGGGGCAGACATCCTGAAGAAAATTCCTGAAGAAGTTTCTGAAATGCACGTAGAAGCAACACCGGGAAAGCTCCTTAAATTATCCTCTAACAGACATATATATTTAGATCCTGCTAGTCTCGCTGAATATCGATGCGATCTTGCAAGAAACTACAGTCTACTGTACTGTAGATGACAAAAGCTTAGCGCAATGACCGATGACTTGGGGTTGGGGGAAGTATATGGTGCAGCGTTGAGTCGGGTAGAGGCAGGGAGGAGAGAAAGCAAGGCTTGGAATGACTGTTTTGATGTGGGTTTCTCATGCGGAGCGAGCCCTACAGTAAAGGCCAATGAGTTGTGGCAGGCTTTGGCAATCGAAATAGGGTCTCCGGATCTCAATACCGATAATGTTCCTTCTATAGGGACATTGCTGGCCTGCTGCCAATGACTTGTTACGGTAGACAAGGAGGCTTCCACGGTCCGGTTAGTCCATTTTACCCTTCAAGAGTACCTCCGGCGCCGTCCCGACCTCTTTGATACAGCTCACTCAATAATGGCAGAGACCTGCCTAAGTTATCTGAATTCCCGGGAAATCAAGGCCCTTCCCACTAGTCCCCTTCCAGATCTCCAAGACATCTTGTTTCTCGAATATTCCTCTCTATTGGGGAGTGCATGCACAAACGGACCCTTCGGATTGCGCGAAATCGATGGCGCTGAGGCTGTTTGATGACTACAGTAATCAAGCATCCACTACTCGAGTAAAATCCTCTTGAAAGCACAATCGCATTTGTGCACTGTGGATTTCGATAAGATTGCCCTATTTAGTGGTCTGCACTGTCATCCTTCTTCGGGATTGCTGATATTGTAGCTAGTCTGGCAGAGGTAGAAGCTTGTACTATCAATCAAAGGGATTGTGCGGGTAATAGTCTACACGTCTTGTGTGGGCTGGTCACAATGAGCACGAGAAAGTACTCGTAGTGAAAGAACTACTCGAACAGGACGACGTCAGCCCCAACAAACCTGATAACAGTGGCCGAACAACCACTCGGTTGGGCTACTATGTGTGGGCACAAGAGGATAGTAGAAACAACTACTCGGACGGGGCGACATCATCCCCGACAAACCTGATGACAGTGGCATAGCACCACTCTGGTGGGCTGCTCAGAAGGGGCACGAGGAAGTAGCGGAAATACTACTCGGGCGGGACGATGTCAAACCGGATAAAGGGGGCCGCACCCCACTTTACCGTGCTGCTATGAATGGGCACGAGGAAGTGGTAAAAATACTACTCGAACGGGACGCCAACCCCAACAAATCAGATAAAGACGGCCGAACGCCACTCTATCGTGCTGCTTGGAACGGGCACGAGGGAGTGGTAAAATGCCGTTCGGGCGGGACGACATCGAGCCTGACAAACCAGATAAAAATGGCCGAACACCACTCCGTCGGGCCGCTAAGAAGGGGCGTGAGGGAGTAGTGAAAATCCTGCTTGGACTGGAAGGCGTCAACCCTGACAAACCTGATAACGGCGGCCAAACAGCACTGTTACAGCCCCAAGAATCTGCCACCCCCCGTGCGACTTGAGACCCAGTCTTCCCCCAGAATTTCTTATGTAGTCGAGCCAGAATTTGTCGGTTTCTAAAATCTAGGGCGTGGCGCTGGCTATCTCTATCATATTGAGTCCTTATGACTGGAAATTTCTATCATAATATTTACTTCTGTACATGTTTTCTGGTCTCAAATCTCCTTTAGCATATTTGCTGTTCATTTCTTTCTTCTCACAATTATTTTCCTTCCCCTAAGGGTTGTTTAGATACAGAGAAAAAATATCAAGCGCAAGTATTTCTTGCACTCGTGAAAAGAGATGGAAACGTTAGCTATTAGCTAAGCTATCTCCTAATCAGGTGAGACAGTTTGAAAATTGGTCTCATGCGATTAGTTTAACTAAAATAGCTGTACATGGATAAGCCTGCTTGGCATAATCCTACTCCATCATGAATCTAAAGATTGTATGGGAACACGGTAGCCATCTAGGAAATGTGGTCGGAGGATTGGTCTATGATAGTGCCCGGTTTAGAGCTGCCGGCAGATAACCATCGTAATTGTGTATACTGTCAATGTGGGAAATGAGGGTCGCACGGAAGTAGACGATAGACTAAGAGAATTCATGCGGAACTTCGGCACTTCACACGAAGGATACCAAAATGCAACTTTCACTTCACTACACAATTAAACTAACGGTAAAGACAGGTGTGTAAGTAAAACCCAAATACCACGTCCTGGTCCTTCCATGGATCACCACACCTATCTCTGTATTTCTCCACATGCCCTTATTTCTCCATACAGTCCCGTGATAACAAAGGAAAGACATGCCGGTATAATAAAATGTTGAACGATCTCCCGTACCCGAACCATCCGCATATCTCCTAAACGATCCTCCACACCCGCGCAACAAAGCCAAGCACACCCGTCGAACATATACTGCATACCAAACGTTCCCCCCCGTCCTGTCCCTAAAATACTCCTATTCCAAAGGCGACAATAGAAAACAACCCCCACTTATTCACGCAGTCCTCGGACACCCACCACCCAAAAATACCACTTGAGCACTTGAGGAGCACAGTTTCGGACAAACACTGTCGTCCGTCACCGTCACCGTAGGAAGTGGCAGAGCCACTAGGCAACTCGGTGGAACAGTGCAGGGTCCGGTTCCGATAAGTACTGGATCGGTACTGCACGGCAAGATACTAGTTATCGTCGTAGGGGGTTGCGATAGGCATTTGGCCACTGGACAGGGGGCCGTGATTGAGGAGGAGACGATGAAGCCTGGATAAACGGTGACTGTTGCTGTTGGGCAGGTGGTTGGGCAGGGTGTGGTGGAAACGGTGGTTATCGTGGTTGGGAAGTATGTGGGGTATTGGGCGAATGAGGTGCTGGAAGGGTCAGTGGAGGAGGCGGGGGAGAATGAGGAAGGACAACGTACCGTAGATAGAGGAGTGCAGCTAAGCAGAGGCTCAGGAAATTCCTCATAGCTTGTGATGTTCTTATATCCGACTGTTCAATGGCGGAAACGGTGGATAAGTATGTTGTCCTTTGCGTTCAGAACGGTGAATTAAGCACTAAAGTTACAAGAGTTCCCAAACTAAGTCGCTTGGAGGGAAGGGTCTTTGAAAGCTCAAGAAACGAGAGCATGGCACACCGGTACCATACAGTGACTTTTACGGCGCTTCCCCAAAGCTTCCCTGATGATGTGGGGCACTGCAGCCAGCAAGCTCTGTTGATAAACCAACCACATGCCAGACCATGATGATTCAGCAACCACCCTTTCCTTCCGCGTTCGGAGGGATAGTGAGCTGTGTAATTTAGGCGAGCACCCACCATAAACGGATAGATTAAGATACCGGTAGGAAACAAGGAGATGACGACCCGAAATTAACAAGATGTTCCACCGAGATTTGGAGGTGAAAACTCGGGCAAGGGGCCTGGAAATGTTGTTCGATCTCGCTCTGAAGACTTCATTGTACTATGATACCACACCAGCAGTAAGCAACTCCCAACCAACTCCAGATAGTCGACTTCAAAATCCTCTAGCTCGACAGCTACAGTTCCTAAGCTTCTGCAAAAGTGTTTACCTCATGATTGTCTAGAGAATTACGGAGGGGTTTAAAGGAATTTCCACTTGCCGTGATGATAGGGCGATTCAAAGTTTTGAGAGCCGCCAAATTAACATGGCCCAAGCTTACTGTATCTACTAATATCTTGGCGCTGCTACATCCAATCAGGTAATGCAGTGGCTCTGTATACAGCCAGTTTTTAAGCCAAAGAGAGAAGAAATCATCTGCTGAATAAGCGAAAGCCAATCAACTCAAGGGCTGATCACCTGTGTCTGGCACTATACCGCTAGCCGTTGGATTGCTCTCCTCCAACCATCACAGCATCTCAGAGACGTAACCATAGTACTCTTGCTATGGATAATGACGAACTGTAACGCCAGGCATGACAGCGACAGCAGAAAGAAATGTTGACTTAGGTGGTGGGCATCGCCGGCCATCTCACCCCCTTCTCATTTACTAAAGTCCCTCTAAGCATTCTCCGATGTCCTTGCGAATCGTGTGTTTGACGCAATTGCACAGTCCAGCTCAGTGGTGTATACACCCCCCCCTCATAGCCTTGTCAACTACTCAATTAAATGCACCCCGAAGCTAATGGAAAGTTAAGCCAGACATACACCCCTGTCACTCATCACCACGGGTCTCTCTATGGTGAAAACAGACCAATTGCGCTCAGAATAGTCGCGAGAAAACCGCCCATTGTGCCCCAAAGAACGCCCTATAAAACAAAGGAAAACATGTTTTCCCCACCTCATAAAGAGCTACTCTCGCTGTCCCTCCCATCGCTGAAGTTCGCAATTCTACATCTAATTTGCATCAAAACCTCCTTTTCCACCTCTCCGAGAACCAAGAACTCCGGTAAAACGATGCCCTCTGCTCCGACAACAACCTCCATGCCCACTGTGTCGACCTCCCCCTTCTCCACGTCTATACCGTCTGCTTTGCAATCCTTGCTCCGGGCTTCTTTTCCTACAGGCCCGGGAGTCCACCAGTAACGCGGATACGACCTCTGGAGATTGTCCACGATACAGGCAACCGCTATCATGAGGGCGGAGGATATTATAACCACAGGGATAAGGTCCCATCCGATTCCCCTAACTCCAGGATCGACAGCTGCGAGGAGCGCGGTAGCACCGGCAGGTGGATGGGTGGTTTTGGTGACCGACATGATCAAACTCGACGAGGCACAAGCCAAAGCCCCGACAAGCCACACGAGGCTATCGAAATGATCACTGAGCAGGAACAATTTTGTTATTGCCACGCCGGTTGCTGCCGAAAGAATTTGCCCAAAGAATGCATTTCTTGGTTGAGCCAGCGGACTGTCCACCGCACTGTACAACAGTATTGCTGCTGCCCCCTTTTATATGAGCTTAAATCAGCTCATGCTTGCAACGGCTTGGCAGCAATAGGTCGGGTGTACATACATAACTTCCAACAATCATTGGGCACCCTTTCTCAGAGAAATAGCTCCAGTGTAGGAAAATCGCCTCGACAACCGCAACTCCAGAAAAGGCTCCTACAAAAGCCCAAGTCCAAACAACGATGTCAAGCTCTCCCTCTCGAGCTTCATTTCTATGTCCCAGGAACCGACTTATACATGTCGGGAGCCTCCGGAGGATCCTCGGATTTGGGATGAAGGGGCTAATGTAGGCGTCGATATCGAAATTCCATGCTTCAGCCGGAGAGAAACCGTTGATATTATGGGGATCTTTCATCAGTGGACCGATAGATAAAAGGGGCCTAGGTGTCCGATAGGGGGGCAGAACGGCCGGTTTTAGCTGATGGGAGTAACTGGAGAACTTCTCCGCGGAAATCCCTTCCAGCGGCCCCAACCTCGACTTTTGCGAAAGCTCACAGGGTCCAAAAATCAGGGCAGGAAAACCTGCGGTAAAGAGGTACCGGCAACGTTTTTTATGACAAATGGAAACCCTAAAGGGCCATCCGCGAAGATGTTCGCCTCACTCTTTCCGCGTCCCCCGGGAACTTTGATCGAGAACACCCTAGGCGATCAGAGGGGAAAGAGAGAGAACAATAAAAGGTGCGCTTGTCATGCCTTTTTACAAGCTCCATTACCGCAGTTTACCCGAGTGATCGCCAGTGCGGCTAGAATAACCAAACTCCCCGCTCGCGGCCCGCCCCTCTCGCCAGCTTCCAACCTCCTTTCCCCCCTCCCTTCATTTTCCTCCATCTACCCCCAAAACCATCTGAAGGATCAATGCGTTGGGTTATTACCATACTCCCCCTAGGCAATAAGTACTTGCCCTTGGCAAGAGAGACCCGAGCATCGAGGGCACACCGGTAGTTCTGTTTGCACACACGAATGCGAACGAACGATTGGCCTGTACCGGTATTCCCTCTAATCCCTGTGTTCGGGTGCACTCGCACCTCGCCATAATGGATCTCCTTGGACTGGAAACACCTCTGTTGTGAAGGAATTGCTTGGGAGCTTGAACGCCCCTCACAAATTTCCCCGCTATAACGAAATACCTATCAGAGAACACTCTATGACAAATTTCACCGGATTTTAGCTTCCCTGTTCACACGGGAACTCAGCCTGCTTTGATGAAAGGTGCTCTACCTTCTAGGAGAAGCCTGGCATAGTATGATGTCCCGGCATTAAGCTGAATTTTTTTCACGGAGATTGTGCCCACCCCCGTCATCATGACTGCTCACCACCCCGCCCCGAGCAAAATACCGGTACGCGTTTACCGGCAGAGCCACCTCCGACTCTCTGTAGATCTTTTCTTCTTAAACCCGGTGACACATGTCAGTGGCGGTAACAACTAGAACCAACGCCCCGAAATTCAAACACTCAAAGAAATGTCCAGGAAATAGCTCTTCCCCCTGATTCCCTCCACACACGAACCAAGTAGCCACCAAGGCAGACATCATGGCCAAGTATTATACTCCCGTTCGGAAAGTCCTTGCCACACTTGTACATTCATGTAGTTGTGGCTAGCGTAGTAGTCTATGTAGGCACCAGCCAAGCAACAGCCAGAGCTACATGAGTGTACCAGTGTGGCTACGAGAACAAAAAACGGGAGTTCGCTTGAAAAATGCCTCAAAAAATAATACAAGATTACATCCTAGATATGATACTTGAAGGTTTATCCACAACTTGCCACATTGGAACCTTTCAATAAGGGAAACAAAAACCCAACCACCCCCGGCGCCCACCATAGCGAGGCGGCGGCGGGACCGCACTAACTTTACACTCTACCGCCCCGGTACGATATCCAGCACGAAGCACCAGAAGATTCAAGTCCAGATCCAGCGGTGGGCGCTCCCCCGTTTTACAAATAGTCCAATTTACCATACTATAAACCTTTAACCCCCCCCCTCCCGCCGTGTTCCGACATGTGCAGTGCCGGTACTTTCGTATCGGACACATCTGCTCTACGATAGCATATATGGTGTTAAATTGTGCCCACACCCGGGCCTACCGGTACACATCCCGATTCTCTCTTCTCTGCTCGCGGGTTTCGAAGATATCCGGGCATCCCGTGAACTAAGGATCCGCGTCCTTGGCGGACATTGGGATTGGGGTGCTTCGGGTGCGTGAGGTTCACGAGGGGGTGATGAGGGGAGAGAATTTGTCGTTCCCTACCACCGGTACTCGCGTGATGTGAGGTGTGAGGTTTGGACGTGTAGGGTGGGTGGTTGGGTGTACGTGTACTGTGCTTGCTGAACGAGTACTGTGGAAGTTTTTATATGGAGCGGTCTCGTCTCGGGGGAAGGGGGTACTTTTCGGCGATGGACCGCAAGTAAAGAAACAAGCACCGAAGCATAAGGACTCACTCGAAGAGGAGTGCATAAAAGTACGGCGTAGCCATCCATTCCGAGAAGGTTATAATCTATATAGCCCTTCTTTCAGTTTTTCTCCTCCTTTCCTCTCCTTGCCTTCCAAACCGGCCCTACGCTACTAATACTAGGAAGAATGAAAGAAAACAGGTAGGCCCAAATTTAAGTCCCGCGGCGCAAAGGCGGGGCACAAGACTGTAATACTGGTATATAGAAAAGATATGATCACTAGGGTGGGGAGTACGGTGCAGAAGCATAATCCCCCTTTCCTCAAATAAACAAATAATCGCTCCCAGTCCTCGCAAGCCTCTCCTTCCAATTCCCCTTGCCATCCCTCCACATGGCCTCCAGCACCACCCCCGCACTCTTAACGTTGAACTGCGGTAACAATTTCCATATATTCCTCAGCGTCTCCCTGATGAACTCCCTCTGGCGCTCATTTGTTGCCGCCGCTCCGGCCAAAAATACGGGCCAGAAAACGCCCTTGAAGAAGACAGACCCGGGCTCGAAGCTAGCGATGTGCGTGATGATCTCATCAACGAGCTCGTCCGTCTTGGACGCCGTTGACGGCGATGAGGGGGTGAGCACTTGCAGGGCGAATACGTGCACAGCGCACTTGTAGGCGCAGACGTGGTGGTAGAGTTCGCACGCATCGAGGCGTGGGATAGATGTTCCAGCTGCGTTTTGGCTGAGGGAAGGGAGGCGCTTACTTACCCATCCTTGGGGGTTGAAATTTGTTATTCTTGATAGTAGGGTTTGCGTCGTGGGGGATGTGGTGGTAGGGGGGGCTTTCTTGTGTTGTGAGACGAGAGATATTACTTGTAAGAGTTCGGCTGGGCAGCCGAGGAAGGAGTAGTGTTCCGCTTGTTCGAGGAATTTGAAGATTTCTTCTGGATTGCTGCTGGTGCTGCCCCATGAGAGGGTATCCGTGTCAGCGCCTCCGGAGAAGGCGAGGGATTTTCCGATTATGTCGATGCTTTATGTCCCGTTAGCAATGATATTATTGACGGAGGGGGTGGGGGAGATATATACGCGGCGACATGAGTGATCAATACCCCCAACGACGGCGAGAGATTGCTCCTCTGTCCGTCCATGCCCCCACTCATCTGGATCAGTCGCCTGGCGCCCTGGAGGTGTATCTTCCACGTATCCTTCCCGCTCTCGAGCGCTTCAAAGAACAGGAACAACAGCATTGCCGCAAGCACCGGCTCCCGGACGATGGTCGTGCCATCGTAGTTTGGCTTCTGCAGGTCCTGAGAAAGTGAGTTGATCGCGCGGCCCTTGTACACTAGTGCGTGGGTTTCTGGGAAGTCGGTATTGTTGGAGTAGTGTCTTGCGGAAACTGCTAGAGCTGCGTGCAGGAAGGAGGGGTGCTCGGCTGCGAGGGAGAGGAGGTTGCGGTAGGGGTTGTCGCCGTAGCGTTCAAAGAGTATGAAGTCTCTACAGACTCGCTTGTCGACTAGGTGTGGGTATTTTGTCAGTTAGAGGTACCATAAGGGAGGTGGAGCCAGGAGAGAGAGTAAGTGACGTACAGTAGTCTAGATAATATTTGCTCGTCACATCGAGATCTCCGAAAAACTCCGGATTGAAAGGCCTCAGCCAACCCTCTCCAACACTACCGCGGGGTTCTACCACCACCCTACCATCCTTCCCCTTATCCCTCCTACCCCTCACACCCCCACTATCACAACCACAACCCCCCGTTCCTGCCCCTGTACCATCCTCCTCCTCCTCCTCCTCCTCCTCCTCCTCCTCTCTCTTACCCACAGCCTTCCGCCCACGACCACGATTACTACTCTTCCCATCCCTCTTCTCGACAACAATCACTCTCCTCTCACCCTCCCCAACCGTCCTCCCGACCACTATTCCCTCCGTTCTGTTACCCCCCAACCCACCACCCATCTCGTTCTCAGGACTACTGCTTCTCCCACTAGAATCCTCCTCTTTCTTCACCACCACCGCCTCGCACCCGGTGCCCCCCTGCTTCAATGGTTTTGGCAACGGGAACGTCTTCCCCATCATCTTCCCCCGCGAGGCAACGCCCTTATTCCACACCAGCGGCTTCTTGTATCCCAAACAGCTGAGCTCGGGTCTTTTGGCGCACTTTTCGCAGTACGGGAGCGCACGGTCGCAGCGGACGCGCCGGCGGCGGCAGGTGTAACAGTCTACCGTTGCGAGCATTTGCTGGGTGGGGGTTGTTGAGGCCGGGAGATGTTTTGGTTGGTTTTGGTTGGACCCCCAAGGGTTAGATTGACGAATGGAGGGGGAAAGAAAGAAGTGTGGAGGGGAAAGGGGAAAGATCTTTCGTGCGGGGTATCTACTATTGGTAGAGCTGGGTACTAATGTTCTGGTATCCTCGTGCTGGACTGGCCTGAACCGGAGTGTATCGTATGGAACTGTGCTAGACTGCTGTATGATCGAAGAGCGTGAATGTGAATGTGTGATGGATGATACGAACGCCCCGTACCGTAACGTAATCGGGCGTTTAGCTGCAAAAGATGAGATGACGCTGTGCTATGTATCGTATTTAGGATGTGCCACGAGGCAGAGTTGATGAGTTGGGAGCGCCCTCTTTCACTTCCCAGAATGAGAAGCGTTTGTACCGGCCAGGCATTCGGTTGATTATTATAGAGGCACCAAAACTATACTATATATGTCAGCAGCAACAAAGCAGAGTATCAAATTGAGGAGCTTTTACGAGAATTTTGATTCATTCCTTCTCTTCCTGCCTACGCTTCTTTCTTTCTTACTTGATAGAGTGTTTGGGGCGGGTGACGATGATGAACAAACGAGGGAACGGACGAGCTTCATGAACAAACCTACAAGGCTGGACGACTAGTGGCCAGGTATTACGGGCTTTCTCGATCGTTTACAAGGCGAAGGTTATGTGTGATGTTCGTATGCAATTTTCCTCCGTGCCTGCCTGCCTGCGCTTGGTTTTTGAGCTGTGGAGTGGTAGGAACAGCTTACAACGGTACCTCCCCTGTGTGGCATGGTGGGGGGGTCGAGATGAATCATGAATGCCTACTTTTTTCAAAACGTTTGTGCTCTATGTGAGCGCCTACACAGCTCCATAGCAATGCTATCCCAGTATATTGAATAGCACGAGTGAATTCGCTCCCTTCCACTTCGCTCCCTTCCAATGCTTCCATACCGACACCAGGAAAAGCCAGGGTAAAGCTCACGCCTGCAGGCTGCGCGTACTTTGTACGGGCCCGATCAGCACTCACGATAGAGCAATAGTAAAAATCTCTTATCCCCCATCTCGCTCTATCTCACGTGCGCCGTGCCAGTGCTGGCATATTTAACGGCGGGTAAATTTACAGCATTGGGTTTTTACAGATATGGGAGATAGACGTTACGACATGGGGGTGGGGGGGTTTCTTCATGTTTTGGGGACGGGTTGGCCCTCTGGGGTGCAGCTTGCAGGGGTGGGGGTTGTTGATTGAGACACATGCGATATGCCGTGGTGGTGGCTCATGGGAGGGCTAGAATGCTCCCAAGGGCCCTACACTGGAGTGTCTGATATTCGCGGTTCTTGAGCAATTACTGTTGCGGTGCTGCGAACTGGTCTGATAGCCAAACCGGACTCGCATGGGACCCCCCCGAGGCAGATTCAGGGCAGTATTGTGAAGTGAGCGAGCGTTATATCGTAGAGTACAGTGCTAGATTTGTGCGAGGGGAGGTGGGAGGCTTGTGAACTGCAGTGCAGAGCCAGCGATATGGCATGAGCTTACTATACGCTGGGTAGAAGTGACACTGCATTCTTATGATAGCGTTGAAGCGTTCTTAAAAAGAACTGCTCTTGCAAAAGGACCAAATTTTGGCAGTGTGTCATAGCAGTTCTCCCAAAAAAAGACGCTTCGGCATTACGACCGCTGCACGGCGCTGTACTATACTCGCAATGTTAAAAAAAGGACTGCTTTTGCATACTGCCAAAATTTAGCACTTTTTCTTGAATCAAGGTGAAATGCATAGCAATTCTTTTTAAAAAATGCTTCGACATTGCGAGTACCGATACCATGCAGTCGGGGCGGCAGGACCCAAGTTGACTGGATTGTGGATCTGCAGGAGAGACAAGTGTTGACAGTGCGTACTGCACTCACCTGGTGAGAAGGGCTGGGCGTGGATAATTCGCCCCCAGGCTATGATCTGATAGGGTACCGTGAGAACTAGAGCGATGGACTTCAAGCTAAGACGTTGGAATTGCCTCTCCGAGTAAGGTCTGTTGTATGTTTCGTGTTGAGTTGTCTCAGTGGATGGCTGAACGCTAATTTTTTTTCCGGGGTGGTTCCCTCTCCTTGGCTAAAGAGGGAAATTCTGGACGTCTTAGCGTGAGCTTTAGCTACCCCAGCTCTTACTGTAAAGTGTTGCAAAGCACAGGTAGATGATCACTCGCACTCAACTTTTACGCTGGCTAGCTATGGCTTGATCTGTCAAGTCAAATCAAACATTTCCGCGGGCTGGAGCGCCATACCCTTCTTGTGGCTTAGCTTGCCCCCTCCAGAGCGGTTCTTTCCCCGTAGTCACAGCACTCACAAGCCAGAATTACCCAACAGAGGGCCTGCGTAGTCTGACACGAGTGAGAGCTATCAATAGTGTTGCCAGAGGTTGTCGCTTGCTTCAAGAGCGTGTGAAATCCATGACCGATGTCCTTCTTCATCTACCGGCAGCTCCCTTCGAGGGATCATACAATAGCTGATTCCTGGGCAACTTGAAATAAATCTTGTTGGAACCATACCACCACAGCCTCATAAAGGCATAAAAGTACGGAGTTGGCATTTAGGGCCCTCAATTCCAGAGGCAATCTCATGCTTTCCACAGTTCAACCGGCTGGGATTAAGGAACCGGGCCGCCAAGCCTTGCCATGAGATTATGGTATGGGTTAGAGAAACACCACCTTTGGTCTCCATGGTGGGGGACTCTTTGAACCAACCCACTCTGGCGCCAATATCATCCAACTTTGAGCGACGCAGACCCCGGAACAGCGAAATTTATCCCAAATATAAAGCTACTAAATGGTAGAAGCAAATTTAATAAATAGGAAGGTTTGATTGAGTTGTGGAAGTTCGAAAAAAGGCAGTTGATAGAGCAATGCCACACTCAATTGTGTATGATACAGTTGACAAGTCGATTAATAGGCTGACCTCGAGCTAACTGTCGGTTAATAGTAGGGCTAGGAGTTAACTCAAGCTATCCTACTACGGTACTCGAGTATTAGTGGGGTATCATACTTGGCCATTTAAAAGGTCTCCGGACGCTCTGCGCTTATTAATACCTAGCTTGGCACAAAAGCGTCCGGAGACTTTTTAAATTGCCAAGTAAACAGCTCTGTTGCCCGGTCAACGTAGTCCCCCCACCATAACAAACCCCCTGCCCAGGCATCATAAGCCCATATCTGGCGATAGCTTACTTGGGCACAAATTAAAGATTGGGACGGAGTGACATTGATATTTGTGTTGCGACAAAGGCTTTTTTGGTGGTCACACCGTCCCAAGCATAAATTTGCGCCCAAGTTGGTTTAGTTGGTATGATAATGTCTGAGAGAATAAAGTTCGGTCCATCCAGCCATTTATTCCAAGCGACCCATCCTGCCCTAATCTGCACGTGACTCCTCCTCTCAGGAAATGCAAAAGAACCCAAAGTCCTGAAAGGAGCACCACTTTCTGATATGATACTCCTGATATCGTGCACCAAAGTATGACCTACGGGTGCGCGGGAGATCTCTTTTTGCACCATATTCCCACGAAGGTGCTGAGTCCTCCTGCCTGCCCAACCAACCGGATAAAGAGGAGAGGAGGAGAGAGATTATTTTGGGATCATGGGACTGGCTGGTGATTTGGGCCGGTTTGCCGAGCCATGGGTGCTGACGTTTACTTGTGTGGGTATCGTCACTAAACAAGATTGGCTGTGCTGGAAGAGACGGGAGGATTGGCCGTTACGACAGCACTCCCCACTAATCCTGCCACTGGTATCATGGGACCGGGGGGGGGGAATGGGGTAAATGAAGGTATCATGCATGGTAGAAATTAATGGTTTGTGTACCACGCAGCAGCCTTAATGAATTTACTATAAGCCCTACAAGAGAAGCTGAAGTATTTGAGTTTGGAGTTTTAAGAATAAGTAGAAGCCAGACACCCGGTGAGACAAAGCGTAGTATTTGTCAGGCTCGTTGTTTATCAGATATCGAATACACTCAATGGGTTCAGATTAATAAGTAGGAAACTACTAAGGTATTGCAAAGGCTTACGATCTCAGCCTCCATTATTTGTCACACCTATATCATACATATTTCCTTAGATATATATCAGTAGAGAGTATTTCTAAAAAGAATATAGAACAAGAGATTTAGCATACTGTTAATCCAAGATATGCTTTAACCTCTATTAGGTAAAAACCCTTACCTACGGGTAGTGAATTCTCTTTTATACTTATCACTTTTTACGTTACGTTCGTTAAACCTTCTTCAAACTGTTGTACTCGAGTGGTACGAGTAGGGAAGTAGAAATAGGAAAAGGCTCTTTAATAGGAATCTCAAAATTGGTAGTATTTTGGTAGCTTATGGGATTCTCCTTCTGGTCAACTTTGATAGGTACCGGAATTTGGAGGAATATATTTCTAACATGACTGTAAAGAATAACTTACCGTACTTCTTTTCTCATCGTGTATTCGGAATACGGTTGCTATAAAAGCACCCGAAGATGTGTTAGAATTATTTGAAATATCGAAGATTTGATGTTTTTAATACAAAGAGGATAATGTAACCGATGGTAAGTGAAAATGATGATCATTATGAAAATAGTGACGGCAACTGTGACGGTAGGATGAGGGAAGGTGTTCATTCACCGTTGAGGGTAGCCTTGATGCTGCTTTTCAAACACAGTGCAATAAATTCTAAAGTGTTAGTCCATTGACTCCATTCTCATACACGGGCTTCACCAGATACTGGCACCGTTCACCGCAATCTTTCAAGGAGCATGAACACTATACTTTCTATGGGTTCATGATGGCTCTTCTAAAATGGGGGGCTAATTTTGGTGCGGTGATGACCTGTGTGTGAACTAAGAGCTAATAAAAGAGAACAAGTTTGGCCTGGTATGAGAATAAATGATGTAAGGAGTAGAAATTACAACTAGCCATGTTTGGTCATGGTATTAAGACATAAATCTTTAATACTGTATTACCTGATTCCGAATACGCGATGAAAATGGAAGTAGAGGATCGTTTCTCAAATTAAGAGAATCGGGCAAAATAACTTGGTTTGGGTTGGGCTGGAGCAATTTCTTCAGGTGGGGGTAGGGGACGCAGGATGATGGGGGTGTTGTTGCCATTCATCTTGAGTGCGTGATTAATTCCGTTGACCAACAATACTGGCGGTGTGCACGTAGGATGGATCGTACTTGGCAATTTAAAGGGTATCCGGACACTTTCGTGATAAGATAGGCACTGATAAATGCAAAGCGCCCGGAGACTTTTTAAATTGCCGAGCAGTGTATGATACTATGATATGCGAGTTGAGGGCTTGGTTCTCGTGATGGGTAGACTGATTCCTTGCGGCTTAGAATGGAGCGGAATGGGATAGGGGCGAAGGAGATTGTTTGAATGTTAATGTATGGGTTGATATCGTGGGGAAACTATTGCATCACAACTAACTTGAGAAGTCTGGAGGGGGGAGTGCGGATGTTGCGCGATAAGGTAGAGAGATGGGATAAGTTGATACTTGTACCTTTGCTACTGTAGAAAGGGAAGGGAGAGAAAAAAAGGTACTGTATCATACCAGCGCAGGTTGGAGGAAGGCTTAGCTCCAGGCCGTTGGCCTTGCAAGGCTGATAGTGAGGGTCCTACTCAAGTACCAAACGGTAATCGGTGAGACAAAAACACTGCTTTGCCAAGCACGGGGCCGGTGATGGCGGCAAGGTTAATAACCCGGGCACCGCGGCAGTAAACCTGAGAGGTCAACGGGGGCTAGCGAATTTATCAAGAGTTCGACATTGTATAGACCGACGGATTCGCAGTGCTTTAATTGCTCAAGGACATGTTTCTCAAGTTTTGGGGGCTTTTGAAGGGTGATGAATTTCGGTGATTGTTTTTCGTTCCATTGTTCCCGTGTTTCCGGGCTATGAAAGCCCAGTTTTTTTTGGCTTGCGAGTTTACGTACTGCAGCTATGATACCATAGTGTAGGAGTTAGTTCTTCGTCTAGTTGCATAAACCTATTCACTGTATTGAAGCTCTCCAAGTTTCTGCTGATCACGATGGATGGATGGCTCTACTGTAATGATCGGCGGTTTGTTTGAATACGGTACTCTTATGGTTTGAGGGAGGGGGTCCTGCATGGCTGCCAGTCGCCAAAAATAAACCCCACCTGGGCTTTCCGAAAGCCACCATAACCCCAGCGAGAAAGAGAAGGTTGGCGAAAAGCTGAGCTCACTTGCTTTTCTCTCTCTCTCTTCCTTCCTTTCCCTCTTTCTTTCATCCTCTCTCCCTTTCATCCCTTCTATTTACCGATTGCCCTACTTTGCTTTTCTTTCATTCTTATACTACCCTCCTTCCACTTGCTTGGTGGCTTACCTTTGCCCCGTCTTGGAAATACTCCAGTCCCGGTCGAGGTGATCGATTGGCCGATTGACCGATTTGTTTCCTTCTGTTTGTTTAGTGCGTCAGCACAGGGGAAGGGAAACCAGATTTCAGCCTCACCTCAATCACACCATAAACCATCGTCAGCTTTCCACCTGACTTCACTACCATTCACCCGTGCCGGAACATTAAAACACCCCACGCCGAGATTAGGAGAAGAGAAAACAACAAACAAAAAGGCCCTTTTCTATTCCGCCGAATAGCGGTATTACGACGGGCAGCACAACAGTAACACCAGCAGCGGTAGAACCAAGGGGTTGGAGACAACATAATACTCGGACATCATGGTGAATACGGCTGTTCTCGCAAAGGCTAACTTGGCTCTACACATTGTTCAGGCGGTATGGAGCGTAGTGGTAATGGGAGTGGTTATAGCAAGCATGTCGGCAAAGGGTCCAGCGAGTGGTGCGGCAAAATACATGTTCGCAATGGTGAGTTTTCCCCTCTTCTGCTTGTATCCAGCCGGCCATCTACGCTCCTGTAGACTGTCATGAAAACTGACTATGGCGTTTATCCGTGGTAGTGTTGGTTTGCAGCTCCGGTACTGGTATACTTGACCCAGGCACCTCGGTTTGAGAGGACAAAAATGTTTGCGCATCCGTTTTGGGTTATTGGGGTCAATACTATATTCTCGGTGCGTTTGCTCATACTTATTTGCTGTCTATCGTTATTTTACGCTCGAGGGGAAACTGATGGGGAGCAGATTCTCTGGTTTGCGGCCTTTGTTTCTGTCGCTAGCTACACCAATGGCGGGATCTCTGATGGAGAGAAGAAAGAGAAGGACGAAAAGATCAAAAAGGAGGGTGGTTGCGCATTGTTTCCTGCTGGAACCGGTGAGGATCCTAAAGCGTGTAAGATGAATCAAGCGGCCGTCGGGCTCGGTGTGATCATGTGGTATACATCCCTTCCTCACCCCGCACGCCGTTCATTCCCCAGCTCCATTTTTTCCTAATCAACTTAACCTAGGTTCTTCTGGCTTGGAACTACTGCGATCGCGGGCTATGCCGCTTGGTATTTCCACCAACATAGCGTCTCTCCATTCGAAGATATCACCCCAAAAGGCCATGATATTGAAGAAACCACCAAGGATGCTTTTAGCTCTAACGACGAATATGCTCTCATTAATAAAGACCGGGATGAGGACGACGGTGACAGTAGATTCTCCCCCTCCCATCACGGACGTAGCGGAAGTGTGACAAGCTACGATACTGGTTACGACGCTCACCCCGGCAACCCTCTTCCTTGGGGCGGCGAAGGAAGCGCTTATAATGGAATCGGAGGACACGGACCAGTTGCAATGGGCGGGAACAACAGAACCCCCTCGGGATTAAGCATGCCCATCGCACCGGATGAGGATCTTAGCTACAGAGGAGCGAGCACGAGATAGGATGTTTTGTGTGTTTTCCTTCTGTCTTCCGGTCTCTTTTTCCGTTTTTTCTTCTTATCCTGGCTAGGTTTTCCTTTTGGCTCTGGTGCGGATGGGACGGGTCCTTTTGCATTTTATATATCCTTTTGCGGCATGGAACAATGGAAAATAGCTTTTTAACTTGTATAACATTAAGTACAAATAGGGGATTTCTTGCATTGAGTTGGCCATAGGTCTGAAGAGGGGATTTTATTGGAGAGGGAGCCCAGGCGCGGGTGGGGAGGAGATCATTGATATCATGTTTGGGTGTTTGAAATGGTGTTTTTGATTAGGCTTTCATTAATGGAGCTACGAGTTTCTCTTGGTATCGTGTGAATTTCAGAGAGTGCCCTGCGAATACCGGTACTTAACTACTGGGACAGCTACCCCGGGGTCGGAGATCGTTGGTGCGAGTGACGGCAGGGCCTGAATCGCAGACCGGCAGCTGTTACAGCTCCTGCAGGGTATCCAACGATATGGCAGTGGTAAGAGTCGGGGCAGTTTGTTTGTTTGTTTTTGAGGCCGCGGTAGCTACCGTCAGGAGGTACGTTCGTCGGCGATCAGAATCCGGGGCGCTGGGCGATGTTGGAGTGGGAGATACCGTCCTGGTGGTGGTGGCCTCAGGTGAGATCTCTTGGGACAACAGTGCTGAATGAACTTCAGTTTACTAAATGCAGTGTACCGTGCCTGCGCCGGATAGTGTTTTTATGATATCGTAAGTTGCTTGGGGGAGGTGATTGTACTACCGGTAGTATACAATACGAGTATGATATGATATCATACTTGGGGACATACCAGCGCTGGTAACTTTTGGGTTGGTTTTGACACTGTACCCTGAGCACAGGTTGCTGGTATTTGTTGACTTGAGGTTGCGGAGGTAACGTCGGCTGGTTAGACAGGCATAAGCTGGGATCTGATAACGATAGCATAAATCTGATAACCTGCCTGTCATACGTAAACGGAAATGAGGAGGCTAAAAAATAAAATAAAAACGAGGAAAAAATATTGTGCCCCTGCTAGACGAACCTCACAATCAAGGCCTACGCTTTTTTGCCCCTCCACACCCCTCCATTACTTTGTTCTCCCTCAGTCTTTATCACCATTAGTAGACATCTCCACTCACTTGTTGCGTCCTCTTCGTTCTATTTAGAACACTGAAAAGTTGTGATAAAAGCGCAGGTTTCTGGGTTTCATCTTCATCCCTGCCTGCCTTTCTGAGGGGCTCTTTTCTTTTCTTTTCTTTTTTAATTATTTTTTCTTCTCACTTTGCCTTGCATTTGCAGACTTTTCACTGCCACATATCTCCCATAAGCAAGCTTCGCACTTCTACTTCCTTTCCCCCTTATCAACAACTCATTCCTCCTGCCACTTTCTCATCCAAACCTTTTTCCTCGAAATCACAGTTTTTTTCTCTAACATTCATTCATTCAGTCATATAAACTATGGTTTCTGCATCGAAGGCCAAGCGTGAGGCCGAGCGTGCTGCGAAGCGTGCTGCCGGCGGCGGAGAAGACAAGCCAAAGAAGACTGCTGCTGGCAGGCTCGCTGTCACCCCCGGTTCATCTAGGGCTGGATCCAAAGCGACCTCCAAAGCATCCTCGGTGAATGGCGAAGCTGTTGAGGGCACGGATGAGAGGGCCTTGGCTAGGCTTGAGAAGCTTGCTTTGCAGGAGGACGAGCACGGGCTCTCCGACCGTGTAACCACTGGTGTTCTCTCATCGTTGGAGTCATCTCGTGATGCCAAAATCTCCTCCGTTTCGCTCGTGTTCCACGGCAGAGTTCTTATCCAGGATACCACGCTCGAGTTGAATTACGGTCGCCGATATGGGTTGCTCGGCGAGAACGGTTGCGGAAAATCGACTCTGTTGAAATCTATTGCTAAGCGGGAATTTCCTATTCCTGAGCACATTGATATCTATCTACTCAATGAACCTGCCGATAAGACCAGCTTGGGAGCCCTTGATTACGTTGTCACCCAAGCTCAGGACGAGTTGAAGAGATTGGAGACACTGGCTGAAGAGACACTGGAGTCTGACGGCCATGACAGCCCAATTTTAGAAGATCTTTATGAGGTTCGATTACCTTAACCCCCTGGTTTTCCCACCTCTTGGAACATTCGGTCCTATTAGGTTTCATCCTGTTATCGGCGCTTCTGGCATATTTTAGGGTTGCTGACAATCTATATAGCGTATCGACAGTATGGACCCCTCAACGTTTGCTACTCGTGCATCCCTTATCTTGACTGGTTTGGGGTTCAACCCTGTGACTATGCACAAGCATACGAAGGATATGTCTGGAGGCTGGCGTATGCGTGTTGCATTGGCGAAGGCATTGTTCGTCAAACCATCTTTGCTTCTTTTGGACGACCCAACCGCCCATTTGGACTTGGAGGCGTGTGTGTGGCTTGAGGAGTACTTGAAGAAATGGCCACGTACCCTCGTTTTGGTTTCTCACTCCATGGATTTCTTGAACGGAGTCTGCACCAACATGATTGATATGAGAATGAGAAAGCTCATGTACTATGGCGGTAACTACGATGCGTGAGTACTCTTCTCGCAGTAGCTTGGGCCTTGCGATTGCTGATATGTGTTATTTTATAGCTACATCAAGACTAGAAGTGAGCAAGAGACCAACCAGATGAAGCAGTACCACAAACAGCAAGAGGAAATCGCACATATTAAGAAATTCATTGCTTCTGTGAGTAGTTTCTGGCAAGATGCCACAGTGCTCTATGCTTACATTCTCTAGGCTGGTACATATGCAAATTTGGTCAGGCAAGCCAAATCTCGTCAGAAAATTCTTGACAAAATGGAGGCGGATGGCCTGATTGAGAAGGTCAATCCTGATCGTGTCTTCTCTTTTCGTTTTGCCGACGTCGAGAAGCTCCCTCCGCCGGTACTTTCGTTTGATGACGTTACCTTTTCCTACTCTGGTAGTGCCAAGGATAATCTTTACCAAGGTCTTGATCTTGGTGTGGATATGGATTCTCGTGTGGCACTTGTCGGACCCAATGGTGTTGGAAAGTCAACTCTTCTTAGAATTATGACTGGGAAGCTTCAGCCAACAAACGGATCAGTCAGCCGACACACTCACTTGAAGTTGGGAATGTACTCTCAGCATTCGGCTGAGCAGCTTGATCTTACCAAGTCGGCTTTGGACTTTGTGCGCGATAAGTACCGACAGAAGAGCCAAGATTACCAGTACTGGAGACAGCAGCTCGGAAAGTATGGTCTGAGTGGGGATTCTCAGACAGCTTTGATGGGAACCTTGTCCGAGGGTCAGAAATCGAGGATTGTCTTTGCTCTCCTTGCCATCGAGTCCCCAAATATGCTGCTGCTCGACGAACCTACCAACGGTTTGGATATTCCTACTATAGACAGTTTGGCTGACGCTATCAACGCATTTGATGGTGGTGTTGTTGTCGTGTCTCACGATTTCAGGTAGATACCCTTTCAGAATAATTCATGATTATTGTATACTCACCACTTTGCTCCAGACTTCTCGATAAGATTGCCAAGGACATTCTTGTTTGTGAAAATAAGACGGTTAGACGATGGGAGGGTTCAATCGGTCAATACAAGAACCATCTCAGAAAGAAGATGCAGTCCACCGGAGCTGTCTAAACAGAGGTCTTTTGTGTATTCGGGGGTTCTTTCTTTATCTTGGCTCTGGTTTCTTTCTTTCTCTTTTCTCTGGACTACAGGATGATAGAATGTCTGCTGGACTGGTCGGTATATGGTGATGGGGCGGGGTTTGGAAGTTTATGGAATTACGCTTAACGGGAGATTGATAGGTCTTGAAAACAAAAATGAGAGCTTTGTTAGGGTAGATGCGATGAGGGTAGCTGATGATAATGATGACAATGATGAAAATTTTGTGCCTACTGTAACGTGTCTCAGCGACAGTGATATCCTTCCGTATGCTTGATAGTTAATTTGCAATTGAAGAATGCCATGTTTTCAACAGATATCGTAGCGTCGGTGGTCGCATATAGTTATAGTACTCGTATGATAAGTTAATTATTATTGGCGGGGTCATAAGCCGCCTCTCCTGGGGTTTACCCACCTCGGAGCGAACCCGTGCCTGGGCCATTTCCTCGCAGTGGGACGCTATCGGGAAGTGGATGCCCCATGCTATACGTATATGCCTCCGTAAGGTCGGCGCAATCTCGTTACTACACTCGGGGGCCGTCACTTAATTTACGGGCATGGGCGATAACTTGTACGGCAGACAAGCAGGGCGCCCGGAAACTTGATCCTGCCCTGCTCTCCGTCCCCGCACGAGATGGTAATATGGTACGGGGAGCGGGCCAGCCATAGCGGCGGAAAGCTAGTGTTCAAGGGACCCTCCGACTATGATTGGTACGGTGCTAGCTATTGCGACACCTGCCGGACCCCGGTTCGTTATTGGGCGGGAGCACAGCTAAGTTAAGTTATTCGGGGGAATTGGTATGAAAAGAAGGGAAAGGATAGCCGGATGGATAGAGGAAGTTTCTTGACTATTGTTCTGTCTATGATATTTTGTAACAACGGACTGCCCTAACTTAGCTCATTTTTCCAGTGGCCGTAGATTTGTAGAGAATCTCGGAGTGGTAACTTAGTGGTTGAGGTTGAGGTGTGATAATATCAGCGGTTCGTATCTCGGTAAGTAAGTTAAGGGTGGGTAATCGCCGTTATGGAGGTTGACCACTCGGGCACCGGTAGTACAGTATCATACCGTAGTCTAAGGAGGACTGGGTTGGTTGGGCTCGAGAGATAGATGCCAAGAACAGGTATAACCTCAAACGTGCAGTACTGTGATGTGTGGCAGGCGTAATACGTAAGGGTACTTTCGGTAGTTCTGTGGAGGGGGTGGGTGAAGCTGGCTATTTGGGGATTTTTTTCTCTCTTTCTTTGAGCTCTGATCTTAATTTAACATCTGCTTGTTTCGGCATAGATGGTGTATGTGCTGTACCTTAAAGAGAGAAGTCATTCAGTAAGGTGAGGGTTTTTGGATATTGTACGAGAACTTGTAAATGAGGGTGACACGAAAATGCGGGGAGTTGTGTTACCTTTGCATGTGGGTGGGTGGGTGGGCTCAGAATGGTGAGGGAGGAAGGAGGGGTAAATTGGGTGATGGATAATGTTTAAATGGTCTTGAAATCCGCTTAAATTAGGGGGTTTCGTTTTGTCCATTGCTTCAAGGTGTCATCGATATACTCGAGTACTACTGCGGTTATCGGCGACTACAACGAACGAATTGATTGCATAAGACTTTTGTTTCTATTTCTAGCATTGATAATTGAGTTATGAGGTTTGGATAGTTTAGCTTAACCCATGCCTTCTCTTTCACTGCTAGCATATTAGCTATCCCCTGGCTGGATCCCTGCAGCTTGCCCCGCAATTGGGCTTCATATAAGTTAAGGTCCCCAGGAACACGGCTAACCTGCATCCAACAGTTGCGGTCACCACGGCCACAGTCCTCCTCCTCAAGAAGGAACACTATCAACAACAATTATGGGTGGCGGAACCCCCTTCTCAAATGCCCCACCCAGCACCTCTAGCTACTCGCAACTAAACTTCACCCCAAAGGGCCGACAGATCCGCGACATCTACCAAGACCGCTTGAGACAGTTCACTGCGCAGGGGCAATATGAGAGCAAGAACCTCCGCTCAATGTTCGTCAGCGACCACGAGGACTCTAGCGAGTACGTCAAGCTACAGGTATACTCCGTTCCAGACCTGAAGCGCGTTCCATTCGACGAGGCTGTCAAGGGCGAGTTCAAGAGCACTTCCAAGGGCCAGAGTTTCGGACCGTCGTGGTCGACGCATTGGTTCAAGGTCAGGATCACCGTGCCCACGAGGATGCTGGAGCGGGAGAGGTTGGAGTTTCACTGGGATGGGAATTGTGAGGGGTTGGTGTGGACGAAGGAGGGTGAGCCTGTACAGGGGCTTACTGGTGGTGGGGAGAGGGTTGAGTATCAGATTCCGAAGCCGTGGAGGGATGGCAAGGAGCATTTATTCTATGTTGAGTTGGCGTGCAATGGCATGTTTGGGAACGCTGGTGGGGACATTATTCAGCCGCCGGATCCGAATCGATAGTAGGTCTTTCCTCCCACAGCACCTGAGTAGGTTTATGGTAACACTGGTTTGTTGGGTGGTGTGCGGTAGTTTCCAATTGACAAAGGCAGATATTGTCGCGCCGAATTTGCAAGCTCAGGGGCTGTACATTGACTTCTGGATACTGGGGGATGCATCGCGGGAGTTTCCTGGGGATTCGTGGGTATGTGTTTTGTGCCTGCCTGCCTGCCTGCCTGCTTGCGTTCTCGGTGTGAGGGGCTGGCTGATGCTACTTTAGGAAGCGCATACGGCTACCCAAGTTGCCAATGATATCGTCAACACATTCGTTCCAGGATCTCAGGCGTCTATACTGCAATGCCGGAAGATTGCCGCAAGGTACCTTGGTGGCAAGGTTGATTCTGCAAAGGTTTACGATTCGGATCTTGAACCGATTGTATATGGTATCGGGCATTGCCATATCGATACTTGCTGGCTTTGGCCGTTTGATGAGACGAAACGTATGGCTACTTTTTCATTCGTTTTTTCTTGCTTGTGTTAGATCATAATTGGGTATAGTACTGAGCAATTGATTAGGCAAGGTGGCGCGTTCGTGGTCCTCTCAGTGCAATCTCCTGGACAGGTATCCGGAGCATAGATTTACGGCTTCCTCCGCGCAACAGTACAAGTGGCTTGAGCAGTACTATCCAAAGCTTTTCGAGAGAGTTCGAAATCATGTCAAGAAAGGCACGTTTCAGCACATCGGTGGAAGTTGGGTCGAACATGACACAAATATGCCGAGTGGGGAAAGCTTGGTTAGGCAGTTTATCCTTGGACAACGCTACTTCCAGAGCAGATTTGGGGAGAGGTGTACCACCTTTTGGTTGCCTGGTGAGTTTGGCGTTTGGGACACAAGCGAGAATAAGAGCGGGGGCTGATTGAGAAAAAAGACACTTTCGGATATAGCGCGCAATTGCCGCAGCTCTGCAGGCTTGCGGGAATGACTAGGTTCTTGACGCAGAAGCTTTCATGGTATGGTCTTTTTTCATAACGGGTATTTTGTTTCGGCAGTTAATTAATATAAATAGGAATAATATCAACAAGTTCCCCCACACGACTTTCAACTGGATTGCCCTTGATGGGTCTCAGGTCCTATGCCACATGCCCCCCAGCGAGACGTATACTGCTCAGGCACACTTTGGCGATGTCAAACGGTCAGTTACTCAGCATAAGTCTATGGATCAGGATACTACATCGCTACTTGTCTTTGGCCATGGAGATGGCGGAGGTGGACCCACCGCTGAGCACATTGAGAAGCTTCGTCGCTGCCGTGGCATGAGCGACACGGTTGGTCTCCTTCCTCGCGTTAAGATGGGTGATAGTGTCGACGATTTCTTCTCCCGGCTGGAGAAGAAGCAAGGATCTGCACAGAAGTTCGTGACTTGGTACGGAGAGTTGTACTTTGAGCTTCACAGAGGAACGTACACTACCCAGAGCAACAACAAGAAGAACAACCGTCGAGCTGAAGTGGCATTGAAGAACCTTGAACTGCTGGCTGCGTATGCTAGCTTGGGCAGTAGCTATGGGTACAAGTATCCGAAGAAGGACATCGATGAGTTATGGGAAATCATATGCTTGTATGGGTGTTTCCCTACCCTCGAGCACGCATATGCGGGTTGCTGACAACGACGTATAGGTGTCAATTTCACGACTGTCTTCCTGGGTCATCTATCGAGATGTGCTATAGGGATTCTGACAAGCTTTATGCCGAGCTTTTCCAAAGGTGCGGAGAACTCATCGAGGCAACCGGTCTGGCTCTTGGAATTAGGTCTACTCCGGGCCCTGATACCAAGCCTTTTGCCGTGAATACCCTCCCTTGGGATCGCACAGAGCTTGTTAAACTTCCGGAAGAGGCAGCTGGGGCTTGCCAGAAGGGGGCAGATGGCAGTGAATACGGGTTCTTGGGAACTGAAGGGCTTGTTCAGATTTCTGAGGACAGTCCGAAGGTTACTGGTGAGTTTCCTCTGTTCGGGAGTGATGGTCGTGCTGACACGGAGGTATAGTTACGCAAACTGCAAAGGATGTTTACGTTCTTATGAACGATAAACTGCAAGTCACAGTCCAGGATGGAGTAATCACCAGTCTGATTGACCGCGAGTTGGAACGTGAGATCATTCCAGAGGGTGCTAGGGCTAACCAGTTGGTTGTTATGGATGACAAACCCTTGTACTGGCAAGCATGGGACGTTGAGGTTTATCACCTAGAGACTCGTAGGGAGTTGCGTGCGGGCAAGGTTTCTATTTATGAGATTGGGCCATACAGGGCTAGCGTCCTTGTCGAGACTCAGATCAGCGAGACCAGTTGGATCAAGACCATTATTAGTCTTCAGGCTGCAGAGAATAGCGCGGGCAACTCTGTCGAATTCGACTGCGAGATCGAATGGAGGGAGGACATGAAGTTTTTGAAGGTTGAATTCCCTGTGGACGTTCACAACACAGAGGTACCCAATTCTGCCACCGATTAAGAGATAGGGGTATATCACTAACTCCACAGGCCTCCTACGAAACCCAGTACGGCATCGTCCGCCGGCCAACCCACTACAATACCTCCTGGGACATGGCCAAATTTGAAGTCTGCTGCCACAAATGGGCCGACCTGTCCGAGCACGACTTTGGCGTGTCCATCCTCAACGACTGCAAGTACGGGTTCGCCACGGTCGGAAACGTCATGCGTCTCTCCCTAATCCGAGCCCCAAAGGCGCCAGATGCACACGCAGACATGGGCCGTCACACATTCCGCTACGCAATCCTCCCGCACCACGGGCCCGTCGGAGAAACCACCATTCGCACGGCCATAGCTTTCAACAACCCGCTGCGACTGGGTTATGTTCTCGCTAGCGAGATCGTGAGCGTGAGCGAGATAATGAAGACTATTAGTGTTGAAGGCGGGAGTATAGTCCTGGACACTGTTAAGAGGGGAGAGGACGACGAGGACGTTTCCACTGGAGGGATTCCAACGAGGAAAGGACGGAGTCTAGTACTGAGGTTTTATGACAGTCTTGGGGGGAAGGGGTCTGCCACTGTCCATGTGTATGTTCCTCACTTTTCTCCTTAATTACTGATTCGGGAATGTGGGAGCACTAATGCCTTGTGGGTGTGGTAGGAGATTACCCATCAAGGCGGTTTACAAGACTAATATCCTCGAGGACGATATCTCGGAGGTTCCGCTGGCTGAGGCTGCTGCCACGGGACATCGGTGCTTTAAGATCACGCTGAGGCCGTTTGAGGTTGCGACGTATAGGTTGCAACTTTAAGCACTGAAGGATGGCTATGGTTGGATGACGGTGTAATTGATGAAATGAATTGGTGTTCTTGCCTTCTCTCTCTATCACATCGTGCATATTCAATGATATCATGTTGGGATTACCGCACCTGGCACTGTACTTGTAAAGCGATGGACTGTAGTCGCGATGCTATTCCTACTTAACCCGAAGGGGACAAGACCCCACAATCAACCAACCTCACCTCTTTATCCCCCACGCCCAATGCCATCAACCTCATCCCATCCAACATAGCAAACAAAGGCACCTACCCGAGCACAAATATCACCCCTTAAATCCCAACCCCACCTCCCTCCCTACTATCCCCTCCCTACCTGCTATCCACCGCAAACACCACCCCGCCATCACAGCCACTCACTCGGCCACATCACCCGGCCACTCGCATGATATCACCGCAAACAAACACACTAAGTTACTACAGCATCGTACAATCAAGACAAATCTACCGACATGAAAATACCAGCTCCCGCCCGCGCACTCCCGGAAGTAACCAGGTTTGCCCTTTCCTTCCTTCCTTCCTTCCTTGCCATGCATGTGTTCCTAATAATGATAATAATAGTAATAGCGATAAGTGATAAGGGGTGTTCTTGAATTATTATTATTTTTTTAAGTTTTTTAAGTTTATTTTTCTTTTCTTTTCTTTCTGGGGTGAGCTGGGATGGAGGTTCGGGTATTTGCTTACTTGGACTGGATACGGTATGTATAATACTTGGTTACTTGTTCTGGTGATTGCGGTTTTTGCTTTCCTTCCTTTTTTTTTATGTTTTTTAAAAAAAGTAAAATACAATAAAGTCACCGGTATGTTTATTTATTTGTCTTATGTGTGTGTGGGTGGCGGTAGTAGTACTGTACTCGAGTACCAGTACCGCACTCAACTATAGTGTGGTATGGTATGGTATGGGGCCAGAGTACTGGTGTCGTACCGCATGCATGATACCGGTATTACGGTATATTATTATGATAATAAATTTAGAAGTGTGATGTTTGTTTTGGGCCTGCCCAACCCACTCCCCCCTCTTTCAAGTCTCAGATAAGGGCGCTGTATATACCGGTAGGGCAGAATGCCGTGCACTGCAGGCCTGCAAGGGGTGTGTGTGTGATCAAGAGATCCCGACGACTTTCTTTCTTGGGTGCAGTTGTTTGTTTGAGAATTGTACGAGTTCAAGAACCTCGAGCACAATGTTTATTATACAGTACAGAACAAGGATTGCTCAAGGCAGGACGAGAGAAAAAAAGAATAGAAAATAGAACTGAAAATAATAAAAAGATATCATAACTTGGCTAGAATACATTATTATACAGAGTTTTGACAAAAGAAACTCGTCTTTTCGTTTCGTCGTTCGTTTATCATTCGCGTTTCG
>Ga0307509_10002050_pt1 | contig 33162 bp, 31 predicted proteins | sample 10_EM_MG_FD_202245 | JGI IMG/M metagenome (GOLD analysis project Ga0307509, IMG submission 202245) | Populus trichocarpa ectomycorrhiza microbial communities from riparian zone in the Pacific Northwest, United States - 10_EM | ecosystem: Host-associated > Plants > Roots > Unclassified | place...
CTTGCCCTTTAACTATTATCCCTCATTACCTTCGAGTTCTCTGAAGCCTCCCTTAGACCTAGCGCTTGCCGGTCAACCGCTAGCCCTCTATTGTACCTTTTCGTTAGACAGGAGTAAACCTGTTACATAACCGGACTCAATAAGCTAAACATAGAGGATCTTGTGGGCTGTGCATAAAGGGTGGTATACCTATTAGGGGAGGCCAGATTCATTTGCCCACCTGACAAATATGAGGTATAGTTGTTCAACATTGCCGCCGACTATTCTGACCCTAGGAAGACTGAATCTCATTGGGAGGATAGGCTGTTGCTCTTAGATTCCTAGCGCGACAGGTTGTGGGCGTGATTTTTGACCAGTTTTATTCTAGCCCAAAGAGGAAAGGCACGACGGATGCTAGATTCTTAGGTAAGATCGATGGCCCATATATCTGTCTGACAGCAGCCATCCTATGCCATTCACTACGATGCCCGCTGTCTGGAATCTTTGAGCATAAGGTGGCTTTTACTTATTCTAATGCTGGAGGTAAGATAAAAAACACGGACTTGCGGTTTTCACCAGTATCCGGATCCCTTTAGGCCAAGGCATCTGGATACTGTTGAAAACCGCAAGTGCATGGGGCAGGTGAGAGAAACATCCACTGATAGGGAGAGAGGCCTGCTGGAACGTCAGATACAAACATGGGGGAATACGGGTGAGCGATTCTTGGGTTTAATAATCGAGCGTATTAGGACCTCTCTGGAGGCCAAAATTGCCCAGGACCAGGGAAAGCATGTTGAGAGAACGGCAGGATATTCCAATGATGACAACGCATTGAGGCGGGAATTTGGAATTGATCTGGAGCCAGAAGTATCAGAATCGACCACAGGCTGCTACACTGACCTCGGGAGACAACATGGGCAGTGGAAGCCGCAAAGCAATCAAGGCGTAGATCTGGGAGGAGTAGTAGAGGGGGATACACCTTTGCAGGCCAGGGGATCTGACCTAGAGGACAAGAAGGAAAATAGTTTTATCACTACTCTGTGATGGTGTATGAATAGGAGAATGTAATAAAATAGATGGTATACATGGCAAATGTGTCCAGAAGTGACAATTGTAATAGGTAGAGGTGTGTACGAGGGGGTTCGCTGTATGATGGGCGGAGAGAGCATCATAATGTGTTGGGCGGATCATGATAAGCCGCACAGGTATGGAGTGGTCATCAGGTGGGGGTAATTGTAGGCTTAGAAGGTAGGGAAATGTGTGAAGCGGACAGTCAAAACCCGGGAGCTAGTGGTAGTATGTCCGGCGGACAGTCAAAGCCAGGAGCGGACTGTAGGATGTCCGGCACAAGGGATGGGCTGTGGAGAACTAAGGAAGCAGGAGGGTGAAGAGAGAAATAATAAGAGGACCCCTGCCAGATACGGGAGGATAAACAATGGGATCAGAGGGTAGAGAGCAAAAGGGTAAAGAGTCGGGAAACGTCCGCCGGACCAGGGAGAATATGCAAGGCGATCAGGAGGTAGTGAGCAAAAAAGCCTAGGTGTAGGGGGGGTCAGGAAGTGAGCAGGGTAGTGGGAAGGTGGAGTACGGAGTCCGCAGGGAGCACAGTGTCATAGGAAGAAAGCAAGTAAGAAGACGCAAACAGGACGGGCTAGGAAGATGGGGTTTCATGATCGCAGGGCATCGGGAAAGGGGTAGCATGCGACAGGATATATTAGAAGATGCAGGTCTAGTAGGTATTGCAGTAGGGGCAGGGTTGCCATGTAAACTGCATTGGGCTACGTCCGGTGCGTCTGGATGTCGGCTTTTGCACCCAGTGCGTCCAGACGTAAGCTTTTGCATCCAGATGAAAAGAGCACGAACGTCCGCAGACAAAACTGGAGTTTATGTTGTGTGCGCCTGCAGTGTCCGACGCATAGGGTGTGCAGGACGCAGCAGGACGCAGGTTGTTTTTTTTGCTGATGTATATACAAAGCATTCTGTAGAATCATAAGATCAAATAAATCATGATGCTGGCTGCTTAGTAGATTACCAGCCCACAGAAGAGATCAAACCAGAGAAGAAGAAAAAGAGCTACTGCTCCCAACGCCAATCGATGCCAGAAGCGGCAGCGATTTAATTATCCTTACAGATGCAAGGAAGACCCAAAAACAAGCTAGATGCATCAGGAGATATAAGTAACATGAAGCAGAGCCTGGGCATATTGAGGACACTCGTATGAGGCTATGTCACATCAGGAGAGAAAGAAGGGGGCACCGCGAGCCAGGCCAAACAGGATGTGGGTGGGCCTTGCAATGCGCCTCAAGATGCAGGCGATATGAGCGGACGTTGCCACAGAACTCAGGGCCCAGAGCACACCGGGGACGCAAACTCAATGTATCAGATGCAGGGTATTTTTTTGCTCATGTACATATCGTAGGGTTGTTAAACTATAATGAGATAGTAACGGAATCAAACTAAGTCCTAGAACATAGGTGTAGAGCCAACTGTATGTAACTAATAAAACTAGTAATAGAATCAAATAGTAATGGATCACTACTAATATACTAATCTAATAGTACTAGTAGGATAGCATGGGGTTTATCTAAAGGGCACGAGAATAGCCAGAGATGCTATAAGCGAGCTTAGGGATAACTAATTCAATAGAAAACTATAACAATAAGGAAAGTACAATCTAAGAACAGTAGCGCTACTATTGTAGAACCTAAATAGGAAACATCCAACATCAGGTAAGTACATTATCAACAACAATAGGCAGATTCCCTTACAGTTTTGAACCAGCAGTGGAATTGGGCCTAGAAAGATTGACAGACCATAGCCAAAGGTAATCGCATGACAATTGTTATTCACTAGTGTTACTTGGGAGAAGAAGAAACACAACCCTAAAGCAATTATTTATTTACCAGGCTATCTAATTGCTTTAAGACTATCTAACAAAACTGTCGTACAGAAGGGACAGGTGGTATGTGAGGGATAAAACATGAAAATAGGTGGTATGAGAGACCTTTACCGTTAATTTTATTTTTCTCCATAAAAAACAAAAAGCGGCACTATGGAGGTCTGGGCGATCCTGCCCAGACCTCCTAGTCACCTCCGTCCCTCCCACAACTACGCTTTTATTATCCATCCTTCCAAGCCATATATCCACCATATGCAAAACCTAACCCAACAACAGCCACCTTTGCCAGATGTTAGTACCCTGTATAGTAAATTGTGAAGCATATTCAAACATACCGGTAGCAGCACCAATCTAACCAAAACGAAACTCATCCCCTCGTACTTTGCCCGAGCCTTATCATATGTTAGTAGTATGGGCTGAGCTCAACAATTCAGAACATACGATTTGCGCTTCGGCCAGTCGAGTCTTGTTTTCTTCCTGCTGGGCGTCCAATTTTTCTAGCTTGGCATCCCGCTGATCGAACAGGTTGTCAATCCTGTTGAACCGGCATTCCAACTTTTCGAGCCTGGAATCCCACTTTTCGAGCCGGTTGTCCCACTTTTCGAACAGAGAGTCCAACTTTTCGAACCCGGAGCCCAACCTGTGGTGCCCCATACCCAACTTCTTCAGCTCAAGTTTACCTACCCCAGCTTTCAACCTCTCCAGCGGCTTTTAGTAAAACTGCCTAATGACCTTTATTACCTACTACAATAGAATGGGGCTATACCTTTCCTTTGCCTGAGAAGAGTTCTGAAAATATTTCCTCAGAGGGGTTGTCATGGAATGGGTATCGGGAGTCTTTGTGAATTAGTTTGCGCTGACCAAACTAGTTAGAGAGAAATTTCAGTATTATTGGTCGATTGGTATCTTACTGGGCTGAGGTGGAACCCCTTGCGAGATCCCATACGAACAAGGTTGTTTGTGACGGCTCTTGTCAAGAGATTCATTTTTGTGTTGGGGATTGAGAAAACGATCGAAGGATGTTCTGTGGGTGTATATACACAAGACAAGAGAAAGGACGTGTTAGCTAGAAGGGCGGGTATGATATAAGAAAAATGTTGTTGAAATAAAAAATAAGGAAAGGGCCCGTTGGCCGGAACAGGCAGAAATAAGGAAAGTGTTGTTGTAGGAGAGATGTGTATCAGAGATGGAGGAAACGACCGAAGGGTGTTTGTTCTGTGGGTGTATATACACAAGAGAAAGGGCCAGTTAGCCGGGATAATTTTGGGCGCTTAACCTCAAATAATACCCCATAACCTCCTGGCGCACGGTACCATACTTCTTATTTTCTAACCCTTACGAACCCAACCTCTATTACATAATATTATGGGCAAAAAATGGGCAAGAGCAGCAAGATTTTGGTTTTATGTACCAGCAGTTGTGTTCACAAAAATCGGGGCATTATGTACGAGCAGGCTATAGCCCAAAGCCTAACGCATCAACCCGTTGCAGGTTTAGACATCCGGCGTCTTGCTCTGCTCGAGACCCAACGCTCTCAATAAACCATCAAAAAATCATCCGAGAACCTATCGGAACTCAGGGAAATGGTGAGGTATCGCTGCTTTGTGGGATACGGTAGTCCTAGCGCTTGAACCACCTGTTCTAGCCAAGTGGAAACCATACACCTCCAAACGGGTTCATTACCTAATCATGAGACATCACTCATGCCGTCCCCGGCCTTCCCCTATTGTCCCCGCTGTCCACCCCCCTGCTATAAACTAACATCTCTCACCCTGTAGGGCCCGCCGTCCTGTTAAATGACGGCCGTTCTGTACTTTGACGGTCTCGGACAAATTACAGATAGCCATCCCGTCTCCTCCAGGGTTCCTGGCAGTCCCCTCGCGGGGCCCCACCGGCCCCCTGGACTGCTGGGAACACTAGGTAAAGCCGGGCCAGGATTTCTAGGTTTTGATTTTGAGAACTAGGGGATGCGCTGAAGGTGCTGTGGGAATTAGTTGGAGAGCGATGTCGGTTATAGATTTATTTTTAAATTATTAGGTTGGGCCACTGTTCACTTCTAAAAGTTTTGGCTAGGCTCGTACTTTTAGAGCAGTAGACTGAGTTATAGGCAAGCCTTGATAAATTTATTTTCTTTCATAATCGTGCTTCTTAGCCAAGATTTGCTTTACCTATTGATGGGAATGAGTGCCAGCCAGCCAGCTATCTTCTGTTGGAGAAGTGGAGTATATCAGCAGTGCTTGGCTAATGCACAACTAGCATCAGAAAGATTAAGGCTGTATGGCAAAAAATCTCAATCCAATCAGAATTAAATCTACAATGCCTCATTGGGAGAGCAACCAAATCAGCTGTTTTTGCTCTTCATGTGTGTGCCAGGATGACCTTTGATTAGCTGTCAGTCTGCCTACAGGATAAGGAAGGAACAACCCGATAAACCTTGGGGAGGATTCAGGTATAGTAGATACAAAGTACTGGTAATTACGAAATCTTGCAATCAGAAGTCAAGGGGTGCATCTACTCACAACCCTCTAGCTAGTTGATAGTTAGGCCCCACTAGTTATGCGATACTGGGCTTCTTAACAAAGGTCCGTTTATTATTATTTTTGCTTGCTCATGTTTCTACTAGGTGAAGTGTTTCCCCATCTGATAGCATGATAGCATCGTATGTCGTTTTTCGTCGGGTTTTTATGCTGGTTTGAGAATAGTGAACAGTTGTATATCGCTATGGAATACTTTGAGAAAGGGGAAAACCAGCACCGACATCTCGGTGAACAGATGCCGGTGCCCGCGGTAAAATTGCTATCCAGCTAGCTTCTAGTGGGTTTAATTTTTATGCACAAGAACGAGATTGCTCATCAGGATATAAACCCTAGGTACTTAATCATTGATCCAGCCTCTCATACAAGCACAGAAATGACAAGACTTGACTGAGCTGGGGGAGAACAGAACATATTCGCAGTCTCTCCCCCCCCCCTCCCTGTAAAGCTCGGTGGGGTATCAAAGCGTATCAAGAACACACCATGCTCCACAGGCAGACCATCACACGCTTGTACCCCGCGCTGGAAATCCTTGCAGTTTTAGATCCCCCGCCGGAGACGTCAGAGTACACTCATGCGGTGGATATCTGGTCGCTGGGATACGTGATTCTCAGGGTCCTGACGGGAAGTGTACTCTTCCAGAAGGAATTCTTCGTTTGGCATTTCTGTTATATAAGAAAGCTAAATCTATGCTTGAGCCTTTGAGGGAGGCTATGAGAGAGGGGTGTGGGTTCTATTTTGTCGGCGGGCTACTATCGCCTGATCCTGTGGGATGGCGAAGTGCTGTAGAAGCACTCAATGATCCTTGGCTGAGATCAGGGAAGTGAAGGAAGGAGGGGGGTATGCTTGCTGTTCGGCAATGCCATTTCCATCTTTATTGCTAATATCAGTTTTATGTCAATTGGCTAGAAAATGGGTTTCACCAGATTATGCGGGATAGATGGATCCGACTCAATAGTCAGGATCAAAAAGAAGGATCCGTTTGCGACGTGGAGGCATAGGGATGAAGAGTATTTGTCAAACTATGTGGCGGAGAAGAGGCTATCATGTGGATTGTTAGGCATTTGGGGTTTGTAATGATACTGAAGTTGTGGGAGAAAATGGCTGGATAATCGCATTCTAATTCTGAACGTGGGAGTAATTTTAGGAATATATCGGGTGATAGGAAATTTCAGAGCATCCACACTACTCACAATACTTTAAACCTATCGGAATGTCTTTGATCTCTATTCCGGTGTCCACTAACAGTGGACATCTTCAGAAATTACATCTCTCCAAATATCGGTAGATACCTGTGGGCATTTGAAGAAATTTGTAGGTATCTGGAGACATTTGCTATCATTTTCAGATATACATCTGCGTGTATCTTGAGATCCCGACGATCTTCTTCAAATATTTGCGAGCGACTACCGATACCTTCTAACAGCCCGCCATACGCCGAAAGACTGCCCACCAGGCACCCTTAGAGCCGCATAGTATATCTCCAGGCTATTTGTAGGCCTGCCTGGCCACCCGGCAACACCTGTCATGGGAGTGATTAGTGGGGGACCTGTTCGCTGGAAGGCTTGACCAGTTCTTCCGAGATGTGCGGCCAGGAGAAATAATAATACGATTTCCACTGCGTGACTTGGTATGATATTATACTACCCAAAATAGTTGCGCCGTCCATCTCGCATCTCAATTCCGGTTTATGCATTATCTCATAGGGCGTGCCGGCGGAATTGTACCACTATCTCGTAACACGGAGGGGAAGGCAAGGGTGGTAGACCTCCCTGGTTAACTACTCGGGGCTCAATCGATAAGCGTCTATCGACACAAAAACATATTGGTGATTAAATCAGAGTAGGAAAATTAGGGGGATTTATATATTCCCGATGATTTTTCTCCATTGAAGCAAAAGGTGGTTGGGGGATGCTTGGTCGTTGGATAGATGGGACACCAGTTCTGCATACCGGTGCAGTACTGTAAAAACTCGAATAGAGGGAAGAAAAAAAAGCCGGGGCATCACGCTTGCTTTCGCGTCACACTTGCTTTCCCCGACTATGAGCGATAGCGAAATAGGAGGGGAACCGGCCATTAGAGCCATAAACTTTAGAGTAGTATTGGTGCACGAAATGGAAAAAGTTTATAAAAAAGTTTTCGTACGGGGCAGGGTTTATTTTGCGGGTCAACCTAAATTAACTATTCAGATACTTTATACTATACCTATGCCTTGTACTGGTCAGGGCTCTACTTGTACACTACCGGTAAAGATACTTTCCTAATAATACTATAATGTTAGCTGTGATGATATATTAGATTCTCTAATAAATTTTGATTAAGGAAGCTATTGACAAGAGAACGTTCTCGCCTGCATTGGACCTTACGAGGGAGTTGTCCATCATGAGTTTCTTGACAAAGGTCTGTTTATTTATTTTTTGCTTGCCTGCTTGTTCTGCTGGATGAAGTGTTTTTGGATCTAATAGCATGATAGCATCATGTGTCGTTATTCGTCCGGTTCTTGGGCTGGTTCGAGAGCAGCGAAAATTTGTATATCGCGATGGAGTACTTTGAAAAAGGGGACCTACGACGACATCTTGGTGAATAGATTCCGGTCCCCACGGCAAAACTGCTAGCCAGGCAGCTTCTGGAGGGTTTAAATTTCATGCATATGAACGGGATTGCTCATTGAGATGTAAAACCCGAGGTACTTATTCACCCAGCCAATCATAAAAGCGCAGAAACGACAAGCTAAGTAAGCCGGGAGGGGGTAGAACATATTTGTAGTCCCCCCCCCCTTCTCCGTGTAAAGCTCGGCGACTTCGGCGTATCAAAGTGTATCAACTAACACACCATACTCTGCACACAAGTCTTCACACGCCCATACGCAGCGCCGGAAATCCTTGGAGCGTTGGAATCCTCGCTGGAGACGTCAGAGTACACTCATGCGGTGGATATCTGGTCGCTGGGGTGCGTGATGTTCGAGGTCCTGACCGGGAGTGTACTCTTCCAGAAAGAATTATCCGCTTGGCATTTCTGCCGTGGAAAAGCTGAGTCTATGCTAGAGCCTTTGAAGGAGGCTGTGAAGGATGAGGGCGGATTTGAATTTGTGCACGGGCTATTGTCGCCGGATCCTGAGGAACGGCCGAGTGCCGCGAAGGCACTCCGTGACCCTTGGTTGAAAGTACCCGAAATAAGGAAAGCAAGGGATGAGGTGGTATGCATGCTTATGGAGTGGTGGAGCCACAAACCCGCACTCGAGAGTTGTTACCCCCGATCCTGGAAGCGTTGGATTCCTCCCTAGGGACGCCAGATCACACTTGCGCGGTGGATACCTGGCCGTTAGGATGCACGGTACACGAGATCCTCCGTGATCCCCGGTTGAAAGTTCCCGAGATGAAAAAAGCGATGGAAGGGGGCACGCTTGCTTATGCGGCGCTAGAGTCACAAACCCGCACTCAAGAGTTGCTATCCCCAATCCTGGAAGCGTCAGATTCCTCGCCAGAGACATCAGACCGCACTTGCAGCGTGGATGTCTGGTCCTTGGGGTGTATGGTGTACGAGATCCTCCATGATTCCAGGTTGAAAGTGCCCGAAATCAGGAAAACGAGGGAAGAAGGGAGTACACTTGATTACGCAGCAGTGAAGTCACAAACCCGCATTCGAGACTTGCTGCCCCCAATTTCTCCTAGGCCATTCCTAGATGTACCCAACTCCATTGAAACTCTAGAAAACCCCTTAACTAGATACCTGGGATCCAGTAACAACCGCGGCGGCAGAAAAGGATCCGCTATACACCGCGCCAACGATAACGCAGCAGGCATGCATGAGCTCCACTACGGAATGCTTGCTCATGGGCATAACTTTAACGGAGAACTCATCAAACAGCCATCAGCACTAACCAAAAGTTCCAAAGACCTCCGCGTTTTCTACCTCAAAGGAATCATTATACTAGCATCTATACTATATGTCCGACCGAAACATCATCAATACAAGCCTGGGGGGACTGCCGGCGACCCAGTTGGCTCCCTCTTCGCATCTGCCCTGGGACTCTGGTTAATACACGAGGCGTTCCGGTTTACCTTTAGGCCACTACTTCCCCGACAGAAGACGCCAGCAGCGGGGGACAAGGGCGGCGGTTCGAGACTTGCTGATTTATCGAGTCTGGATGCGCTGGTTTTCTACTTCTTGATGGCGGCTCTGAGGGGAGTTGGGAAGAGTGGGGTCTCGACGTATGCTGGAGGAAGGTCTGGGGAAAGTGCTGCTAGGATTTCTGGGTTTGATTTTGGTAACTAGGAGATGCGCTGCCGATACTGTGGGGATAGTTGGAGGGCTATGTCAGTTATAGGTTTATTCTTAAATTATTAGGTTCGAGCATTGTTAATTGCTAAAGTCTAGGCTGGGTTCATACTTTGGGCTCAGTAGACTGAGATATCGACACGCGCTAATATTTTCTTGCATACTCGTGCTTCTGGCCAAGATTTGCCTTCCCGATTTGTATTATTGAGTGTCGGCCAATTACTTTCTGCTAGAGAAGTGTAGTGTATCAGTAGTACTTGACTAAGTTAATGTGCAACTAGCATCAGGAAGATTAAGGCTGTATATATGCTCAACTCATCAAAATTCAATCCACAATGCCTCATCAAAGGAGGAACTAAAGCAGCTATTCCCGCCCTTCATGTGTGTGCCAGTATGACCTTTGATTAGCTGTTAGTCCGCCTTCAGCACAAGGAAGAAACAGCGATAAACCTTCAGGAGGATCGAGGTATACGGTAGTAGGTACAAGTGGCAATTATGAAACCTTGCAACCAGAATGCCAGGGTGCATCTACTCACATTCTCCCAGATGGTTAATAGTTAAGCCCTCACTAGTCATGCTGTACTGATCGCTCCGGCAGAAACTGGCCAACCCTCACTACTAAGAATGGGGAAGGCAAATCCTAGTCGAGAAGGACGAGTAGCGCACAGTACAATGTTTCCCTTCGGTGCAGGCCCCTGGCGAAGCCAGCATTCACAATCTACTGGCTTGTTTTCATGGGCTGTATAGCTTTGAACCGTAGTGCAAGCATTTTGTAAGATAGCGCTCGCCGTACCGGATGCTCTTATGTCGGGAAACATCGCGCTCGAGTACCGTAAAGTCATCAAAGGAGACACGGTGACGACTGATGAGTGACGGGTAGAGATTAGCAATAGCCATCTTTTGTTTCTCTATTTCGACGAATTCACATTTTTCTTGCCAAATACCTCTATTTGTCACCCGCTGGTACTCGTCACGCCCCCGTTCGAGGCTGTATAAGTTATCTCCCATTAGAAATGTAATCTCCGCGCATATGCAAATCGTGGGGAAACTAAATCCCATATGTGGCTCTAGACAATGAAAACCTGCACCAGCAGCTAACTTGATCCAAGATCTCTGAATTGGGAATAAGCTCCTGTTCGGCAGGTATGATATTATTTCTGTTGGTAAAATTGTTTGAATAATAAAGTAGAACCCGCCTACTCTTTTTGTTATCATTCAAGGTCGCACTGGGGTTGCGGTCATGACTACGGCTGGAGTTGGAATTGGAGGTGTTGCACCTCATTGCCAAATAGCCATGGGCTGCCTGATTCCGGGTATTTATTTTGAACCTATTAACGGAATGGGAGTAAGATAGAAACCGTGGGGGGCTTTTCAAAGGAATTTTCTAAAAAATTGTAATAGGAATGGTTTTCGGAGTGTTTTCCCCGGATGCTGGTAAATTCGGGATCCCCGCATCATCCAAGAACTTTGGGTGAGGGCGGGTTTTGGTTGGCCCGTGATAAAGGCATACCATACGAGTAGACTCGAAAAACCCCTCCGTGCATATGCCGGATCATGCGAGTTTGTGACACGCATTACCGCGAAAAAAAATCAATCAATAGTTGTTGACCGTGAGGATAAGCCGCTCTCAGAGTCTAATCGCACAGTGCAGCGCCGGTGTGGGAGGTCTTTCGCTACCGCACAGTACTCCTCTGTCCTCCGGTAAGGGAGTAGCGAAAGACCTCCCACACCGTTCTTCTGGAGACTAACCCCCACTGGGCCGTTGAGAGAAAAATAACACAGGATATTCAAGTACTGCGCTTGTGCTGTACTCGAGTACAGATATCGTACTCGTACCGTACATTCAATGCAGGCGACTCAGCAAGTCGGGTTGGCCAGGAATCCCAGGCTTTTACTGCAGCCCAGTGCCAGTGCTTCCCTCAACCCACACTTTCCTTGGTCATCCCAATCCATCCCAATCTGGGTTTGCACGAACAAACATAATAGAAAAGTACCTCGGCAAAAAGCGTCAGTGAAAGGGGATTTTTACACCAAAAACATCGATTTTTAGCTACTTGTAGTTGAGCCCCAAAGAATTTTCCAACCTAACTTCTGGCTTATACCGGAAGTTACAATATCATTCTCCTGATCCTATACAAATCCCAATAAATTTAGAAAAGTTATGTAGTCCTAAAGTTTTGAATACCGTGCCAGTACTGTACTGAACTCTGGCTTTGCAACGGGAATGGTCAACTTGAAGACTCGTAGCTTAGCTCCATAGGGTAAATTGACCTGATAAGTAGTGTTAGGCAAATGCTGTGGTGAATGTGAAAATAATTAAGTAGGTGTGGGCATTATTTGAAGCAATTCCTGGTGTGAGAGTTAGTCAAACATAGCAAACTTTGGTGCCAAAAGGCCGTTTCACCAACATTTTTCTTAGGGACTGTATGACATGCCTTATTCAACCGCCGTCTCTGTTTTAAAGCGAAAGATTACTTGAGGAGAAGATACCGGTAATGCTCTTTCAACTTGGAGCTCGGGCCTCTAGGCTACCCCGGTGCCGATGACGGGAGTTTTCAGAGCTACTATACGCTGCGCAAGAGTTGTGTGCCAGGCTAATGTAAACCTAGTATTGAACGGGGGGATCATTCCTGCGCCGATACCAATAATCTCCTTTTTAGAGCGGCTCTATGTGAGGGTGCCTGGCTGATGAGGGAGCTAGGTCGATCGAGATCTCTGGCATTCTCAGGCTGGTCTACAGGTGCTTCTCTTGCTTCTCACCGCTAAACTCGCGGCGGGGGTGATGTCGGGAAGAAGTGTACACAGTAGATATAGAAACTAGAATTGATGTTTGACGTCATTCTAAGTAAACCAAATGAGTGTAATAGAAGGAGAAAAAGTACCTGGAAGTGTTGTATCTTTGTTTGTACTGAGGCATACCCCAGTGTATCTGTGTTCCCGATATCACCCCGGAACCGACATCACCCCCGCCGCGAGTTTACGGCTGGTTTCTGTACTGTACTGTATTCTCCAAGGGGACAGGACGAATCCTGGGGGGTGACGGAGAGGGGTATAGCACCAGCATTCTGCAAGAAAAAAGCCAAAATAGGGTTAACAAATGGTAGCTGTTGCTGTTTGCCTAACACCGGGTTTTTTTTTTCCCCTCCAATAGTGGGCCCTCCCTACGGAATACCGGCGGTGTTTTTCTATACCAGCAAGAAACGAAACTTTTCGCCCAGAGGGGCCTGAGATTAGCTAGTATAGAATATCACTGCAACAGAATTGATCGAATCGTATTCCTAGCGATGCGTTGTACTCGAGTGATAGCTTTTTAAAAAAGAAAAAGAAAAGAAAAGAAAAGAAGAAGGAAGAAAGAAAAAAAAAGAAAAAAAGGTATGGTGACGCTCAACCTCAATATTACGAGTACCGAGCATGTACGGTACATATATCATGGAAGTTCTGGCACCCCATGATAGCGGAGGAACCCGATCAAACGTTGGGAGGATGTTCTCTGCCACTTGTGCCTGTAGGTCCTAGGTAGGTAGATCTGGAACGCTTGGTGTGAGGAAGTGTAAAAAAAAAGTGTGTGCCATTCTGAAATAGATAACCTATCATAGACGAGAAGCCCTCTGTTCTCATCATTTGAATTCTCATTTGCATGAGTAACGTGCTGGAAATTGGAATATTAGGACACGCTAGGTGATAAGCGGGATAGTGCATCCCCAACCCATACCATCGCACACCCCACCTATCATACAGTGCAGCGCGCGAAGCTTAGCACCGGTCATGTTTATAGAGTGAGAAAACATGACCGGCAGAGATGTACTGTACTGTAGGGCTTTGATTGGATTCAAGTATACTACCTGGTTGTGTTAGGTGACCGAGAACCCCTCTACTGGTAAATAATCATCCGCACAGCGTGTGCTTAGTGACCAAGAGTAAACTCCCCTCCCCGTTTTCCTTATAAAATTCTTCTAGTATTATATTTATATTCATTTCTTTACTTCCTACGCATTCCCTTGGTTTCTCCCTACCCACCCCTCAAACCTTTCAGAAATGCACACCAGCACCCTACAAAACATGGCTCGAGAATCTTTACAAGCTGGCTTAGTTGAGCACTATCGACTGGAAACATATTTCGGGGAAGCCAGCATTAGCCACACTATCTACTCACCCTTCATCCATGAAGAAGAATGGAGGCGTGGGCGAGCAATTGGGAGAGGAGGATTCAGTGTAGTACACCTGGAGCACGGCCCAAAGGATTCTGTTAGGGCGGTTAAAGTTATCGACAAGACAATGTTCTCGCCTGCGTTGGATTTTACTAGGGAGTTGTCTATCATGAGTTTCTTAACAAAGGTTGGTTTGTTCGTTATTCTATAGGGTGAAGGGTTTCTAGATCTGATGGCCGGATAGCATCGTGCGCCGTTATTCGTCCAGTTCCTAGGCTGGTTCGAGAATAGCGAAAAGTTGTATATCGCTATGGAGTACTTTGAGAAAGGGGACTTGCGACGCCATCTCGGTAAACGGATGTCGGTGCCAATGGCAAAGCTACTATCTAGGCAACTTCTAGAGGGTTTAAATGTTATGCACATGAATGGAATTGCTCATCGAGATATAAAACCCGAGGTAGTTATTCATTCACTGAGCCTATCGTTCAAGCACAGAGATGGCAAGATCTGACTGAGCTGGTGGAGAACAGAACATATTCGTAGTATCCATCTCCCCCCTTTGTGTAAAGCTCGGCGACTTCGGCGTATCAAAGTGTATCGATGAACACACCATGCTCCGTACGCAGATCTTCACACGCTCATACTCCGCACCCGAAATCCTTGGAACGTTGGCTTCCTCTCTGGAGACTTCAGAGTACACTCAAGCTGTGGATATCTGGTCCCTGGGATGCGTGATGTTCGAGGTCCTAACCGGGAGCATACTCTTCCAGAAAGAATTCTTCGTCTGGCATTTCTGTTACGGGAAAGCTAGACCTATGCTTGAGCCGTTGAGGGAGGCAGTGAGTGAGGATGGGGGGTTTGAATTTGTCTGCGGGTTACTGTCACCGGATCCTTTGGGGCGGCCGAGTGCTGGGGAGGCACTCTGCGATCCTTGGTTGAAAGGGTCTGGGGCGGGGGCCGTGAGGTAAAGGAAGGAAGAGGTATGCTTGCTGCTCGAGAATACGATTTCCTAGCTCTATGGCTCATGAGAATGTTATGCTAGTTCGTAAAGAAAAGAGTTTCATTTAGCTATGTGCTATAGTTTTATACAACTCGATTGTCAGAATTAAAAAGAAGAAACAGTTTGCGACATGGAACCATATGAATAAAGAGTGTTTGTCGCACAATGTAGTAGAAAAGAGGTTATCAGGTGTATTATTATTAGGAATAGAGTTTGTAGATTGCAGTAACCTTTTGAAATTATTACCAGAAATTTGAAGATTTTCCAGGTATGTGAAGATAATTCTAGATATGAGAAGATAATTCCAGAAAGGGGTGAATTATCAATAGACAATATCTAGCAACTGGAGATAATGTCAACTATCAAGAAAAGTGAGAGAGTAGATAATATAGTAGGACAATAGGTTAGTAGATATTTATATAAAATACAGTCTTTTGAAGTTTAGTCTGAAAATTTTTATTAACTAATATTTTCAAAATTAACTGAAGATATTTCAGATTTTTTGAAATATATAAATTTTTTTCCAAATGTTTGCTATTATCTAAACAAATTTTCAGATATCCAAAGAAATTTCAAGAAATTTTGTAATATTGAAGATATTTCAGGAAGTCTACAGGTATTGGAAAAATTTTCCAAGAAATCTATGATACAAATACCTGAAAACTTTTCCAAGAATTTTACAAGTGATGTAAAAATTTCTTTCCGTGGGAAAATGCTAGGTTCACTGCACTTGACCCGTGGGTGGCTGGTTGGTCTGTGGCTACGGTAATTAGATCGGGATCGCCTCACTTACCCCCCTTACAACAACGCTCTTGATGAACACTCTAACGTAACTAAATCACCTACTGTATCATACCAAGGTAGGAACCATTAACTAGAATGAGCGGGGACAAGTTTGGCTGGCTAACCTTAAATGTCTGCTCCACAACTCCTTGCCTGACTTTTTACTAAAATACATACACTAGGTTAACCCCACCTCCTCTCCCCAGCCCGAGGGAAATTCTAGAACAGGTGCTCGGGGTGCTTTTGCACAGATAATTTAGGCTCGCTCACTAAATAATCCCGGTCTTGTACGAAAACATCCCCCCTATGCTTTGTACTACCTGTATTGGATTTATTCGTTTCCCTAATTCCTATATATTCCCTTGGTCTTGTGGTACCCACCCCCCAAACCTCTCCTCTCTAAACCTCCCCAACACCCTCAAAATCACCTTCCAGCCCCCTGAAAACATGGCTCAAGAACATGTTTGGGATGTGAAAGTTATTAACAAGACAACGTCCTCGCCTACATTAGGCCATACTAGGGAGTGTCTATCATGAGTTTCTTGACGAGGGTCTGTTTGTTTTTTCGTTTTGTTTGTTTCTTCTGCTAGATGAAGCATTTCTGGATCTGATATCATACCAAGCACTATGTGTCGTTATTCATGCACTTATTGGGTTGGCTCGAGAGTAGCGAAAAGTTGTATATTGGTATGGAGTACCTTGAGAAAGGTGACCCGCGACGCTATCTCGACGAACGGAGGTCGGTGCCCACGGCAAAGTTACGAGCTAGGTAGCCTCTAGAGGGCTTAAATTTCATGCATAGGAATGGGATTGCGCATCGGGATATAAATCCCGAGGTGCTTATTCACTCACCCAGGCTATGATACAAGCACATAAATAAGAATACCTGACTCAGCTAGGGGGGGGACGGAACATATTAGTAGTCTCTCTTTCTCCCCTCAGTGTAAAGCCTCGGTGACTTTGGTGTATCGAAATTTATCAACAGACATACCATGCTCCGCACGCAGATCTTCACACGCTCATACTCTGCGCCAGAAATTCTTGGAGCGTTGGAATCCTCGCTGGAGACGTCAGAGTACACTCACGCTGTGGATATATGGTCACTAGGATGGGTGATGTCCGAGGTCCTGACCGGGGATGCACTCTTCCAGATGGAATGCTTCGTTTGGCATTTCTGCTGCTGGAGAGCTGGGTCTATTCTTGAGCCTTTAAGGGAGGCTGTGAGTGAGGGGAGCGGGTTTAAATTTGTGCGCGGGCTTTTGTCGATGGATCCTGTGGGAAGGCCGAGTGCTGTGGAGGTACTCGACGATCCTTGGTTGAAAGCGCATGAGGTCAGGAGAGTGAGTGAAAGAGGGGGTAAACTTGCTTATGCGGCAATGAGATCACAAGCCTGTATTCGAGAGTTGCTACTCCCAATTTCCCCTGGGCTGTTCCTGCGCCTATTCCGCTTCAGCGAAACTCTAGAAAAACCCTTAACTCAATACCTGAGGCCCGTTAACAACAGCGGTTGCAGACAAGAATCTATCATTCGCCATGCAGATTTGTATGAGTTCCTCTACGCAATACCCGCCCGCGGACGAAACTTTGGCCAAACAACCACCTTCATCAACCGGGGGCTTCAATGACATCCCCATATTGTGCCCCAAAGAACTTTTAAGACAAGCCCGCAGGAGCCGCCAGCGTCCCGTTTGGCTCTCTCTTCGCACCTGTCCTGGGAGTCTGGTTGGTGCACGAGGCGTTCAGGTTAATCTTCAGGCTAATGCTTCCCCGACAGAAATCGCCCACGGCTGGGGGCAAGGGGCGTGGTTCGAGATTTCCTGACCTGTCGACTCTGAGTGCATTAGTTTTCTACTTCTCGGTGGCGGCTTTGAGGGGGGGTTGGGAAGGGTGAGGTCGAGAAGTACGTTGGAGGAAAGTCTGGGGAAAGTGTTACTAGAATTTCTAATTTATTCTAAATTATTAAATTCGAACACTGTTCTGGGGTTGCACTTTTGATTTAGCAAACTGTGTTATGGACACGCCCTAGTGACTTCTTGCAGAGAAATTATTTTAGGTGGTGCGGGTTCAGCGAGACCACAGCCCTCCGAGTCCCCACAGTCACAAGGGGGGACATGTACAGAAGGGACCAGCAATGGCTTATAACAATTCATCAACGAGAGGTCATTTCCCAGGATATTTATGTTTTTTTTTTCCAAATTACCTAGGGCCTTGGGCTCATGAGGGCAAGCCATAATACTACGCTAAACGAGGGAAAGGTGTGTATCACCACTCCCGGACAAGGCGTCGAAAATTACAGAAATTATCTTATCCAATAGACAAGATCTCGCTCTTGTGTTAAAATGGCTGAGGTCAAGGCTTCTCACTAGAATAAAGACTTTTCTTTTACCATTTCTTTGTCTTGCTGGCGGGTATCCGGAGTAGACAAGCGGAAGCAAGAGACATCACAAGTTCAACGGATGAGCGGTCTTCAAGTAGTCGAACAAATTGTATTGCTCGCTGAACTGAGTTGAAGATTAAGAGAGAGAAAAGAGAAGCGAAAGAAAATAAAAGGGGAATGGAGTGAAGGGAAGATGGGAGAGAGGTGAGGCAAGCGGTCACGCAGCATCACTCGTGACCGTGGCAACAGCCAGTGTAGTAAAAAGCAAATAAAAGTATGATAGAATAAATAAATAATGTTCAAAATCGTGAGTTGTAAGTATTTGAGTGATCGAACGTAACTCAATTTCTTCGTTGTTATTCTCTTTTAACTTATTTACCTAAGATCGCAGGTAGACTACTATCCTTTATACTAAGTATTTCCAGCCTCATAGATATCCGTTCCAACCACTCAATCTACCCATTCCAGCCATCCCACGACATTCCGTCCAGTCCACTCCATTCCATCAGATCCATTCCATTCCTCCTACTTCATTCCAGCCAGTCTGCCCGACTCCAAATCCATACATTCCATTCCAAAGGTTATCCGGAAGCATACCAGCCATTCTTTACAACAGCCAGTATGAGAGCACCATGACAACGATAATTCCCGATACTTGTCTTTGGCGGTGGTTTTTGGGGGTAATTCGCATATTATCACTCGGTACTGTACCAGGCCGCCCCACACTGCCGTGGGAGCACTGCATAGTAGAATACAAACACCCTGACGCTATCGCCGGGCTTTTGGAGCTACTATTTCTCCTTATTTAAGGGGACAAGATAGTTGACCCGAAGGATACCATCAAGAATATAATCCCCGACTCCAAGAAAGGCTCAACCGCTTCTCCTTGAACACGACTAAAGTGGTACTGGGAGCTAAGATGCATGAGGTAGGTAGTTTTGTCAATGGATATGGTCAGCTGTCTTTACCCGCGCTTGGAAGTTCTTATGTTAGAGGGGGATGTCTTGATCTTAATTCTATCTTGGCACCAATGGGGAAACAGGCACCCTTAAATACATATATTAGAAAACATTCCGTGTTCCATCTTCCCTTCTGACCCTCACTTCCGTCCTGATACCAACACTCAAGCTCCTTCCCCTTCTATCTAACCGAATCTAATCCCTTCCATTCCATTCCCTTCAACTCCTAGACTCCGCTAATTGAACAGGAGTTAATTAGTTCTTGACACCCGAACCACTACACCAACAGTGACACACCGGGGAACAAATATATATCTATCTGGCAGGCGGACCTCGGTTTTTTTTCTCTCGAGGTTTATGATCCAATGATTGTTAGAAGGGAAATGCATTATAGGAGCCGGTATATCCCCCAAGAGAAGAGAAATTACAAACATTAGCCATTGATGGCTAGCGACAAAATTCCTTCGTGGGAAAGGGGCAACCATGGCCGGAATATTAATGGGAAAAAAAGGTAGGGTTGACTAACATTCCGACCTCAAGTCAAGCTCTACGCGCCATAAATGAGTGCTGTAGCAGTATCCACCAAGAACTACTTCTGGGGATGTGGAATGGGCGCCGTATGAGTCGTATTATGTCGTGTAGGCCTATGTGTATACGCCGCCTTCAGACAATATTTGGTCCGGTCCTTGGCGCGAGAATCTTCACTGAGGGCTGGGAGTTAACGGCGGGGCCTGAGAAGCTTTCGGCTGTCATTCATCTCTTATCACTCGACCCAACATGAGAGAATGCTGATTTCTCACTCCCCCGACTAGTATACCAAAGCTAATATGGTACAATGCTCTAACTAATCTCAATCATCACGCTTTCCAAAGCTGAGCCCAGACACGCTAAACTACGTTATTCCTGGCAAACATACAAGTATCATACCTAAATAACTGCAACACAATGTCTATTTCGCGCAAATAACCATGCAAACATCACATGATTAGCCTCCTTGTCTAAATCTTGCCAACCTACTAACCGGAGCGGCTCCGCTGACCAATCTGCAAAGGGGCAAACAAATAAACGGTTAATAGTAGTCCATGAAAAAAAAAAAATCACGGAATATAGGAATGCGTACTTCTCCAGCAGTACCGGCCCATTGATCGGACTGACGCTAGCATACCGCCTCATCCTAGTATCGATACTATAAAACTCCTCCGCATTGTCAGACTGCAGCAGGTCAATAGTCTGCCTCAATTCTTCAAAGATAGTCGGCAGCAGAGGCTCGTTGAGGCTATCCACAAACTCCATTAGGTAGCGAATGTCCATATCCAGCGCCGCAACGGCGTTCTTGTTAATCTTTTTGACAGAGTCTGACATCGGCAGGGCTAGTATTGACGTAGCGATGTGACTCAGCGCGTCAAAGTAGATAAAGCCCTTGATGTCTTTTGGCAATCCCAAGAGCGTGGAACTCATAATGTTACGCATCCACAAGGTCATCTGCTGGAGGTATTCGCTGGGCTCTTCAATTTTCTTGGTTGCCATCCAGTCGTACTCCGCTGTCTCTACGAGGTCGTCGATTTTGCTATTGACTAGTTCGAAGATGCGCTTTTCAGCCGTCTTTTTTTCAGACCGGAAGCGCTCTGTGGCCTTTAGGGAGATGCTACCACCGTGGTTAGACTGGCGTGCCTCTGCTAAGAGCATCTCTAATTCGTGGCAGGCGTATTCGAATTGCTCAAGGTTGATAAGGATTTGGACGATTTGACCCAGGTATTTGGATGTCAAGCGTTCAACCAAGGAAGTGCAGACTTGGTTGCAGAGGAGCTCATCGAGGGACTGTGATTGTTAATATATAAGGCGTAGGTGATGTGGGAAAGAGACTAACTGATTTAAGTTCTTCATCAATAGCAGTCTGGTGCGTGAAATATTCGTCGGAGAAGAAGTAATATTTGTTTAGGAAGTTTCGGATATCAATGCAACATAGTGGATACATTTGGGAGAAGGGTAGCACAATAGGAAACCTGAAAATGCCCATTGGTTAGTCACGACTCAGCCTATTGGTTTACGGAACATACATACTCTAACTGGTCACGTTCCTTGTCTGGCTTACACCAGCTGACATTAACGACATTATCATATTCTTCAAGAGAGTTAATCGGCATAGGCATATAATCATCGCTCGTAACGATCTGATAGAGTGTAAGCGTTTAGTGCAAGGTAGTGTGACTGTCGCCACTTACTTCTTTGAAATCGGCACTGAACTCCATCTTGAGCCGTTGAGAATACTTTTCAAAGAGGACCAGCAGAAAGTTATCCAAAGCCTCTACGGAGTAATTCCAACTCTAGTTGGGAGGTTAATACCAGATTGTCCCCCATAAGCATAGGGTGGGGTTTTACTCACATCCATTGTCTGTATAAAAAGGGCAAGAACATTCTTGATTCTTAATAGGGCATCAGCCTGTGTAATGTTATCTAACGCGGGGGTAATAATATTGATCGCCTTCTTGCACATTGAATCCCAGAGTTCATCGACCTATAACCCTAGAGATGAGCAACGGTCAAATTAGGGTCGGAGAGTTTGAAGTTGCACTAACGTCAACCGCCGAACGAAAACTAATAGTCTTCTTCATAGTGGCTCGCTCAATTATAGCGAAACCAGAGATGTCCTCTAGTAATTTATTAAGACTGGATATATCTTCGTTCGATAGAGTCAATGACCCAGATAGCAATAGCTCCTTTTGCTGCCTCCTAACGTTGGCGTAGGTGACTCTAAACTCGTCCCGTTCTCCCAGAGCCTCATGGATATGCAAACACTCAAAAAGTGGTGTGAAATCGATGTTAACGTTTTCATTGTCAAGGACATCAAATTCCTCTCGCTCATCTAGAACTAGCTCGATCGCAGAATTGAGTTTGAAAGAGCCTTGTGCGCGACAATTAGAACACAGCTACCCAATCTACGCTCAGGACAGGGCTCACGTAGGTATGGCGACTTCTCAATTCTTTCCTTCTGCCTTCGCCGCCGTAGTTCTGTTTGATCAAAGGCAACCTGCCCCAAAAGGACCGAGCTTTCACGAACCCTATAGAGCCAGCTATTCAAGTCTGTCATAACTGCTTCTTTCACCATCCCTTGCATCGCAGGAACCGACTTCTGTATCATATCTGCAACATCATACTGCATCACTTCCTTAAGGTGAACATTCTGCAATTCGTCCAGAGTCCTCAAAGCAGCATAATGTTTCTTCTGCTTCAATAGATCACCCACCCGGTTTGCCAACCCCAATACCTCCAAGCATAGTCTCAGAGCTTGCGTCGCTTCGTCAATGTTCTGTCGGACGTCTCGCGAGTCCACGAGCGCCTTCTTCTGCTCCACTAGCTTGTCTGTTGACTTCTGTATCGATTGGTTGAGCTTTAAAATCTCCTCTGTCAGGTCCACGGTCCCTTTCCGTATGTTCAGGAGCTGGTTGACGGACGAGACGAAATCCTGGTGGTTGTTATTGCACAGTCGCTCAATTTCGGATTCACGTTCGCTAGAGAACCGATCGAGTTCGTCCATAAGGAGATCTTCACGACCGGCAGAGCAGGCATCTTTTATAGTGCTAATTAATTGGTCGAGGTAATCGGTTTCAGAGGGGGCGAGAAGAATCTATTATGATTAGCCAGGAAGAGCTATAGGCGAGCGAATGTAGGGTGTAACGTGCTTGATTGACGGCTGAAGCAAGAGTAGCAGACATGATGGATGGATGATGCAGGCTGCTATGGCGTGATAGTAGAAGCTCTGGAAAATATTAAGTGTGCAATCCAGACAATCCTTCCTTCCTTCTTGCGAACGGGCTCCAGGATTATCGAATTCGGCAGAGATAACCCTCCCCGTGATTGTGAGTGGCGGCGGCTCTGCGGGTCAAAGTTGCCAAGATATGAAAGCTCGCGTAACCTTGACGCCAAGAGACCCTGGTAAAGCAGGGTAAGTTTACCCATCTCCGTCATCAAGGGCCCAGCGACTGCTAAAGGGCTCATCAAAAGCTAACTCTCCTAGTCTATCATAGTTTTCAATTTTCTCCCGTTCTTACCCCAACCCTTCCTCATAATTACACTTTCTTACCCCCGAAGCTAACCGAATTTCGCCCTCACGATAAAAAATGACTGACAGACCCCAGCCAGCCGTTTACCTAGTCTCGGGCAGCGGACCCACCACCGTCGCCATAGCACAAATCGAATTGAGGAACGTTTTCACATTCCACGCCATGTGGAAGTGGATCCTTTCCAAACAGCCCCAGTACATCGGAAAGCCCATGGTAATGGAGAACCGTTTTTTCGTCGAAACCGAAATCGTGGCTAACGATCAAGAATTGCCAATCGGAAGCACTGGCTTTCACCGCATATTCGATGATGCGTCGTGGGACGACTGCAAGATCGATCTCCTCGCCCACAACATTCCCGATTTTCCCGGAGCCGCAAACCGCAAGCCCATCTTCAGCGTCAGGGTCCTCCAGCCTGATGTTGATGTGTTTGATTTTCAGAATAGGGAGATTGTGTTCTACTCTGTTTGGAAACTGCTCAATATAATTAGCTCCCCCTCTCCCCCCGACGAGATGTTTCAGCCCGGAGGTCATATCATGGCGTACCTCCAGGCTCTTGGGGAGAGAGGCCAACAGAAGTAGTAGCACCATTACCGGTACTATCCGATTCTCTCCTCCTACACCTGTTTCGGTACAACCTAGGCCTACGAAAAACTCTATCGGAAATGAAAACCAAAATAGTGGCCTCATATCATAAAACAGGGAAGAATCGGCCTAGAAGAAAGAGGCGAAAATAAAAGAGAGACCACAAGGCATAAATTCGAATACTCCCAATACTAAGAGCAAGTAGATACGCTATCAACTTTACCTATGATACTCAAAATGTAGATCTTCGTAACCAGTAAACCAATTAAATCTTTTTCTATAGCTAACAGCTAACAATAAAAATACTCTCTTATCTCTTTTCATACCATTTTATCCAGATGTGAGACAAATGAACTTTAAAACGACACGGACTGTGCCTGAGCCTATGGCTTATCAACCTACGAGAATCATCTGGAGCTCCTAAATTTTCACATGACATGTTATTTAACGTATGATACCTCTTTAATTAGTTGCACCTGCGCTGTGCTTTTAGACGCAGTGAAGTGGGGGTGGAGACTCCAGAGGTGCCCATTGCACTAATTATCACTCGGTAATCAACTCATTCCCATCTTAGTCTACAATTACCGAGCCGAGCTGGGAAAAGTTCAAAGCCCTATTCCTTCATTGCTTGGGCTGCTCGTATTCTCGCCTGTCATAACATGTTAGGTCCCGTCAGGTGGCAAATGGTACAAAAAAGTAATGTGTCTTAAGCCTTTTTGCCTATGATTCAGGGATAACAATTATGCCGTGGTATGATATCGAGGGGTCTTGCCTCCGTTGGGGATTATCTTGAAGAATCTTTGAAGATTTGTGAGAGCTTAGTACAGTGTATTTCGACATTTCTACAATTTCAAAAACCTCAATATTTTTTATCAATCTTAGTCGTCGGGGGGGGCTATGGGTTAGAGAGTTGTTTCACACTGGTGAACTACTGGTATAGGGTGACAAGAAAGAAAATTTTTGTCTATTACGCCATGAGTTGGTGGTTTAAGACTCCAATCCAAAGACTGCGCACAATAGTTGAGTACTGTACAGTACATAAAGCTGCTGGTACAGGCTTAGGTGAAACAAATTCAGAAGGAACGGGAAGGGGGGGGGAAAGAATAAAGGAGGGAAAAAAAGAGTCGAGCACATTGACTCAAGGCATAAGCAAATCTCCGAGGCGGTCTATCCACCCACTATCTCTACCTCTTCCCCGCATTATTGAAGCAAGCAAGAGCTACTTAATTCTGAATGACTGGTCTGGGGATACCAGTATGTCCTGTTGGGGTAGCACAGGTGGGACTGGCAGGGAAAACAATCTGTGTTGGAGAAGTCCGGGCTTCGGCTTCGGCGGCACCAGCCTCAGGGGTCGGCTCGTCAGCTTTAATGTCCAGGGCGGTAAGGTGATGTATAGTCCTGCGTTCGAGATATTCTTCTGGGTCCTCCTCTTCAGCATCAAGGAGGGCCTCAGGAAGCAAGTCGGCAGGAACTGCATAGTGGAGAGTATCGCCGATAATGGTGGGAACAATCTCGAAGCGGTTCAGGAGATAGGGATCGATATCAACGTCGTGAACATCTTCGGCTGTTGTGGCGCTGTCCGGGGTAATTGGGACATCCACGTGTCCGTCGAAGTGGTCAGGGATAGGCTCGTGAGGCTTTGCGGTGGGGATAGGTTCGGCAACATGCCTACGGTGAGGAGAATTTTCCCAATCTTCTTCGAGAACCTCATTCTGGATGCTTTCCTGGCTGCGTTGCCAGTCTTCGCTGCTGTGCTTGAGGGCGTCAACGGATTCCGCGATTACGGCGACCTGCTTCTCACCGTTCTCTTGAATATAGTTGGATTCCTCCTCTTCGACGGCCAGGTTCTCGAGTTCGGCTCCGGCCTCTGGCTCCTCCTCCTCGGCAGTGGAAGGAGCGGACTGGACTAACTGGGGGAACTCATCGTCACCAGTAAGGCTAGGAAAGACACCTCTCTTTTCAACCGGTGAGATATCCTCGACTTCATAGGGTTCTCGTTCAGCTTTGGCATTCTCAGAAGAATTGAAAGGGTCTTCGTTAGTAATTGCAACGTCATGGAGTGGTTGTACTTCTTCGTCTTCGTCGTAAACGCTGTCAACGACCTCGTCGTCGGCAGGCTGGTTGGGGACCAGAGCTGGCTCAGGAACTGCGGTACCCTCCTTCGGCTCGACGGGGACTTCATCGTAGTGGATAGGGGGGTGATTAGCCTTCTCGCGGATGACCTCCGACGGGAGGGGGTTTTTGTCTGCACGGAAGAGATTCTTTGCGATTGGGATGGCAGAAGTAGGGGTTATGAGAGCCCCCAAGAGGGGGAGGGCCAACGCAATTTTGGGACGGCAATGTCTGAACTTCATCGCAAAGGGTTGTAGGGCTATAAAAGCTGAGGAAAGGGTGAATGGATGAAGAGGAAGGGGGTGGGAGGGCTAGAGGGGGTTTTATCAATTTTTTATGGGCGTTCGGCCAAACTTACCTGTCCTCTTCTGAATAAATTCCGCTGTGGTTGGAATATTGTCTGAATTGGGATAAGAAGCAATTTTAGTGTTTAACGAGTTGGGCCCTGGGGGAATGGTCCTCCTAGATAGTGGTATGTAAACGTGTATTCTTCGAGTCTCTATATAACGTATCTCGCGTGCTAAAGATCCTATAAATAAATAAAATGAAAAAATAAATAATGCTCCTCCCACCCCCAAACGGTAAGGAGGCCTATTCCTAGTGTTCTTAATAGATTATCTATATCCTGAGGCACTACCACCAGGGGGCGTATTTCGGAATCATAGGTTATCACTCTAGGTATATATTGGTATCGCTAGGTGTCCTTGCTTATTCCAAAAGTATCCGGAAATCTTAGCATTTCCTAGGCCTAAACCGTGCCAATATTTCCGGATAATTTTGGAGCGGGCAAGTCGATCGGGTTAGCTTTGAACAATATATTGGAAATCGGTAATTCGGCGTGCAACTCACAAATCTCCGAATCCGTTCCTTCCTTCTGCGTCTTTGTTGACCCAAACACTAACACTCATAGCATAACATCGGAATTCTGCCCAACCATCGTCGCCAATTTTGGCATCACCTTCGCTCCATGGCAAAAGATCGGTCCAAATCTCGCCTCTATGGTTTTCGCCAACGAACATCCTCTTTTCTCCGTCTCCAGAATTACTCATGAGCACTGCACATCCATCTTTTCTGTCATGTGTTCCTCTCCGTACCCACCCGATGCAATTGGGGTCATCAAAGAAGTCGTTCTGCTCTCCGTATGCATACAATTTCCTCGCCAATACGAGGCTTGGGAGGGCCCCTGAACAGGCAGGCGGAGATGGATCTTTCCCCTTGATGCCGTATATATCGCCGAAGAATACGCATGGGTATCCTTCAGCTCTTAAAAGGATCAGAGCGTAGGCAAGTGGTTTGAAGTGGTCCGGAATTATCCTTTCGACATCCTGGCCTGGTTGTGTATCGTGGCTCATGACGAACGTCACAGCATTAAGTGGTCGGCTTTCTACTAACGCGCCCTCGAAGATTATCCTGAGATCCGCGTATGGGAAATTTGAGATCATGAAAATGTTCTCTAACAGAGGGAAATCGAAGAGCCTAAATCTATGATCCATTTCATCAAGGAATCTTTCTAGAGGCTCGGCGTATCCTTTCCAGTATTCACCCACAAAGAACAAGTCCTCGTCGAGGGTTTTATCTAGATGGTCAATGAATTCCTTAAGGAATTCTGAAGAAAAGTGTCGTACGGCGTCAAACCTGGAGAGCAGTGGTTAGCGGAAGATGGGATGATATGAAGGGGAATGATCTACCGGAATCCCTTGAGTCCAAGTTCTTGAGTAACCCAAACGCCCCAGTTCTTTACGTCGTTACGAACATCGAGGTTAGAATAATCAATATCAGCAAACATCAGGTAGTCGTAGTTGCCAAGTTCAGATGTATCCACATATTGACACCATTCTTTCTCCTCATTATCGCCGATTATTTTATATATCGCTTTCTTCTGATTCTCGTGATTATAGTCTGTCCCCGAGAAATGGTACCAATGGTACTTCATCTGGCTGTACTTATCTCCTCGTGTGGCGAAATCGAAAGACACCCAGGCTTCGATTTCATATGGTTCCGAAATCACCTCGTTGCGATCTTCCGGGTTGACTTCAACGACCCGGCACCGTTCAGTGTGGTCTGCGTTTGCTTTGTGGTTCAACACAGCGTCGAAAATCAACCCGACATTGTGATGTTTTGCCGTGTCCCGTAGGCGGATAAGGGATTCTTTGTGCCCCCATTTGGTAGGCCTTGACCATTTATGGTCGAATTCCCCAAGGTCGTACAAATCGTACTAAGTTAGGCTTTATGAGAAACATTGGAATGAAAGGTGTTAGAAAGAGGGGTAACGGACAATATCGTAACCGTTGCTCGATGGGCTTCCCGATTTGCAGGCTGGTGGGATCCACAGGGTAGTGATACCAATCTCCTTCAACTTGGGCACCGCACCTGCTAGGCGATCCCAATGATGCTGATCAGCCGGAGTATGCCATTCAAACCCTTGAAACATGGTACGGTTCTCGGGGGTCAGAGGTTTTGGGTCTGGTTCGATCCGGCTAAGAGATTAGCGCTGATCTATATCCCACAAAGCGGCGGAACCTCACCATTTCCCGGAGTTCCGATAGGTTCCCGCATGATTTTTTGGCGGTTTATTGAGAGCGTTGGGTCTTTAGAGGGGGAGGAGGGCGCCGGATATCCGAGCCTGCAGCGGGGTTGAGGAAGAAGGCTTGGGGATATAGTCTGCCCGTACCATAAAAACCGAAATAATTGAGAATCTCGCTAAGACGTTGGAGTTGCCTCTCCCAGTAAGGTCTGTGTCTCAAGCGAGGGCTGAAGGAGAATCTTCTCGCTGTACGGTATCCCCCCAAATCCAAAGCCGGAAATTCTGCACATCCCTAGCGCCATTCTCAGTTATTTCGGTTCTTACGGTAGTGTCCTGACGTTTGCGAACACAACTGCTATGATATGATACCGGCAGTACATACAACCAAAACCCTGCGGTTCTTGCCCATTTTTTGCCCATCTGTAATAGAAGCTGTGTTGGTAATCGTTAGAAAATTACGAGTACTGTACTGTACAGCGCGGGGGGAGGTTGTGGGACAGTTATTTGAGGTTAAGCGGCCAAAATTATCCCGGTTAACGGGTCCTTTCTCTTATATAAACACCCACAGAACACCCTTCTATCTTTCCCTCCATCTGCTAGTCTACACATCTCTCCTACGACAACGTTTCCCTTATCCCTGTTCCGGCTAACGGGCCCTCTCCTTATCTCTGAGAAATCGACCGAAGGATGTTCTGCGGGTGTGTATATGCAAGAGAAAGGACCCGTTAGCTGGAACGGCGGGTATAAGAAAAACGTTGTTGTAACAATCTCCGACACAAATATGAATATCGTCGATAGAGCCGTCTCAAACAACCTTATTCGTATGGGATCTCGCAAGGGGTTCCACCACAGCCCGGTAGGATTCCAATCGACCAATAATACTGAATTACCTCTCTAACTAGTTTGGTCAGAGCAAACTAACTTAATTGACAAAGAACCCCCATACCCGTTCCTGGAAAGGTATAGCCCCATTCCATTACGGTAGACGATTAGTTTCCCAAGCGTCCAGTCCGTCTGTCTTTTGCTTAGGAAGGGGCTGCAGGGCCCTATAGGTGTCAGTAACACTGCGAAATACTTACAAGTGCCCTGCAGATGACGGCTTATCTTTACAGATGACGGCCGGGCTCTGCAGGTGATGGTCGAGCTCTACTGGAAGACCCCATTTGGGCTAAGACTGCAGGGCCCAGCCGTCAACCCTTGGGACGGCCGTCGTTACGAAAGATGGACGCCGTGCCCGGCGTCCTTACCCACCCTACCCGGGACGCCCGGGACTACAAACCCGCCAGGGCCTGCGGGGCGGCCGGGACGGTTGGGGACACTGTAGACGATATAGGTCATTAGGCAGTTTTACTAAGAGCCGCTAAAGAGGCTGAACGCGGGGGTGGGTGTGAATCTCGAAAAGTTGGGCTCCCGGTTCGAAAGGGTTGACGCCCGATTCAAAAGGATTGATGCCCTGTTCGATCAGGTGGACGCCCGGCTGGAAAAAGTGGACAGTCGGATGGACGGAATGGACGCTCGACTGATCGAAGTACAAACCGTATGTTCTAAATTGCTGAGCTTGGGAAATGCTGCTAACTTATAATCAGGCTCAGGCAAAGCAGGAGGGGATGATTTTCGTTGTGGTTTAGATATTTGATGATTCAGGTATGGTTTGCATATGCTACACAATTTACCATACGGGTTATTATCATTTGGCAAAGGTGACTGGGGTCTGGTTAAAGTATGCGTACGACGGATACTGGTATATGGTTGGGAAGGATATGGAACAGGAGCATAGTCATGGGAGGGAGGGAGTGGACTGTGGGGGTTAAAAAAAGGTTTTTATTAAATTTTAATAAAATAACTAATGGTGAAAGTGGATTTTTCTATGAAAGTGGAACAAGTGACCCAATCTGCGTAGAGCCATGCCGAAAAAAACCGAGGAGAGTGAGCTCCATTACCATACTCCAGTACAGTACTCGAGTACCGGTGGAATGTTTGCGCCAGGAGACCTACCGCATTATTTGGGCGCTCGCGTGTGAGGAGCCCAGGTCTGGCCATTGGACGGAATGGCAAAGTTAGGCGAGTATCCAAAAGTATACTGTACTTGAGAAAGTCCTCCCGATACGAGTTTATCATGACTACACAAATAGATGAGTGCCCAACATTTTCAATGGGTCTAAGTATCATGGTACTCGAGTAGTTCAAGGTGTACTATACTCGAGTACTTTGCTCATTACAAGTATTGACTGGTCATCCCTGATCGTAACACCCCCCGCAAAGCTAAAAAAGGCTGGAAATTCGGCATCAGACGAATGGATAAAGTTTGCAAAAATTCCATTATGCCTTTCGAATAATATATGTATAAGGCCAAATGCTACTATTATAACCTTACAAACGTTGGCGTGACAAGTGCCTCCCTCTATTCACTGCTCTACTTGCTGTGAAAGGGAGGGTGCATCGTTTCTTATCACAACTTAGGTTGTTGGCGGCGGAATTCTGGTTCCATCTGAGGTCCTTCCTTTAGGCCGGTTGCACACCATATGAGCAGAATAAGGAGCAAAAATAAATGTTTATCTTTTGCGGGTTACTCTCTCTTTTTCCTTTCCTTTCCTTTCCTTTTTTTGCTGGGAGGAAAGGATAGTGTTTGCGAGAATGGTTTTATGGGAGTAAATGATTCGACTTGCATATCGTATGATATCGGTACGTATCATAAAAACTCGACGGAGTAAACCTCGCTCTAAGACGTTCAAAACCCCCCCTTTTGGGCGGGGGTAAGTATTGTGAAAATTAACTACCCAGCCCCAGCCTAAGATAAAAAAACAAGGCACTGGGCCCACCGGTGAAAGCAACTCCAAAGCCCTGAGGTGAGGTTTAATTACCAGTACCAGTATTCGAGTTCTTACGGTATGATACGAGGAGACTGTGGCTGCAATTAATGCTCTCAAGGGATAGAGTTGATATATAATAAACCTAATTCTAAATTCCTAGAAGAAGTGGATTTGGGGAGACGGAAACAGCACCGATCTCCTATCCCTAATAGATAGGATATGAAAAGAAAACCCCATAACTGCGTGCCACATGGGTGATCCGGCGTTCGGGGCCCGGCTCTAATCCTTCTTGTTCTTCTCCGTAGCAACTATCCTCTTTAACTTGAACAATCCAAACACCCGCATCATTCGGAAGTCCTATGAAGTGTGCAACACTTAGCTTGGGGGTGGCATTACCTCAGAAGAGGACTTACAAAAGCCGTGCTCCATAAGAATGTCCGGATAAACCAGACGAGTCTAGCCTTGTTACCTTCCCAGAACCAAGCTGGCTTCCGCCAATCTGATTTCATCACCTGGGCGACCACGGAGCGGGCGTAGGCATCTCGGTCCATTGCGCCATCTGTGACTTGTGAGTCGGATGACAGAAATGGTGAGAGTGAGAAGGTACCAACCTTGCGAATCAATAACTCTTTTATGAAAGAAATCCAGGATAGGCATGTAGATAGATTCTGGCTGGAGTGTTGTTCCGTGCCTTGCTATATTTGTCTTAACGCCACCTGTGACGATCTGTGATACTTTTATTAGTTGACTTGCCTTTGATTCCACTCATGTACTGTACCAAGAACATACCACCATGACTTTAACACTACCGTAATCCATTAGCACTGGCACACCTATAAGTAATTCCGGCAAGGGATAGAACACACTTGAAAGGCTTCATTTCAACCCTCAAAGTATCCGAGTAGCTATGCAACGCCCCCTTTGTAGCATTATATGCGCTGCCAAACACATACGGGATAACCGCCGCCACCGATCCAATATTTACGATAGTGCCTTCCGCCGCAATGAGTAGCCCGGAAAATCCCTGCACCATGCGCATTACACCGAAGACGTTGACCTCGAACATCGACTTTACAACGGTATCAATGAGGAGGTCCGTGGCAGGTGTCACGATCCCGAGACCTCTACCATACCAAGAAGTTTATTAGCACGTTAAGACAGAGAGACCTGGAGGGAAGCATAGTTACGCATTGTTGACAAGAACGTCGAGTTTCCCTCCTGTGCGTCGTGATATCTCTTCGACTGCTGCCCCTACACTTTCGGCAGAGGTAACATCTAGGTGCAAAGTCTCGATAGAGTAATTGTCCGCAAGTTCTTGCACCGTGGTGAGATCCCGAGCGGTTGCAAAGACGCGGTAGCCTATTTTTTTCTCTCAGCACGATAGGACGAATTGAGCACAAGCATGTGAGACCTTTTAGATGAAATTCTTTAGCGAGCGAGCCGCCGATACCGCCTGCTCCTGCTCTTCACAATGGTTAGCCGAGAACGTTCCGTAGCCACTGAATAGAGAGACAAAAATATACCCAGTTATTAAAACTGTCTTGCGAGTATCTGCCATAATGCTTCCTTAAGCTTTTTTTGGAGGCTTCGGTCGCTGGTACCCCACTTGAGTTTCGAGAATCAACGAATGAAGGATCCCTCCACGCCCAAGTTCTATGGTATCTAAAATGCTCGCAGAAGGTTTTTCGCTCTCCGAAATTTAGATAGCGTCCTAGAATGCAATTAATAAGGATTGAGATGAGTGATGAGTGGCCTTCACTGCCATACTTGTACTGCCGAGGTTGAGGTTGAAGCTCGGCCCTTTGGTGGCAGTTTGCACGGCAGCACAGCAGGTGTGTGGCACTCCCGAATAGGGGCTACGTAGGATACCGGGATTCCCTGTTATCAAAGTAAGGTGAGCGAGCCCGGGTACAAGTAACTATTAGAATTAGATATTCTAGCGCAGGTGGAGATGATTGGTCCGGCCGGGGTCCTGCCAAGTATCACACCGTACAAGGGTAGATCATGAATTCATGGTACAGGGCAGGGGTGGTCATTCTCCGTTGGTGATGGGAACTTTGGAACACTCAAAAAAGTATGTGTACCAACTTGATGTGGCGGTGGTGAAAAGTGATCA
>Ga0307509_10002051_pt1 | contig 33154 bp, 51 predicted proteins | sample 10_EM_MG_FD_202245 | JGI IMG/M metagenome (GOLD analysis project Ga0307509, IMG submission 202245) | Populus trichocarpa ectomycorrhiza microbial communities from riparian zone in the Pacific Northwest, United States - 10_EM | ecosystem: Host-associated > Plants > Roots > Unclassified | place...
CGCGTCCCCCCCTCCCTCTGCTGCGGACTGGGTGCTCCACGAGATCGCCTTGGACTCACTCTCTCCTTCGGAACCACGTCGCGACGGTTTAGAATTGTTACCTGAAGATGTTACATGCGCGAAGGACACACGGGATCTGGTGATTGAGTGTTGTGTAGGTAAAACTAAGATTCTTGATATCCATGTGGCGTCGATATTAACCTCCTTTCCCGCCGTAGAATTCATCCACCTCCTCTCATCAGAGGCAAACGAGATATGCGAAAAGGAATCCAAGAAGACCATAGCGCCAGAACACATCATCTCTGCTCTACAGGTTCTTCCTTACCTCGAGATCGCGTGTTTGTCACCTGATTAAGGCGGCAACTCTAGAGCTTGGGCTTCCAATCCTTCATTCCTGAAGTCAAGGACGTACTCAAAGACCACAAGCAATCGCAAAAGGTACGTGGTTGGTTGGTTGGTGCGATATGCCGACCGACACCCGCCACAGGACCGAGAAAAGAAAACCTCGAAGTTTGAACAATCGGGTCTAACACAGGAGGAACTCCACGCCCAACAGCAGGCACTATTTGCTCAGTCTCGGGCCAAGTTTGAAAACACTGGTCAGCCACAGTGAACCCGAGTCTCCCTCCACAAAGCACCAGAACGTTGGTGGGTTTACAGTGTCGACGGCGGCCGTGCGATCCTCCTATCGGCGGGATTTGGTTGTATCGATACTCGAACGCTCAAGGGACACTTGTACATAAACACCTTCGTTTCTCGCTTCCAGTGTATGTCATCTCCAACGGAATGTATTTCTCTGCTGCTTCGCGTAAGCATCAAACCCTAGTCGTTGTGGATCCCGAGAGACCCGCCCTGTGCTGAAGTTCGGATAACCTGCGCGTTGGGGAGTCCCCATTCAACTTCAACGACCCACCATCGGCCTCTATTATGGGGAGGCCTTCCTGTTCGATGATAAACGAGGCGGAAACTGAAGCGTAGAATACGGCTGTTGAACGTTGAACATGTGAGCGCGATAGTTGGACCTCCCTCGAATCCTGGTGTACCTTCAGCAACATCTTGTGTGAACCTCAGGCCCGCTCCTAGCCCACCCAGGAACGCGTTCCCTGCACCTATGGTCCAGTGCTCAGCACTGCGGTGCCTAAGGAGGTTGAGATCCACTGGTACCTGTCACATCAACCACATGGCGGGGGTCGTTCGGACCCCAGAACGCCTCCACCCAACGACCTACGGTGGTCCTCGACGCGACATACGCACCTAACGCACCACTCCTGATGACAACTGAACCTTTACCGCTGTCTCCGACATCAAAATCGAGGAACTTGGCCGCAGCTTCTTCGATCTTCGCCTGTGATACAGGCAACGATATGGAGAGGAGCCCCAGGGCTTCTTCAGCGTTTGGACTGCACCTCTCGTCAGAGAATTCTGGGCGGGGACGAAAGGTCACGATCGATTACCTCAGGATAGATATCGATGGAAGGACTTCAATCAGGGAAGGTAGTTCCTGTGGCACGCACCTGTCCTAGAGACACCTGCGTAAGCTCTTTATATAAACGGTTTCCCTTGAAAACCATTACGGGTATGGGTTCGTAGATGATTAATGGCGACCATCCTTCGACCTCTCTAACCTCCGAGACGATCGTGAGCGCCCTTGTGGGAGAGCATATAAAATGCAGGGTCCTGGGTCGATCAAACGCAGTCCCGTTCAGATCTCGCGGGGTCAATCTTATCCGCGGATTGAGATATTTGAACCTAATCACCTTGACGGGAATCGCATGTTAGTACATTGGATATCTCGGGCGAATACTGAGCGGTTCACGAACCCCCTGTGATCTCCTCGATAGTGGTTCATGGCCGCCGTCGTCTCACGGGTAGGGTCGTCGCGGAAGAGCCACATATCTGATCCGTAGGAATCGAGCTTGGCTTGGACGTGAGAAGGAAAATCGTGGCCTCTATCGACGACCATCCCGACGTCCATTGGGTCCAGCCTACGTCATGCGATGAGATCCCAGGGACAGCAATTCTACGCTATCGATGCTAACCAGATCCTGGCCCCGATAGCGGCGTAGGTTCCCCCGCCTCCGATCTACGTTCACGTTCGGGTTTGTTGAAAAGGTAAGCGGCAAACATACGTGAGCCACATATCTGTGGGGGCTTACCTGAGGGTCAAGGTTTCCTCCGGTTGGGTTCCCATCCTCATCTTCGAACAGGAACCGATCCACGATGAACATTCCCAGCGAAACAAACTGCCTCTGGGTCATCTTAGCGACGGTGACCTCAGTTAGGAGTTAACGTCAGAGATGTGGGATGCGAGAGATGGTAGGGCTTGAAGGTGGATTCCACCCCAGATCCTTGCCTACAAAAGGTTCGCGGTTCACATCCAGAGTCCGATCAGCGAGTCGATCGAGATTTGGTTTCGATTTGAATCCCGCTCAGTTCACTGGTGTTTGCACTTATCACCGGTTCACTCGGTAGCTAACGCTGATAACCAAAAAAATACATTCTGCGGCGGTTACTGGTTTGGGATTAGGGAGTGAGCCTGTTGTGTACGTATGGGTATACTGGTGGGGACGGTGTGGTTGTGTACGGTATGGTTGAAAAATCAATCGTGACTTCATCCATCGGATCCAGGTTCTAGACCGAAAACGCTTTTAGCTGAGTCCCAGGCCCGCCTGGGTGAGTGGCCTAGGGGAGGGAGGAAGTTCGTCAGAATAGACGTAGACGGGGTTACGACTCGTAACGCTTACATCCTCGATGATGACATGGTCCTCGGTCAAGTGGACCAAGGGATAGATGATACTTTGTTGTTCTTCGCGCCAGGGGACGATCATCTGGCTCTTGATATACTTGAGCCTTCCGCATCCCATGATGGCCAAGTTCTGTTGACCGGTGGCTTGTGCGAACTTGATGTAGTGGGGGTTGAAATCAAAAACCTCCAAACGACGAAAGCCTGGAAAATCGCAATCGAGAGGCGGAGAAACGAAGCGAGATCCAGCGACAAAACACTGTCGCTCGTCTTCCGTCTGACTGGGGAAACATTTGAAACCGAAGCTTGCAGTCATCTCACGCCAGCCTTCCCAGCGCGCCACAGTCCCGAACGGCATCGTTTGAGCTGCTCGAAGGATGTCTTCAATGAATACGACAACCGACGTGCCGACCGCCTCCTTCGTAAGATCTGTGTATGTGATCATATCGATGACCATGATCTTCGCGGAGTCCGCGGCGAAGAAGGGTACTACGCCTTCCAGATGTGCGGGTTTCGATCCGTGATGGGACCCTGAATGCATCTTCACGTCAAAGTAAATCGTGTCGGGCAAACCCAAACGGAGCGCTCGATTCCCCGACACCCGTCCGGCCTCTGGAGGGCGTGAAGTATCGTAGACGTCGAGGAAGTTGTCGTCATCCTCCCAAACGAGAACTCTATGTTCGTCCAAGAACTGAATAGATTTGCGACGCTCGTTCTCGAGGCGCTTGAGGGGAGAGAGTAGGGGGCGTCAATCGGGGCCGGCGCATTACAACGAGATCCACGTACGAGAACTATTTCTCCCGTCGTCCAGTCCCAAACGACAACGGAGAATCCGTTGTCATCGGGATCTGTGGGCCGAAACACAACCCCGAGTCGAGACCCGTTGATGTGCGTCTCGGCGTACCATTCGCAGGAAGTAAATTTCGCGCCCAAACTATAACCAATGATATGTCGCTGTGCTTTTGGGTGTGGCAACCCATCCGTCATAGTTCGGAGAGTGATCATAGCCGCCCTCCCGCTATAACGGCGCGGCATGTTGTCAACACCGAAAAAGTGAGAATCAGGGCCTCTAACTCACTTGTTTTGGGGTGTTAGGGTCACGAAGATGTTGGAAGTAGGGTCGATCTTGAAACCCAGGAAAATTTCCGGACACCGCAGCTTCCACTCTAATCGTGGCACACCTCGCGTGCTTGAACCGATCTGCGAAAAGCAGACGGTACCGGCTTCTTTCAGGGCCCTCCACACGAGCACACCTCCAATGATATCATACGAGTCTCCAGAATTGAAAGGGATATCATCGGCCGAGGCAAATTCGAGTCGTAACCATCGGCTCTGATATCCGTAGAGTTGCCCTCGGCGGTTTGTGATGAGAGGACCCACTTCATCTCCCTCGGCTCGTTCCAGTCCGGAAAGGAAGAGCTCAGAATTGTAGCTGTCCACCAGGGAGCCATCATACGGTCCATGGAACCGGTTGAGGGTCTGAGCTCAATGGTCAATTTCGACAACGAAATACGGATCTCCGATCTACATACCCCGCCCTTTCCAATGTTCTCCTGGAAGTTGACATGAGGAGCCAGCTCAGCGACGGAAGGCATGATTGATTGTGTGGGGTTGAAGAGAGGCCGTGGGGTGGGGGGACTCAGAACGTTTGACGGGGTCTGTCTTAAGTGCCGGAGATACAGAACCTGCGTCGTACCGCGTTCCAGCTCGACGGGTTAACCCTCAATGGCACCCCTCCTAAGCTCAAAGGGGGTTCGGTTGAGCCACCTTAGTAAGATCATTGAGACCCATCCCTGGTGTCCTTGGTGTCAATACCCCTGGGGTGTCGTGAAAGGATATACAGATGGGTAGCGGAACCCGAGAGATGAAGTTCGAAACCTGATGGTTGTCCCACATTGTCGGCTTAAACCAGTGGTTGCATTGTCCGGAAGCGGTTGGCGTCGTTGTAAGGCTAAACTCGTGTCAAAGGCGGAGCCGCGTGTTGGAAAGCTTCCGAGGTGTCTTTGAGAACGACTCAAAGACCCCTCGGTTAGAGTTCGAGTGGTTCCCCACAGATAGATCTGGTCGTTCGTTCGCGTCGTGGCAGTCGGTAGCTTGGTCTCTTCCATGGTGGATCCTCGATTTCGAGACGGGCGGCGATCAAATAGGTACCAGGGGATATCACGGGACTGCCACGGAGTTAGCCGGACCGAGTGCATCACTAACCCCATCTCACCTTGATATTAATCCTCCTTTGTCCTCATGTGGCTTGCTTGGTGGGCACACATTCGCCCAGAATTCCTCGTGGCGTCATCGTCAGTTCCCTAGCAACACCCATCCAGCGACCTATGCCCATCCAGCCAATCTGCTCCTACTGCCGGTTCGTGACCTCCCGGAGTTCGCATAGACTCTCGCTGATCCGCGCGCGTTGGGATCATCCAGTGTAAAACGGTTGGTATGTGCCTCTGGTTCCTTGTGCCGGGTGAGTGGCGTTGTCGTTAAACCTCAGTTCTCTGCAGGAGTGCGATGGTGCTCGCCCATATTGTGGGATCTGTACCAAGGAAATATTGGCATGCAACTACGACTACGATCCTAAAGTGAGGAAGACGATCCTTCCAAAGCGCATGGCATGTTCTCCTTGCAGGTTTGTGCTGCCATGTGCATTCCGTTTCCCCGCTTAATTCAGTGATTACAGGCGCGATAAGAGGGTGATTACCGCCCGTCAATTATTTCCATTCTGATCTCAGTCCCTTTCCAGCGATGCGATGGTGCCAAACCCATCTGCACATCCTGCAAGAAGTCTCCCAAAAGGCCGGAGTGTCGTTACGAGGAGACTCCGAGGTTCCGACCAGAGAGGGCTGAATCAGCTTTGGTGAAACGCAACGAGTCTTCGAGGCACCCAAGCATGGCGGAATCAACGAGTGAGCCTGCGGGGCACGTCGACTACACATACTGGTGTAGCAAGATGTACAGTTCGGAACCGTGGGCTGGTCCTATTCCGCACCTGGCGTACAACTTTTGGAACTCCGACCCTTCAGCATTCCAGCTTTCAGCAATATCCACAGATGACAGGAATTTGATGTTGTGAGTCGACCGTGGACGGCTGGTCCCAACCTACCAGTGCTTATCGCTACACAGCCGGTTATTATATCTGTCTTATTCCCTTGTGCGAGGGAATCTCTTCACCTCACGCAAATTCCAGGCGATTGTCCAAGCCGACATGTCCGGAACACGAGTGCACCCATTCTTCGTATTGTTCGCAGAGTTCTCCGGCCGACACTTCTATCAGGTTTCCCGAGCGCAGTGGATATTTTGGGAGGCCCAGGGGCTCCTCGCGCACTTATTATTCCGTTCGCTGATGTCAATGAAGGCGGAGGATGATCCCATTTCATTCGTCCAAGCGCACTGGAGCATGGCCACCGGCCTAATGACCGCTGGTAGTCCAGTTCTCGCCAGGCGACATTATAGAATGGCGGCTAGCGTGATCCAGGAATATGACATCCGTTTCGCGAAGCCCCACCCTGCGGGGGGGTTGGACCTCAACGCCGGCCTTCGATTCTCGGAACAGGACCATGAAAGAGCGGTGCTTCTTGGAAAGGTTATCCACTTTGAATCCTTCCTGTCTCTCTATCTGACAGGGCTCCCGGGGGCGAGACCTTGGAATGGTGGGGACGGGGACGAGGAAGCATCGTTATCGGTTGGTCTGAGGACCTTATTCCCCCCGATAATTCCTCTGACCCCCACAATTATTAGGCATCTGCGGAATCCATTCTGCAAGAAATTCAAGCTTCAACCCCAGACCTGGAGCGTCAGTTCAGGCAGGAGCTACCGGTGAAGTCACCCACACCCTCAGAAAAACATTACCGCTTACGGCATATCAGGCTATATTTCCGGCCCTGTTCAAGATGTGCCCCCTCACGTTGAGAACCAAGACCTTCTTACTCTGTAAAGACGTCCGGAGGTGCCTGGGCCACCTCCAGAGTCGTAAGTACCATATAAATGGTCATAAATACTCCATCTCACCACCCGCGAAGCGAATCGGAACAGAGAGATCGTAGAACTCTCGCAAGATCTTGTCAGAGAGCTCCAAGATCACTTGCAGGACCTCCTTGATCTGACGGGCAAATGTTCCAAGGCAGACGATCACGACGGTTCCGCCAACCTACGATCCAACGTAATCATGACAATGACCAGCCTTCTTGAAATACATCGGACATTGGCGGGATGCGAGGTTGCCTCTGCTGCAGTGCGCCAGCACTCACGAAGTAAATGCGGCGAGCTTCTGTCAAACATTACCCTGACCGCTCAGAAGGTGGTGGTTGCTGATGGGGAATACCTTTCCAACTTTATCGTGGTATGTGTCGAGGGTTGCCTGACTGTGTGACATTTTCCCTCACCCGTACGGCTGCAGTACGACACACTCGAAGCCACGAACGCTCCAGATATCACAGACGTCGTTTCACCCTTGACCGTCACTTCACTTCTCTCCATCGGCGGATTCGCAGGGACGTTCATGCCCCTCCCCTCCAGAACCACGCTCAAAGACTACCAGAACCCATCTAATGAGCTCGTCGATCACTTGATTAACTCTCCGTTGGAGAAGCCTGTCGAAATCAATTTCAACCTCGCGTCGAAAACCTTGTGGAGCAGTTTCGTCGCCACGACGTTGAAAGCGACTAACGATGAGTCCCGCATTTACGTTGTACCAGACGAAGAGCTCCAAGGCGGGAGCCCAAATACGAGTACAAGTTCTGCTCCTAGTCCGTAACAGTATACATCTTACACCATCTGACCGAACGGGCCGCTGTGCTGCATTCGCATGATTTGTTCCCTACTTTTGGAAGCATCAAAGGATCAGTTTGCGGGCTCCGTGATCTTTGGCCCCCACGGTCTACCCTTTTTTCAAAGCCCCCGGCCTAATGTGGCCTAGTGGCCACGTCGCGTGAACGACTTGTCAAGTTTCCCAGACCTTCAGTCGTGGAGGGCTCCGAATATGCGTCTTTATGATAAAGAAATGGTCGATCCAAACAATGCTTGAAGGACGAATCCGTTAGGTTAACGTGCCGCTGTTGTAGTCAGTTCCAACGGTCTTGTGGATGTTGGCGTCAGGGCCAGGGAACCATGGGCGGATCCTCATGTATGCGCAGGATGACAGTACCTCCCGCCCGTCCGCTGTCGCGTGTTGGGGCTAGCGATCCGGCGGAATCAAGCCGAACTGACCCCCTGCCCGGGCCCCACGGAAAAAAACCTGAACGTGCCTATGATGGTAGCCGTGGAAGCGAGCCATTCAGTAAGAGGTGTATCTGAACATGTCGTCGCCGCAGCTGCTCACCTGGATTACACGTACTGGCACATGGGAGTACAGAAGTGATTGGGACTCCGAGTGGGCCGCTTGCGCTCCCCCACTCACGCACAACGTTCTGACCTCTCACCCTTTCACTTCCCGACAGCCTGGTGTCTCGACGGGCAACAGGAACCCAATACTGTAAGTCGCCAGAACGCCGCTCGCGATACGTACCGCCCAATTCCGCCGTCTGGTCATCTCTTTCGCTCAAGCGGCGAGGTTACTCCCCTCCGCCAAGCACAGGGCAGTAACCCTCACAGCCGTGTCCGGAACGATAATTCCTCCATCCTACACTCTGACCCGAAACCACGAACAGCCTTCGCTAGGACGAACTCGCACCGAACTAACTCCAGCTATGTCAGACTCGATGCATCCTTGCTCGGCTGACAGATCAACGGGTGGAGAGTGACCCGTCGGTCCGGTACCCCGAGGCGATTCGGGCAGACTGCCGGAGGTTGGCGAACGTTCCGGGGGACAACATACACCAGTGTGGGCCATCATGCATCAGGGATTATAGCCTTTGTTTCGCAACCTCAGCATGGGACGTGTGCAGATTTGGGTGTATGCACCCCACTTCCTGGCTCGGCGCTCGCGTACAGCTTGGTGGATCAACAGGTGACGTTCTTGGTCAAGTCGGTTTACCCAGGCGCTCTTTGTTGTTCCCTGACATCGGTGCGCCACTGGGGAGCCAAGTCTCGGTGGGAGACAAATGAATACTCGTCAGGGCTTCCGGCATGCGGGGACAAAAACGTAGGTCACTTTGTTGGTCTAAGTGCGTTATGATCTGGAACACCTGTGCCGTCACCAAGTTTCCGCCGGTATTCATCTGGTTGAAGCCCTTAGTCCAAGAATACTCACCCCAAATCTTAAAGTAGCGCGCAAACCTGGCGTTAATGCGATCCCTCCCAATGCAGATCAGGACACAATTCTGATGCCTGCCGAAAGGCGTTCGACCCTCCTCGTCAGAGGTCGACTCAAACGGGTCACGTTTGTCTATTGTCGGCTACACACCGCGTAACACATGCCCGGAGTTAATCGTCATAGAATACCGACTCACGGGGACAATAGAACTGGGAAAAGCAGCCGCCCCGAAAGGTCTCTTGCTGTAAGGCCGAGGCCACACGGACCGCTATCTCAGCCCGACGAGCGAATACGCGGAACCGAAGGATGACGAAAGCGCCGTCAGTCTGAGCTCAAGCGTGATCCTGTGGGTCGCGCCGCGAGACGGTGGCGGTCTCACCGGCCCAAACCGGAGAGTATGGCTCGAAGGCATTACAGTATAGAGGTGCGCGGAGCACTCGGCCCTCATGGCCCGGTTCCTGACGGTATGCATCCGCCTGATCTCCTCAGTTTTACTTTAAATCGGCTAACGCGACACCCACACAATCTACAGAATGGCCCAGACATGTCGTAAGGTCCTAGGATGTTGTGGGGCATCATGGACCTGCCTCCGCCAATGGACGTGCTTCGCTAGTATTGGTTGACGAGTTCAGCGAAACTCTCGCACGAAGCCAAGAACTTCACGTCCAGATGTGTATTGTTCAAGGCCTCAAGGGAGAACACAATCGAAGTCAACTACGGATCCCCCCGCAGAGTCGTGAAGGCTCTGCAAATACAACATCGGAGCGTGCCAGAAGACGTGTGGGGAAACAGGTTAATGGTGGCGGCCGCGGGGAATCGGGCCTATCGAGCCTCGAGCGTTTCGTTCCCGCCCCGCAACCACTGCCGAATCCACTGCGTCATACAACGAGGGACATCGTAATGACATCCCCTCACCTTGCCTCCCCCACACAACACAATATTTCCCCGGACGCCGGTAGCACGCCATTCAACTGCAGCACACATCCGCCGCCTAGACTCTGGTTCTGTTCTTGATGTTTTGATTCTATGTATAGTTGCGCAGCCTGGCACGCATGATCGTCAGTCGCTTGTCAACCGGAGGGTTCTGAGGCACTGATCGCTCCGTCCTACGCCCTGCGACACCTCTGTTTCAAAGAAACGTCTCGACTGTGTATCGGTCTTCGCGGGCTTTCCAGTTCTCCAGCAGGTGGTATAGGAAACGGTTCGGGGCAATGAAGGATGGCAGCGCCAAAGTGGGAAATGACCGAGGGGCTTCCATTCCTTGCATTTCCGTTTTGCCCCCGAGTGGGCGATTGGCATGAGTCCCCCTCTAATCCCCTTCGGTAATCACTGGCACCGGCACCTACGAGCCATATGGGCTCTGCGGGCATCAAAGATTTTAGAGGTAAGCAGCTGGGCCACTTTGATGGGCGTTCGTTCTGATGTCGCGATCGAGCTCAGTGTTCGAGACCGTTGCTGGACGTCGAAGTTTCAAGGTTGAGTATTGGATATCGGATAAATTGAACCTGGGCCATCAAGCAGAGTGATGTTAGGCCTTTAGCTCGGTCCGAAGTTATGAAGGAACGCTTCCAGGCTCGGGAAAGGCGGTGCTCCACTGACTTCAGCCCTGCAAGTGTGATGGCTGTCCGGTCGCTCGCCCCGAGAGCTTTAAACCGAATATCATGCAGAGTCATCAGTAGCAAGGCCGAGGCTCACATTCCCGACCGATCCGCCTAACCGCTTACACCACAGATTTCATGTGTTTGTGTGCGCCCGCCAGACGGTCATCTTGTGGTGTCGTTCTCGCCGAGACCGCCCTTGACCGCGGGCGCTGCGCGTTCGCTCGGGTTGCGCCTCGCTTCGCGTTTCGTTATCATGGGTCAGTGCCGCCATAAGCGTCCGAGATAAGATCTGTTACTATTTTCGTACTCGAAGCGGTGGCCACCCAAGTCAGAGTGATCTTCCGGCTATCAGAGTACCTGCAAACAGAAATATCTGTCGTGGTGAGGCAAAAAGTATACTTTCTGCAGATTCAGAGTCCATGGAATCTGGGCGGATCCAGGTGGAGTCCATGAAGGTTAAATGTTTAAAATTTGTATTTTAGGAACCCGGTTTTGTGGATACTTCGTTTGTTATGAGCTCCACAGGTCTCTGATTCTGCCGGGTGCGGTCTGTGCGTTTTGTACCTGGATGGGTTGAGCACGCGGGTTTCGTTTGCTGAAACCATTGGGCGCTTGAAATCAGATAAGATAGATTTATTATAAGATACCCCCATTTACAACCCGCAAGTCGACTACGATACTCGCGTCGGTCGGCAAGCCGCCTTTCATGACAGTAAGGTGGGTAGGCCGGCACATCGAAAAGTATCAGGTTTTTCGGATGTTATAGGCGCTTCGGCAACCAACTGTCAGGCCGGAGGAGATCGACGCGGATTCAGGATCGCCACGGGAACGACCGAACCGGGTTTAGTTCTTCGCGTGATCATCCATCTGGGAGATTTCAAAAGAACGAAGAGGAGGATGAAGGTTTGGGCCGTTACGCTCGATGTCTCCTTACTGAACAGTACAGCATTCGAGACCGTGCGTGTGGCCGTTCGGCACGTTCGTCAAAACTGTTCGGAGTTGTGATCTGACCCAACGCTTTGTTCTGCAGTATTATACCCGGGGATTGCAGTTTGTGGATGAGCCCGCTCAAACGAAGATCAAGAAATTCTTCCGAAGAGAGGATGCGTTTAGTGGGTTCTTCTTCCCCCTATTTTTGCGCGAGCCCTTTTTCGTCTTTCATCTCATATCTCGTGTCGTGTTGCGTCACTCGTAGGATCTCTCGTCGGCAATCTGCTACCGAGGTTGATGTTGCGTGAACGTGGAGTACCGATTTCATCTGTAGAGTTCGCAAAGACGGAGGCCAACAAGCCATACATTAACATGGTAAGGTCTTTCTGTGGTGCAACTACCTGAACCAGGTGTCTTCATTTCGCGGAACTAATCAGAATCTTGACCTCTTTCCCGCACCTTCACAAACCACACCTTGCAAACGTCCGTGTGCTCCGTCTGCCTTTCACCCCGTGCTCCGCTATCAAATGACCGATCCTGGTCACGACGCGCGCACGATAAACGAAATCGACGATCCCGTCGGTGGCCGCCCAGCCGATCACGGACTTGCCTGACCACGAGCAACTTCGGATAGGCTATAATGTGACCCACGACGCGGGTCTAATCGCAGTGGCTTTCGAGGTCGGCACTACCTCGAACGAACCGTGGATCGACCCTCCAGCCCATCGGATCGGGGTGGACGTTATGCACTTGTCGATCCCAGATCGGTTTACCTTCCAGGCTTTCGTGGAGACGGTCGGAGACGCAGTACGTGCCAGCTCCTGTTTCTCTCTCGTACCTTTCCCGCTCCCCCACTCCGTCTCCACTGTTGTTCCGCGATGTTGTTCCGTTCCCGCCCTAGATCCCTTTTTTTTCGCGTTCTCCCGATACCCGGAGCACGTAACGATTGGCTTATGATCCCCCGTTTCCTCATTTGCCCTTGGCCCACGGTTTACTTTTTTTTTTTTTTTGTGCAGCTTACGCCATACGAGAAGCAAACGCTGAACGCGGCACCTGCCGATTCCCAGTCGGAGGCTCTCTATCACTTTTATCTTATCTGGACGCTGAAAGAAGCGTATACGAAAGCGTTGGGGTTAGGGCTTGGGTTCGACTTCAAACGGATCGAATACGATAAGCGGAAGAACCGAGTCAAGGTCGATGGGATCATCCTCAAGGGGTGGGCGTTTGATATCTTCCGAGTCCCAGAGCTGCAAGGGAAAGGGGGCGATGACGGCTATCTTGGTGTCGCCGCTAAGTACGTGGGTGGTAAGAGGGAAGCGGTGGTCAGGCGGTCCCCCGAATCGTCTGAGCTGTTCTCGCTTTCGATCATTACGGCGGAGGATTTCATGTCACGAGTGCTTAGACGGGAGTCGGAATGACGACGGTCTGACGGTGCTGATTGATTCGTGTGGGGCGGAATAGAAGAAAGGGAGGAGAGAACATTATGATTACAGCAAGGTTTGACAACAGGGAGTACTAGAAATGTAGAGGGAACAAAAGGTGGGTATTGAAACATTATGTACGTACGCGTGTCTAAGGTTGTGTGGGAGGAGGACGAAAGCTACAATAATAAGTTAGTATGTGGGGTGGGGCGGGAAATGGAGGGGGTGGGAAAGCGTTGCGGAGGGAACGGAAGAATTGTGGACAAGAAGAGGGTGGAACAACTAAAAGAGAATCATGTTTTCGGAGAATTCGAAAATATCGTCCATATCGTCCGCCGGCGGCTGAAGGAAGTCGGAGTTGGGAGTTGGAGGACTTGATTGCCAGACGCGCTTCGAGTCGGAATCGTTCCAGCATGTCCAATTCATTCCGGAATATTCGAAGGAATCAAGGCCCGACATGGACCCGAGGGCATCAGAGAGCTGCTGGTAGAGAGCCTGAGCGAAATGAGATGAGCTGGTTCGGAAACAGGTTTGGGTACGGAGGCGACTCACAGGATCAAAGTGTTCATCTAAAGGGGCAACGGTCATCAACCGAAGGTGGTGGAGCAAAGGCATTGACCGGGAGATGGCGGTGACACACGGGAGTAACCCAAGGCTGACGACGGCATCGAAGATGGTGATATTCGATTTTGACCGAGACAATTGACCGAAGATGGAATCGTCTGAGATGACTTCAGACAAAAACAGGGCCTCCACCGGTCTTTGAGGGACGACGGCTCGAGCGGTATTGTGTGGGCCAGTGAAGCGGGCCAGATTGGGAATTGAGGTCGGAGGCAGATTAATTTCCGATTGATCGTTGGAGGAGAGAGCGGAACCGACTTGGAGCTCGACAATTGCTGGTGTGCGACTGAGGAAGTCGGCGAGGTTTGAGTCGAGGGGGAAAGAGGACGCGAAGGATGCAAGGCTTGGATAGCGGGCCTCTGAGGTGAGGACCCAGCTAGCCTCTGCGTCGAGGAAGAGGGTGAGTGAGGAGAGTTCGGTCATGTGCCCTAGGGCTTTTGCGAGGAGAGTGTAGAATGTTCGTGGCTGCTCGTGGTGGAGGGCAAGGGAGAACGTTCGGACGTGGGTGGCGGCGTGTGGGAGAGCGGCGAGGGTATCGAGGACGGAGAGGTTGTTAGCAGCGGGGGTAATAGAGATGTGTCGGTAGAGGGTGCGCTGGGCAACGGCGTTGAGGACGAGGGAAGAGTTGGCGACGGCGAGGAGATCAGCGGTGGGGAGGTGGCTGCAGATGGAGTCCAAGAGCTCTGGAGGGAATGCGAAGGGGGCCATGGTGTGCGGATTTGCAGAAGAGTAGAGGTCTGGCGGGGAGTTTTATATGTGGTGATTGGCGCCTAGCAGCTGGGAAAAGGGAGGAGGAGTGTGTGGCAAGCCGTCGTCGATTAGATGAGATGTGGATGTGAAAAAGGCACCCGTCTACATCCAAACTGATCCGCTTCCCTCCCTCTCGGACGGATACGAGATGCTTCAAGGGGAAAGGTGCGTTTTGGATATTGTCCAGACGCGAGATCCGGAATCAATCACGAATTTATCTTAGCCTGATGGTACACTGCTCCTCATGAATTCCCCTCTCTCTCTTTCTCTCGCCACCTTGCCGGGCGATCATCGGCGTGTCCGGCCTTCACTCCGCCTCCCGCCGGTCATTGCCTCCGAACGTCCCGCCACCCTCACACCCTCCCTCATCAAGATGCATCGACCCGTGACCCGGCGGTGCGTCCAGAATGCCTTGCCTCGTTCCAGGCTCCCTCTCCAATTCACCCCGCCCAATTTGACGCGTCGCACTGCGCATTCCGGTCTCGTCCACTTTCCTCATCTGCGGCGATTACCAACGCGGACTTATCACCTCATTCTTCAATTTTCAGGCCCCTTCCCTCAAAGAACACACAATTGTGGAGCCTTGTCAGAACGCGACCTCGGTTCTACCGTCGTCCTTTCCGGCTGGCTCTTGCCCGAAAGGTCGTCCCCCCCCCCAACTCGACCCATTCGATCTCTCGCTTACGTTACTCTTCGTTTCAGGAGAGCGTCCAAATCCCTCTCGTTTTACCCACTCAGGGATTCATATGGAACCACCCAGCTGGCCGTCCACCGAGACCACGCGAGCGCGGAAAAACTCGCCGCCCTGTCCACCGTCCCACCGGAATCCGTCGTGCTAATCCAAGGGCGCGTCAGATCGCGGCCAATCCAATCCAAGCGCGACGTGGGTTTCCTCTTATGAAACCCCCACGTTTCCCTAACACCACACAGGAGCCAACAGGATCAATAGAAGTGTCGGTCCAGGAATTCACTGTACTCAACCCCGCCGACCGCAATCTTCCTTTTTCACCCTCCGTTGGTCGGAACCTCGTGAGCGTCCTGCCCACCTCCTCCTGCTCCGCCATCAACACCAGCTTTTCATTTTGTTGGTAGGCCAACGAAGATCTCCGCGCCAAATTCCGTTACCTGGACCTTCGCCGATCCGCCTTGTCACAGAATTTGCGTAAACGGAGCCAAGTCGCTCGCATTGTCCGTAATGTCCTCCACGACCAAGGTACGATCACATTACGAGAGTCTCGTGTATCCCCTCCTCCCTCCCTCATTCAATTTCCGCAGATTTCATCGAAGTCGAAACCCCTATCCTCCTAAAGTCGACTTCTGAAGGTGCCCGCGAATTCCTCGTACCCACTCGCCTTCGTTCGCGAGACGGCCACCCTCTCTTCTACGCTTTGCCGCAATCACCGCAACAGCCCAAGCAGCTGTTGATCTGCTCTGGCGGCATCGACAAATATTACCAATTGGCCCGGTGCTTCCGTGACGAGGATGGCAGGAAGGACAGGCAGCCCGAATTTACCCAGGTTGATCTGGAGATGGCCTTCGTCTCATGGTCCCCTCCTCCCGTCACCACTCAATCCGCCGTACCGGACATTGGACACTGGCGTATAGGTGGTTACGAAATAAAGAAGGTGACGGAGCAGCTGATCAGTCAAATTTGGAAACAAGTCGAAGACGTCGACTTACCTGAGATCCCGGTTATGACGTATCGGGAAGCCATGGCTCGTGTAAGTCCACTCTCACACGCAGGCTGCGACACAACCCCGAACCCAAACAATGTTCTGTTGCCATCATAAATCGAGGGATGATATGCTCAACCACTCTTCCCTTTCTGTCCACAGTTCGGCTCTGATAAACCGGACACTCGTTTTGGCCTCGAGGTAAGTCCAGGGTGGTTCCCGCCGCTCAAGTCAGATGTGTCACTCACTGACTTTTCAATTTTGTCACTCCACCCCCATGCTCCCCATTATTCAGATTCGAGACGTAACAGAAGCCGTAATACCTCCTCCCACCCTCCCAAAATCACACGATGAAGGGAGCGTCTGGGAATGTATAGCCCTCCGCAATAGCCAAGAGACCGCGTTCGAGGGTGCAGACCAGATCTGCCGGGACGATCACGAGGACGCCGTTGTGAGTGAACTCGCTAACCTATCCGAGTATATGCGATCAAAATTGAAAAAACGATCATCCTCCCCATCACAGAAACGTGTCGAATTGACTTCAGGAAACATTAATTCCTGGTGGCTCGATAGCCGGTCCCCTCAACTACAGCGAGATGCGGGGCAGGAAATAACCCCAAATCAACCCGACGCGACTGATAGGGTTAACCGCCAATTACAGCTTCGAGTTGGTGATGTCGTCTGGTCCGCACGTCGTCCCGCAACACCGGAGGTCAGTGTGTTCTGTCGGGAGACTATTGCGCCATCTGCTCGTTTCACCCAATTTCCCCCGCTATGCCACCCCTCTTTTCACACGCTTCAATTGCTTAGCCCCTCGCATCCAAAAATCTCACTGACACCGACTGCTCTTGTTCAATAGGGTGGTTCTACCGCACTGGGCCGGTTGCGCCTGAAACTAGCAAACCTTGCACAAGAACGTGGTGTGTATCCTGATCTCATCTCACCCCAATTCTTCTACCTTGTGCGGACGAGACAATCACTGCGTGCGCGCGCACCTTTTGTCCGTATTGTCCGGCCCTTTATGTGTGGCCCATTGAGTTCCAACTTTTGGGTTTTGGCTTCTGGCAGACGGAGGCGCGGATGATTGACGTATTTTCTCTGCCCCGCCATAGGTGAGCTCGTGCTTCCACCAACGCCACATTTCCTATGGGTTACGGAGTTCCCGTTGTTCTCGTGTCACGACAAGGAGAAGGAATTCATGACGCGCGGGAGGCAATGGAGTAGCACTCATCATCCATTTACCGCCCCGATGTACGAGGACCTGCCGGCGTTCTATGCAGGCGACTATGGCCGAGTTCGTGGTCAACACTACGACATCGTGTTGAATGGAGTCGAGATTGGCGGTGGTTCGGTAAGGATACATGACCACGAAATGCAAGAATATGTGTTTCGGAACGTGCTCCAGGTAAGTACAAACGACCTCCTTTTTACATCCATCACTCTGCGCCTCCATTCGAATTCCGGCCCTAGTATGCGAAAGCATCCTGGGGCTTCTGAGTGCATCGGATGCTTCTACCCCTCGGGCCATCGGGCCAATGCGCCCCGAAGTTTGATTCCGGCCAGTGATCTCTTGTTCGCGCATCCCCCTGCCCCCTTTTCCGATTATGTTCCGCGTACTTCGAAATCTTCGCTTACGGCTTCCACCTTTTCACTGGTTTAGTTGGATGAGACCGAGCGGCAATCATTCAATCATCTGGTTCACGCGCTCAAGTGTGGAGCTCCTCCCCATGGCGGACTTGCTCTTGGTAAGCAGTTATTTCCGCCCAACGTGCGCTCGCGACCATCCACACTCCCGTCCTTCACGTTCCCCATTCGCGCTTATCCTCCCAAACACATGAACGGACGTGCAGGGGCTCACAGCGCTCATCACCCGTCCTCGCCCGTCTCTGCGTTGATCTGCTTTGCATCCCTGAGCCTGTCTTTTTTTACTCCCGCGCTTAGCGAAGGGTTCTGCGCTCCGAGAGTTTGGATCGACTCGATATATCGCACATGCGTGGCCTGTCGAGCGCCCCGGGTCGTACCCTCGTGCAGGCTGACCTTACAGCCGGATGCACCCCGACGGTTTGGTCCGCAGATTTCTCCTTTCGAATACTAGGCGGCCTTCCTCGTCCGCACCCCCGGGTTCTACGCGCCGGTGGTTCCGGGATTCAACCGGTTTCGGATGGTCGGGTGAATGTCTGGCAAGGGGTTTTGGAGCCCCTTGACACGTGAACACTCCCTCATACCGGCGTTCTAAATTCGTACCAAGAATGTTCCGACCCCACATTCTCCGCGGATGACCGGGCCCCTGTCATTGGCCCCCCATTTATCTCTTCCGTTTACCTTTACATTCACAAACCTTTTTGTTGCTCCAATCCCCCCACCCCACCTTGTCTTTTATGTTTCAAAGTGGCAGGTCTGACGTTGGATACCGGCCATGACGTGGGGTATTACCCCGCATTCCGCCATTGTGATCGATGGCTGGTCAGGCGTAACCGGCTTCCGCCTCCAGGCACCGCTCACGCTTTTTACGTGCTGCGTGTTGTGACCCGGTCGCGCTACCCCGCGTTCCGTACGGTGCGCTCACCGGATCGTGAAGCACGGTGTCAAATCACCATTCTATGGTTGGATCTGACCAGCTGACTGGAATCTTGGACCTCTTTTTTATCCTGTCGTGTGTCCCCACCTCATCTCAGCGAATGAGGGCGCTCTTTACTGACTAAAAATCTCATGCCTATCCGTCTCGCCCGCGCTCCCGACAACTCTGTACCCACGGCTCCCGAATAACCGCCCGTGCGACCCCCTCGTGCCTGTTTGGTGGATCTCTCAAATCCCCCTCGACGACGTGCCCACGCGGAACCCACGCAAAACACAAACCAAACGCTATTCCGAAAACAGGATTCGACAGACTGATGTCCATCCTCTGCAAGACGCCGTCCATTCGAGACGTGATAGCGTTCCCAAAGACGGGCGCCGGCGCCGACCCACTGTTCGAATCTCCAGCGCCTGCCAGGCCAGACGTTCTGGACCAGTACGGGATCGGGGGCTCGGGACTTGGAGCAGACGCTCTGAAGGACGCCAACGACCGTGGGGGTGGCGCCAAGCCCAATACCAACACTAGCACCAATAGAGACGGAGAGAAGCGCACCGGCACCAAGGTCGAGACCCGGGAAGGATCGACCTCCGGGACTCATCTCCATGATAATTGATCCCCCCTCTGTTCATGTGGAGCAGGGAATGATGCGTTCCCGGTTCTTGATCGAGCATGCTTCTCTCGAAGGCGTATACCGGATTTTGAACTCCCCGTTGGATCTCGTTCGGGGGTACAACGCGACCTTTTGAGCTCAGAAGACCCATACAGGCGTTCAGGAACCTTCTATCCTCAAGTTTTCGGGTTTTGGACTTTTTGGGATCCGATCCTCCCACCCTCATAACTCTGACACCAACACACACGCACACACACACATCGCCACTCATTCATCCATCCATTCATTCATTTCACCACTCACTTCACTTCACCCACTTCCATCCGCTTCCCCCCATCCCCGCTCACAAGAGATAAGGAGATGATAGATAAAGAAAAAAGATAAACCGACGATCACGAGGTTGCACCGACCATCTTACGATAACCCTACCCACGTTGCACGGTCGCCCCTTTCCATTCACCCACACGTTCCCGCTACTTCCCTGTTCCCCCTTCCCTTGCACCTCGGTAAACGCGCTTCCCCACCCTCTCCCGATCGCCTCGAGTCGTCCATCACTTCTTATAATCACAAACTGATACCTTGGTGCCGTAAATTTTGTCGTTCGTGCGCCGCGTGCTATGAAAGTCGTCTCTTGGCACGTGGGTCAAAGTTGAAGTCCTCCCCCCCCCTCCCACACGGTTCGGGTCTTGTTTCACGCCCCCTCTTCGGATCCCCCGGGTTTTGTGGGTTCAGGGTAGCAGTCGTCAACGTGTTGATGTGCTTCATCGGTGCAGATACGGTTGCAACTCGGTCCCGGAACTCCCCATGGCGAGATCAGGGTGCAAGCTTTGACTCCGGCCGCCCCTCTGGTTCGCCGTCTCACCATTTATGGAACCTCGGGCGGAAGCCTTGTACGTCCCCGAGCTGACAGGCCCCCCTGTTCCGCGAGGAAACCCTGCAAGTAAAGATACCTAATGCGAGCATAATTATTAGACCATCTAATCAAAAACAGGAGGGCCCACAACCGCGGGTTGGTTATGTACATAGTGGCTAAACGACCTAACTCCCTCACAACGTATAGGAACCGTACGTAGAACAGACTCGTAATAGATGCGCCAAGTACAAAGACAGACAGGGGAGAAACTGTAACACGAGCCCAAGGGCACAATCGAAAACCGACAAAATGAGACCCCCTGACCTTCTTCACACATGAGGCGGCTTTAATCAACCGACGCCCATTTCCGGATCCGTCTCCACACATCCGATCTTCTTGGTCCCGATTGATTTCCCCGCATTCCCCAGACCACGCCTATGCCTCGCGCAACATTCATAACCCGTGTGTGCGTGAAAGAAGCAGGGGAACGTCGCACGTTTAGCTCGAATTTGGTAACGATCGAATCAGATAGCGGATAAGCCAGGGAGAAGGGTTGAAAAACCATGCGTGAGTGACCTTTAAAGGTAAGAAATCCGGGAGAGGGGTGCGTGGTGAGAGGCGAAAAGGGGTTGAGGGGAAGTAAGATGATAATCGACACCAACGAGGTTCCCCAGTCTTGCAAGGTGACTGGAATGTGTCCCAGCAGTGTAGAGGTCGCGCGAGGGCCCATCGCGGCGGCGATAAGTTACCGACCGAACTGGCCCGCAACGCAGGGAGCAGCGAGGAGTTGATGGGTAGAGGAAAGGAGGAAGTCGTGAACACTTGAAGGGGAATAGTTCGAAACAGGAAGCGAGATATTCAAGGGGTACAAGGCACGAGAAGAATGCGTGAAGATGGGCACACAAATGAATAGGGTGAACGGTGATCGAGACGAGATACGGCGTGTGCGTGGTGAGAGAGAAGCGAGGAGAAGCCCCAAGCCCATGGAATAGGACTAGGAGGCCAGAATACGAACCCGTCAAGTCGGCAACGCTGCAGGTTCTGCCGTCGGCGTCCTGCTTGGGTCTCTTTCGTGACCCATTAGTATCGGGGATAATGGGTCGGGTAAGGTTGGCATGAATGCGGGGGGACGCTTAGGTGTCGTTGGATTGGTCTCGGTCTCGCTTTCATCGTCAGAATCCAACGAATCGATCCTCCATTTCCCCACTCCACCTCCGCCGACGCCAACAGTTGGGCCCAGCTTGTCCGACGCGGACCTAGCCAGACCATTGAGTCCGCCGGGGATCTCTGGGTTTGTGGGGGTATCCGGCGACTCCGGATCCTTTTCGGTTCCATTAGAGCCGTTACTTGGGCGGATATGCGATTCGTCGATGGCCGTCAGTACGCTCCTCAACTTCGACTCCGCCTTCGTCCCACCGCCGGTCATTGGGGGGTGCGAGTTCATCCTGAACACTCCAAATGCTTCCTTTTGTTGTGGCGACTTCGCCCTTTGCGGCGGCGGCGATTTTGGGGGTGGGGTGGTGGTAGGTGTCCGTGACGGAGAGGAGACATCCGCCCACGCTGAATTCGTCTCTGTGAAGTACCCTCCCGCTCCTATTTGCGTGACGGTAGGCATCCAGCTTGGTCTCGTGGGACTGATTCCCAGGTCTCGTGTGTCGACCTGCGGCGTAGAAACAATGCTCGTTGGCCCCGGAGAGGTCGTGGTCATCAGCGGTGGGAGAATGGAGAAGATTTGGTCATCTGTCGTCGGAGGACCGTAGGAATCGAACGGATCTGGGATGGATTGAAGCATAGGTTCGATTACTGGGTCGGACCTGCAAACGGGCAATGAGTTTTGCTCGGAACGTGAAACCACGATGGGTTGCGTACGATTTGGCGGTAAACCTATCGAATACGTCCATGCTTGACCGCACTACGAGGCATACCTTTAAAATGGGTCAATACGAACATTCCGACGCGCCGACTTCCGGACGAAACACACCTTTCCTTGGACGAAATCCCAAATCTCTTCCTCATGCTCCATGATCTCCTGGTAGTGGTGGGCTTTGAGCTCATCCAGGTCATCGACCTGGCGTTGTAGCACCTGCAGGGCCTCCCTGAACGACTGGAGGTCTGGGGACGGGGTGTAAGTGTGGCTGATCATGGTGTCACCGCAGTGGGACACGTACTCCTACTTCGTTTATTCAGGTTGCCGAGCTCCGTCTGTCGGATAACATGGCTCTTCTCCTTGAGTGCGCGTTCGTAGGATGATGATCGTTCCTATGTAACCTTTGGTGTTAAGATTTGTCGCAACGAGAGCCGGGGGAACACCAACCGCAACAACGGTTTTGTACCCATCGAGATGATGCCTTAGTGGTTTCTCAAACTTCCGGTCTAACGAATCGGCCTGAAATACGGACAGCCAGGTCAAGGATTAGAAGATAGCGAAGGTGTGGGCACACACCATAATGTGCCATTGGTTTCCCATGAGGTGGTGGAGACCGGAAGCGCCCTGTATCCTCGTCGAGGTTTCGTAGGTTGGGCCCTTCAGCCTGTGGTTTTGGAGCGCTGTCAGCCACGAGCGTAGAAGTGAAGAAACCCATAGTGGGCCATACCTCGAACAAGACTCCATAGCGTCCGCGAAATGTGCGGTCGCCCTGGACATAGACATCAGCACTGAACGATAGTTCGCGCAGGCGTTCAAAAGCTACACCAAATGACTCGGATAAGCTCCTTTGTGGTGTCAGACAGGGTCCGAGAATATGTGTACGCACATCATCGTAAGCTTGCAGGCTCGCCTTGAGATCGGCCCTGGTTATTATCTTCTCTGGCCCGTCGGATCCGAAGTTAATAGCAGACGCGTTGGTAGCGTCGGAGAAGGTGGGTGAGGGAGGACCATGGGCGGCGTTTGTGTGTCTGTTCGCATTTGAGGAAACGGAGAGAGACCGAAGTGGGCGAGGGTTAGGCATGGCGTTTAGTGTGAACCAAGTAGGGATGAACTGGGTTTGTGCGCTGCGGATTTCCGAAGGTTGGTGGCGGGTGGAATATCAGCCCCTGGCTCGTTGCACGCTGTGGTGTCTAGTGTGTGGCCGGAGTGGTGGTGGACGGAGGAATGCCAGTCGTCGTTGGAGTTGATATCGTTCAAAGCCCCCTGTGCTCTTACTCTGAATCCTCCTACGCTCGTCGGCAACTCCGACCTCCCGTGGCTGGATTCCCCCAAAGTACTACTTACCACTCGCTCCGCGCCCAACGGCCTCTCAAGAAAATCCCAACGAATTTACATTCTCCGGCAGAAACATTTCACCCCAGCCAACTGAGCCATCCCAAGCTGTCCGCCTGAGGTTCTTGTTTCCGGAGGTGGATTACGTAATATATCACTTTTCCTTCCTCCGCTCCCTCTTGATAATGGCAAAATCCCTCCGGTCAAAATCAAAGCGGGCCTTCAGGGCGAAAAAGCGTGAAGATGGCGTATATGCTGCCACACACGCCGCCAGGCTGCAACGGCTACATGCTAAAATCGATGCTATCGTCGCTACACCAAAACCCGTCCATGATAAAAATTTGGAGGACATAGAGAACGCTGAGGGAGATGAGGAGGTTCAGGAGGAGGAGATGGCTGGTGAGTGTCAATCCTAGACGGCTATCGCTCTTTGGCCGGATTTCATGGAGATGCAACTGATCACGAATGTGCTGCATTTTCCTAGGCGAGCCGCAACCCAAAGCCAGTGGGCCTGGTATGACATTCTTGACTGCACAGCGATGTCATGATGCTGGACGAGTACTCTTAGATACCATGGACGTTGACAAAACCTCAAAATCTGCTAAAATCAACACCCACGGCCCTCGCGATTCACGTCGTGAACAGTGGAGGTTATCAAAAGGCATGTCTGTCCGACCAGAGAGGAAGGGTGTAAACCGCCAGGGGGGTGTTTCCGCGCGGCGCCATGCTGGGCGACCAAAACGAAGGCGGTAGCCACGAGTGTCTCTTCGTTCGTAAGTTCCTCAAATATTGAGAGTCCTGTGCACTGTAACCCATTCCTGGCCAGGGTCCCGTTTAGGTTGATTAGTCGTTCAGTAATGTATAGCCGCATGGGGTGGCAGGTACATGGTATGGCATATATACAGAGCAGAAGCGTTTCTTCTCGCGTATTGGGAGTACTTTTGTCGACTCTAGCTTAGGCTCCACGACCGCGCCCCCTGTAACGTACACGATGAGTCCTGTGAACCGAGTCGCATGGTTAAAACGTACCTTCCCCGGGCACGGTATGGTTGGTAACCTCCCCCTCCGCGGTAACCACCTCGGTAACCACCCCTATAGCCCCCACGGCCGCGACCTCGGTTGAATCCGGGGACATTCGTTCGCTTTGTCGTGACCTTGAGGGCCGCGAGGTTCAGAACACGGAATAACGACTACGAAACGGTCACGCACCTTTATGAGCCGACCACGGAATAATGAATTGTCCAAAGCCAGTGCAGCATCAACAAACTCGGGTTCTGCAAACTCGACGTACGCAAACCTACGAAGAAGCTGAGGATAAGGGTCGGAACGTGGTGAATGTGTGCTTCGTTGACTGACCCTTTCGGATGACCCGTGAACTTGTCACAGAGGATGGTGATCCTGTTGATCGTTCCGCACGCCTGGAAATGTCCTTGTAGCTCTTCTGGAGTGGCACTGTAATCGACCTACGTGCGAAAAACGCGAAGAAGCAAAAGTGTTAGTCACAGCCGTCGCAACCATGCTATGGCGTCATAAAAATGCTAAAAGTTGGACGTACGTTTCCAACAAAAACGCTCCTCCCGTCGATGGCAGGTTTTTCTTCCTCAGAAGGCGTCGCGCCGTCTGCCCCTTCGGGGGTGGATGCCGATTCAGCGGCAGCTTGGAGCTCACGCAACTTTTCTGCCTCGCGTTCCATCTCGGCCACCCGCTGTTTCATCAAGCTAATCTCCTACGTTTTCCAAACCGACAAAGATCCTTAGGTTAGGAAATTTGAAGAACTCTACCGCGAAACGAAGGGCGCACCTCAGTCTCATCCTCTTCTCCTTCCAACAAATACGACTCAGCGTCCTTTGGTGGTGCGGCCGCAGTTTCCGACATTTTATGCAATCAACCAAGTATCTCTCCTCGAGAGCAGAGAGTCAGAGAAAGCGGAGAAGATTGAGGACTACGAGGCCTGAGGGAGACCGGCCGCGGGGAGAACGGCTTGAGGGGTTTGGTCTGGGTAAAGCACACGACGTAACGGGGAAGCGGAGGGCGCTTGTTGGACATGGTCGCTTCGGAAGGCAATTTGATCCCACGGTTGCAACGCCTCCTCGAACCTTCGACGATGGGTACGAGTTCCACCTTGAACGCTCCCCAGTGTCAGCGTTTGAACAAGCTCTCGAGGCGGCTGCGTGTTTCCGGTCGAATCTGGGCTACCAACGCCGAGCTCTTGTCGGAGTTGAAAACTTGTATGGAATCTAACTCCGCTGCACCTCACGACCCGGGAACGTTATCTGGTTCTATCAGCGGCGTTCATAACTTTGGCCGGAAGTCTGTCTGGATATTTTCAACCCCAGGTGTGGACAAGAGCGGCTACCGGCAACGGTCCCTTCCGTGTTCCTCCCTGGCGCCGAGTGCAGTCTGAAACGCACGCAGCACGCTTATGATCATCTCTCCAACGTCGGCCGGCGTTTGCTATTTCTGCGGTTGGCCAGCCTTCGATGGCCACGCCGTCTTACGACCACCCTTTCACCGTCCTCGATGGGCTGCGCAAAGGACTGGAGCCTAGCCCATTCACGTAAGGCATCATACCAGTTTCCGTGTATCGGAGAAAGCTGCCTTATCAGATCTTTACTTCATCCACCGAGATGAATCCGTATTGAAACATCGCAGTCACTGGACGAGGATCGATGATCTCCTGTTGGGCACCCGAACTGCGATGAGTAAGGGGCGGTTCTGGACCTTGAACTTTCCCTGATGCCCACCGGAGGAATCGTAGACTTGATTGATTCAGCTGGCATGCACTTGCATGGGATCCGGGATCCGTAACCACTTGAGGTACTTGTGCGTATTGAGAATTCCCGAGAGCACTGGGGAGTGTGCCGGCTCCAGACATGGGGCTAAAATGTTACATTCACCTGCACCACTCGAGTACTCCATGCAGCCCAACGAGAAATCATGCGGAAACGTGGAAGAAAAAAGGAAACCAATTTTAGTGTCCGTACCAGGATTCGAACCTGGGTCGTCGCGGAATTGCGGAACCACAACACGACGATCTAACCACTAATCTATACGGACCGAAGTACAAAGCCTCAGATAAAGTATCAGGCCAGTTTACAAGGACGTGCCTTCGTTATGAGCAGCGAAATGACGTCGCCTGATGTCTACCTTTGGTTCTCGTTCTAGGCCATCGGTCTGCGCGAGGTCGTCGCCCTGCCCGGGTGAGATTGTGCTCGATCCCGCCTTGCCGCTTTGTGAGATGCGTCCATGATCTCTGTTGCCGACGACGGTGATGAGAGAGTGACGGAATAACACGTTCTCGGAATCGTCTCTCACGCTCTTCGCCGACGCTCTTCGCCGACCGGCTCGCATCGCTTGGAGATCAAACGACACTCGGGATGAGGGAAGCGAATCAAAAATTGGACTGAGGATGGGGATCGCGTCCAGACCTCGTGGCATTTTCAACTCAGTCGGAGATTGGAGATCACACTCTTCTAATACCAAGCATCACACCCCCTCTACCCTCAGTCGACGATTGTGTCCTCCCGCTCCGTGAGCCATCCGTTGATCCTATCCCTCCCCACTACCCCTCATCACCCTCACCCTTTTCATCCAGTAGATATGAGCACGGAGCGTCCGGGCGTCGCTGCTGCTCCAGATATTGACATCGGAATCGCCCTCTACAGACGCACCGAGGACGAATACTCCTTCACACACTGGGCATTGGTGTCCGTAGAACGTCCACACACCTACGGCGAGGCTCCCGTACACCTTTATCAGATCAGCAACCGTGATGCGTCCGGTGCCAAGGTCCCCTGGTACGCCGACTTCTCTCGTGATGTTATGCTCCCCGAGGATCCGACGATTATCGGCGTCGTACACCTGGGAACGGTGGAAATGCCCCAAGATCAATTGGACCAATACATTACCGAAATGGGTGCCGGCCAGAATACATACAACACCAGAGGACTCGGCTGGTCCAACACAAGTTTTATCATCCGCATTGTTGAAGCCTTGTCCGATGCCGAGCTGCTCGAGATCCCCTCGACCATCGGCCAGTTCAGGTTCAGCATTCAGGAGACAGAGGCGACGATGGAGTCACTGAGGGGCTGGAGTGGTGATACCTTGCTCATCCTCGATGTATAACATGACGACGACGTGAGTTCCCCATCATACTTCCCCTCACCTCTGCCCCTGTGACTCACTCGGTCCAGCGCAACTGTTTCTTTTCCATCGCGCATCCGCTGTACCGTTGCATATAGCCAGCTGGGATTGCCCCGCCTTAATCATAAGTCCTTGTGCATTTCTCCCTCGTTTTTCTCTTCTCCTTTGGATCAGATGCGGTGTATTTCCAGTTTTATCCTACAATTTGGGCACGTAGTCCCCCCCTGTGTGTTTGGAGCTGTGGCGTTCGGCCACAACCTCCTCGGTTTTTTCCCCCTCACGACGTAGATACATGTATCACCACCACATAGCTTCATGGACAGATGTGTGTCGCAAGCTGCCCATTTTCTCCACGTAGTGTGACCATCGTGCGCGGTCGAGGCGCACTTTCCCGGGTTTGTATTGTCTGTATTCAAATTGTACGTTGTGCCGTGGCGCCCACATTAGACGCGATCACTCCTGGCAGGTCACAAGAGCGGAGGACGGGAGAAAAGAACCAGCCAGGCGAGGAACGCACAGGGCAGGATAAGACCATTTTTAAATCGAGATCGTGCGAAGGGGATTCTGCATTCTCGGGCAGGGATGGTTCTAGAACGTTCTAGACCCTCCTGGGCCCTGTGAAATGCCCAATCCCGACGACACGCGCACCGGCGTTGGGCGGTTTATCGTCACCCCCACGCACCTGACCCCATGAAAAAGATAGCCGCGGGGGGTACCAGCGTCTCCGGGCAGTGGGCAACAGATGCCTTGAGGGCTGAGGGCCCTCGGTGGGGAAGGGGGTCGCCGACTGGGAGGGGTGAATAGCGGCCAATGGGCGGGCGCCGTTAAGGTCATAGGAGTGGCCGTCATTAAAAGAGCGAGCGCGTGTCAGCCGTGGACCGGTGGACACAGCAGGGCTCCGGTGAATCGTAGTTGAATGAATGATTCCTGGGAAGAATCAAAGCCACGTGTAGGGCCAAAATTGTGACGATTCGATTGGCTGTCTCATCTGGCTTAGCCTTGTTTACTCACCAACCGAGTGGGGCCGTGTCCCGTGGTGCGAGAGCAGACGCGATTGCAGACGCGGAGGTGTCGATCGGCGAGCATGTTGGGACGCGCTGAGCTCTTTCGGAATTTGCCGAGTTGAACCTTCTCCTCCTCCCCTTCGCCTCAAACGATCACCAACTTCGCTTCCGCTTACGACCCGTCTTTGACTAGGTTCACGCTTGATGCGTCACCTCTGCTGACGCAACTTCTTCCGCTCGCTTTGCCCCAATTACCCCACTCTTACCCAAACTTGCTCGACCTTACGCGCACGCGCACGATCTATCCTCGGAACAACGATCCGAAACGAAGCATGGCTTTGAGCTCCTCACCCAGAAAAGTTATACCTTTGAGCAGTGGCGAGGAATGGAGGTCGAAACCCAAATCACTGCCGTCAATCACTAGGCGTGCGTTCTTTTGCGGAGTGATAGTCGAGAGTCCTGCACCAGGAAGGGAATACTCTGACGGTGCGCGATCAGTTAATTAACGCGTTTGGACCCGCTTTGACCCTTTCACCTGGGCCTTTGCGTTTCCAGATGTTCAGGATCTCGTGGCATCCCTCGGCGTCTCGCTTGAGACAAAGAAACCTCCACCCCCGCCTCCGACCCCCAGCGCCGAGCGATCTGAAGCTGTACGTGTACATCCATCCCGTTCGAACCCCAATCTCTTCATTCCTTCACGTTATACGCGCCTTTACTCTCCGTCGCACCTCCAGCAATGAACCTTACTCGATGAGCCGTTATAGGACGGGAGACTGAAGAGACCACGCGCCTTGACGGATTCCACCGCCCTCAGGGATCAAATAAACGAGTTTGTCAGCACAGAAAGGTCTTATGTCGACAAGCTTCACACCCTCAAGAAAGATTACGCAGATCCCTTACGACAATTTGCACGATCCAAGGACACTGCGATCATCAAGCCATACCACGCGAATACGCTGTTTGCGAATGTCGACGCACTAATTCCCATACATGAGGCATTCCTCGAGGACTTGGACAAAATGCTCGCTGAAACGAGCGGTGGACGCAAGATTAGAGGGAGCGTTGGGGGGATCGGCGACGTTTCGCTAAAACACTTCAAGGACTATAATGGGTTCCACCTTTACAAACTATACTACGCCAAGCGGGAGGAGGCCCAGGGCATTTTCGAGAGCGAGATGACGCGAAGAGGTTCGGGGTTTCCAGCTTACATTGACGTCAGTCTCCATGCCCCGAATACTTGATCGATTGATTAACACGCTCCACCTTGACTCGCCTCAGCGTATTAAATACTCAGATGCTGACATCAAGAACAGGATCGGTCTCCGAGAGCTTCTCATGGACCCGGTCCAGCGGATACCTCGGTACACACTGATGTTCCGGAACATGATCAAGCGAATGGCGCCGGACGACCCCCAACGAGAGAAACTCATAGAGGCAGATGAGATTGCCAGCCGCATTGCCCTTGCGGAATTGGACGACGGTACCAAGCTGGGTCTGATCATGTATACCCTCCCTCGGACGATCGAAGACTTCCCACCTGCCCTGGTATCGAGTTCACGACGGTTCATCGAGTGCATAGATGTGGAAGAGAGCTACTGCCCCGCTGGAGGTCCGGCGGATGATATTGCAGGAGCAGGCATCGAGCCTCTCAAGTGCAGCTTGTTTCTCTTTGACGACAAATTAATGATCGTGAAACGCAACGGAGACAAACCGGTGGGGGTGTTGTCCGGATTGAACGACTTGAACAAGGTTTTGCCAAAGCCGGTCTCGCGACCTATCAGCTTGAAGAAGTCTGGATTGCAGTTCAAGGGGATCGTGGAGATAACGGACGTCGTTGCGACCGACGTTGGAGGTTCAGGTGCGTTCCCGAGTCCACTACCCGAAATGTTCAAATTCTAATATGCGTTTACCTCAGAGTTTCATTTATATCTGGAGAACCCTCCCCAGGACTTATCCGAGCGGTGGTCGGGCAGGCCCTTCCGCGCATACACCGTCGTCCACCCTCCCAGTTACCCTGGTCTTAACCCCGAGCGTGCCGAATCGGATAAGAAGGCATTCCTGGAGAACCTATGGACTGCTCAGGCGAAATATCGTACCAAGGGGAACCAATCCGTGGTCATCAGATCCGAAGATCAGGAGGTTGACTCTCGTCCAGGGCGCATGACAGTCGCGAGCACGTACTATAACGTCTATCAGAGGACGGACTTCCTTAAGGAGGGTCGAAAGGTGATTTTCGTAATGGTCTTATCTTGTGACTGTTTGCTCAAACAGTCGAGCTAGACGAAAGTGGTCGTTCACATTGATGCTGATGGAGTTGCAGACCCAATTCCCTTTGGGGTTGGTGGCCCTCCGGTGGTCGTAATAAGGGTCCAGCCCATGGCGGGAGAACTGTCGAAATTCGTTGTCAGCTCTAGCGATTCATCAGATGAAGGCGAGGATGACATTATCCAAACGGATCGTGTTCCTGGCCGGATCGTACAGACAAGTTGAGTTGAAGCCGTTTGCATGAGGTGGCTTCCGCTCACCTTCACCTCCGTTGACAGTCCACCAATATGGGTTGTTCAAGTTTTCCACCGGAAACAACTCGCGCCCATCCACGCCTACTGCTAGCATGCGATCTCGAGCTGCGATCTTCGGTTTAGATGTCATCGGGCGGAACCTTTTCGGGCAGGGCATCGGCATCAAGGGCGACCTCTTCGGTAGCGTAAGCAGTAGTCGGCGGACGAAGTCGAGCCGTTCCTCTGTCTACACCGATGGAAGTTTGGCCCGCTTCTCGAGATCGAATTCAACCGCTACGGCTGCAACTACCATATCGGACGTTGAATCCTCATTGTCACGCAGTAGGAGCACCAAGCCGGGTAGCTCCAAGAAATTGATCAAGAGGAAGTCACCTGCGCAGATCAACCCAGAGGACGAGCTCCCACCACTTGGTCATTCTAGGACGAGATCCGAACCCGCGCGTGCACAATCTGTTGATCGGGAACTTACTGACGACGACGACGAGTACCTTGACAGGCTCCCGGCACCAGATTTTGACAAGTCCGCCGTCAGCGACGATTCCGAGTGGGCGTTGACCCAGAACTTGGAGTTGGCTCGGCGTAATAGCAAGACCCAAAGTCAGCCCATTGCTCGTCAGAAAAGTTTCTTGGAGGAACCGATCGAAGAAACTATCTACGAAGGTAGGTTACAAGCTATTTTGTTCCTACGGAGCTGACGAAATCTTTGGTCCAGAGGAACCCCCTGCCTCACTACGATGTTCTTCGAGGGCTTCTTCAGGGCGGACGTATAGTCAACGATCAAATACCTCACGAACCACAAGCTCCTCCCATACGCAACGTCCGCCTTCTCCGCCTTCAAGACCACACAGCAGGGCTACCTCAGTTGCGTCGGACGGGCGGCGCAGTCGGTCTAATTCGGTCCACTCGTCTGACCGACGGCCACTTGGTCCCCGTAGTCCGTCACCACTCCCCCCCAGGCCGCCATCAATTGTACATGATCTCGCGTTGCCATCTGTCGATCTGGAGCTGGCATTGGACTCCGCGATCACAGATCTGACGAATATTCCTGTCACTCCCACCCGCAAGAGCTCTGCAAGTTCGATACCTCGAAGCAAACGGCAGCCATTCGAACCGACAGGCAACACAGACGCAACGCCGAAGGCTGTTGCCCCGACCAGCGGTATCCCCCGACCCGTTGAACCATTGGCTATTAAGAAGAAGGCCAGTGCTCGGTCGTCTCCTGGTCAAGGAAGGAAGTCCTCGGTTAGGAACTCACCCTTGTCCAAACCTGTGGCAAAGGGTATGTCCCCGAAGCGCGCGTCACCTAGGGTCAGCAAGATCGCACAGCCAGTCAGGACAAATCCAGTCCCGGCGGCTCCCCTACCGGCTGTGGTGGAGCAAGCCTTCAAGAACGATGATTTGGACAAGTTGATTAAGCTTGCCGAATCTACCAAGCTCGATGTGAGCCCTCCTCCGACTTCCTTAATGCCGCAGGCGTTCTTATTATTTCTCCACAGCTCGACTCTTCAAAGAGGGCCGTCAAGAGAATCAAGCTGGAATTCGACCAATTCAAGAGTTCTGCCTCGAAGGTGCACACCTCATTGGATGACAGCTCTGGTCCTGAATCTCCCTCATCACCGCTCAAACGCGCAACTCGGACACCACAAACGCCCTCGACTCCTGTGGTGAGCTAGTTCCATAACCTTTCTATCTATGAACGTACACTCACTCTAGCCGAAGACCAAGGAGGCGCAACGGCGGATGGACGAGATGCGACAAATGATTGGGAGACGGAACGGCGAGCTGACACCGAGGAAGGTACGACCGGTAGTCGATGTCTCCGAGAGGGTGACCTCCCCCATCACCTCCACTATGAACTCTCCCCTTCGTCTGGATGGCCTGGATAAAGCTGTCGAAAATTTCGTTTTTGATGTGGATGGGAAGCTAGCCCAGGCAGCGGAGAACCAGGACGCCGTCCAAGGTGGTCTTCGGGAAATCTCCGCCAAACTGCGAGAGGTACGATTCTTCCGTCTCACGGTGTCAAGTGGCTCACGAGTAACTCTGTAGCGAGCCTTGGAACATGAGCGGGCCAAGATCGAGTTACAGAGTATCAAGCGTCAGTGTGAGGTCGTCAAGAACCTCCTTGCCGATGTTACCGCCGAGAAGGAAATTATGTATGAGGTTGGTGTGGGTGAATGATGTATGGGCAACGGTCTCACTCCAGTCGCACCAATCCAGGCCTTCAACGAGGAACTTGATTCGATGTACAACGACGCTCAGTTACCCGACGACGAAGCCTGGACTGCACTGACTATCGACCTTCAACAAGCCAAGCAGTCGAGGAACAAT
>Ga0307509_10002052_pt1 | contig 33147 bp, 32 predicted proteins | sample 10_EM_MG_FD_202245 | JGI IMG/M metagenome (GOLD analysis project Ga0307509, IMG submission 202245) | Populus trichocarpa ectomycorrhiza microbial communities from riparian zone in the Pacific Northwest, United States - 10_EM | ecosystem: Host-associated > Plants > Roots > Unclassified | place...
CTTCAGGCCGAACTCGGGCAGCATCGCCGCGGCGCGTTCGCGCGCCACCTTGCGCGGCACGCCTTCGACTTCGAGCGCAAGGATCGCGTTGTCGAGCACGCTGCGCCACGGGAACAGCAGGTCGCGCTGCGGCATGAACGAGACCTGGCCGAGCATCTGGCCGTCGCGCTGCGACGCGCCGCGCAGCAGCAGCGCACCATCGTCGTCGGGCGGCAGCAGGCCGGCGATGATGTTGAACAGCGTCGATTTGCCGCAGCCCGACGGGCCGACCAGCGTGACGAACTCGCCCTTGGCGATCTTCAGGTTGACGTTGGACACCGCCACCGTCTGCGTCGGCGCATCGCCGAAGCGCTTCCAGACATTGACGAGTTCGAGCATCGCAGGCGCCTCGTCGGCCGGCGGCGGCATCACTTCGAGCGGCGACAGCTTCATCGCGTGGCCGGTCAGAACTTCTTGTCGGCCGCCGGCACCTTGGCCCAGAAGCTCGCGTCGTAGGCCTTGGCCAGGTCGGCCGGTGCCTTCAGTGCCTTGTAGAGCACCAGGTTGTCGTGGACCTTGCTGATGGCCGGCATGTCGATCGCGAGAATGCCCTCAGTCGTGCCCTGGCCGGCCTTCACGAGCTTCTCGAATTCGTCGAGCATCGCTTCCTGGTGTACGCGGTTCAGGGTGGGCGAGGCCGCCATGATGATGTCGATGGTTTCCTTCTTGTTCTGCAACGCGTACTTCCAGCCCTTGATCGACGCATTCAAAAAGGCCTGCGTCTGCTCGGGCTTCTCGGTGCGGAACTTCTCGGTCGTCAGCACCGTGTCCTGCTGCACCACGACGCCGTAGTCGTCGGGCTTGATCAGCGTGATCTTGTCGCCCAGGCCTTGCTCCTTCAGCGTGTTCAACTCGTTGTAGAAGGTCGCGGCGGCGACGTCGAACTGCTTCTCGATGAACGGCGACATCGAACCCGACTGCGGCACGATGGTCAGGTCGCTCTGCGGCAGGCCTTCCTTCGCGAGCATCGCGTACAGCGTGTATTGCGTGCCGGTGAACCAGGTTGCGACCTTCTTGCCTTTGAAGTCCTTGACCGTCTTGATGCCCGAATCCTTGTAGGTCACGTAGGTGAACGGCGTCTTCTGCACCGCGACGCCGATGCACACCAGCGGCAAGCCTTTCTCGCGCGCCAGCAGCACGCCTTCGGTGCCGCCGGCCACGCCGAAGGTGTCGTTGCCGGACGCCACTAGGGTCTCGACGTTCAGATTCGGGCCGCCCGGGTTGATCGTCAGGTCGAGTCCGGCTTGCTCGTAGAAGCCTTTGGCCTTGGCGACGTAGTAGCCCGCGAACTGGGCTTGCGCCACCCACTTCAGGCGCAGGGAGACCTTTTCGGCAGCCATGGCCGGTAGGGCGGTCAGCAGCGCGGCACCCAGCAACAGATCAGAGAAGTGACGACGGTTTGCTTTGTGCACGGAGGACTCCTGTGGATATATGAAATGCATAATAAGCAGTATCCATGCCAATTACACTGGGCGCCGTCTTCCCAGTAGACGAAGGTCCGAAACCTGCTCGGCCCCGCCGCCATCGCCTCAACTCCATACGTCCGCGAACCAAATGAATGCGTTGCTGGCCCTCCATGCGTTCGAAGCCGCCGAGCGCATCGCCAACGGCACCTTGCGCTGCGCCGACTACGCCGAGACGCTGATCACGCGCGTCGGCGAGATCACGCACCTCGGCGGCTTGTTGCACCACGACGCGCCAGCACTGCGCCGTGCCGCCGCGGCGCTCGACGAGCAGCCGCGGCCGGCGCCCGGCAGCCGGCCGCTGTTCGGCGTGCCGCTGGTGTTCAAGGACAACATCGACGTGGCTGGCGTGCCGACCACTGCGGGCAGCCCCTGGATGGCCGACCACGTGCCGCGCATCAACGCCGGCGTCACGCAGCGCCTGCTCGACGCCGGCGCACTGGTGCTCGGCAAGAGCAACCTCCATGAATGGTCCCAAGGCGTGACTGGCCACAACCATGCCTACGGTCCGGCCCGCAACCCGCACGACCCGACGCGCATTGCCGGAGGCTCCAGCGGCGGCAATGCGGTGGTGCTGGCCACGCACGCCGCCCCCGCGGCGATCGGCACCGACACCGGTGGCTCGGTGCGGGTGCCGGCAGCCTTGTGCGGGCTAGTTGGCTTTCGCCCGACCATCGGGCGCTGGCCTGACGATGGCCTGGTGCCGATCTCGCCTACCTTCGACACCGCGGGCGCCATGGCGCGCAGCGTGGCCGACTGCTGGCTGCTCGACGGTGCCGTGACCGGCGGGTCGATGTGCGGCCCGGCCACCGCGTTGCATGGCCTGCGCATCGGCGTACCGCAGGCCTACTTCTGGGAGTCGCTGGACCCCGCCGTTTCCGCGGTTTGCCGTCACGGGCTGGACCGGCTGCGCGACGCCGGGGTGGTGCTCGTGCCCTGCGACCCGGTCGGCGTCGGTCGGTTGTTTGCGCAGGGATCGATGCCGATCTCGCTGTTCGAAATCCTGCCCGCCCTGGCCGCATATTTCGAGCGCCATGGTCGCTCGTTCGACGCACGTGCGCTCGCCGCCGCGGTGGTCAGCCCGGACGTGCGACCACTCTTCGATCGGCTGTTCGGCGCGAGCCGGATCACGCACGAGGCGTATTCGCATGCGATGGACACCTTGCGCCCGCGAATGCAAGCCGCCTACCGCGCGTGCTTCGCCGAACGCGGCGTCGAGGCGCTGATCTTTCCGACTACGCCGTTGCCGGCGTCGCGCATCGGCGAGGACGACACCGTCGTGTTGTGCGGCGAGCCGCTGTCGACCTTCAGCACCTATATCCGCAACACCGGCCCCGCGGGCATGGCAGGCCTGCCGAGCCTCAGCCTGCCGGCGGGGCTGACGGCCGAGGGCTTGCCAGTCGGCCTGGAACTCGACGGACCACCGGGAACGGACTTGCGCCTGCTCGCCATCGGCCGCGCCATCGAAACCGTACTGCCTTCCGCTGCGGTGGCACCCATCGCGCGCTGGCAGAAGCAGTCCGTCAAAAATTGACGCGGCCCTGGAGTGACCCCCTGAGGCTGGACCGGCAGGGGAAGTCAGACTGATACGCTGGCTGGGCCTCCAACAGGAGAAGGTCCATGTCTTCAAGAGGTCCATACCGGCGCCACGCGCCGCAGTTCAAGCTCCAGCTGTGCCAGGACATCCGTTCGGGTGCGCTCGGTCGTCGCGACGCGCAGAAGAAGTACAGGCTGTCGGCCAATCTCATCCAGCTCTGGCTGACGCAGTTCGATCGCGGCGAGTTGACGGGAGAGGAAGTGGAAGCCTCGGTCGTGATCGACTATGAGGCCAAGATCGCTGCTCTCGAACGCAAGGTGGGGCAGCTCACCATGGAGCTCGATCTCGTCAAAAAAACGTCACGCCTGCGCCTCGTGAGCGACAACGAGAACTCCTCGATCGTCAGCGGCCCGAAGGCTGCTTCATCCGACGGGGGTGCCAAGTGATCGAACTTCCGCGAAGCAGTTTCTACTATCGGTCGACAGCAACGGGCGCGAGCCTCAGCGATGCGCGACTCGTCGAGCTGATCGGTGATATTCAGGACGAGCTGCCCGGCTACGGTTATCGACGCGTGACTCGAGAGCTGCAGCGCCGCGGTCACCTTCATCAACCACAAGCGCATTGCGCGAGTCATGAAGTCCCACGGGCTACTTCAGGGCAAGTGGCTGGTTCTGCTGGAGCCAGCCTTCAGTCTCCGCAATGATTCGCTCGGCCCACTCCACGGCGCTCGCAACGGCTGCTTCATTGATGATGGGTTCGGCGTCGTACCTGATCGTGTTCCTCGCCTTCACCATAACACCTGCCGCGTCGGCGACCTGCCCCTTGAGCCCGAGCGTCTTGATCATGAACGCCATGGCCTCGACGTGATGTCCCTGGCCTTGAAGCTCCAACTTGCTGCTCTCCAGCAGAAGCAGGGCGCAACTCAAGCCGCAATCGTAGGCGGCTTCGAACCGGCGTGACATCGAGACGAACTCGGCAGGGGCCCGCGCATCTTTGAGGGCGGTGTGCGCATTGCGCCAGAGGTTCTTGACCTTCTGGATAGAGAAGGTTCGTGTTGGTCTCAGGTCAGCCATGCCAGTTCACCTTTGAGATCAATGCGTGGGTTGGCCAGGATGTCGGCCACGACCGGATCGCCTGTTGCCACCTTCTCCCGAAACTCCTCCTGCGAGTAGATCTGAGGACTGACTTGTCGGCCCACTTTGTCGCTCGCCTTGCTCAAGGCGGTCATGACGGCAAAGCGGTCCAGTTCATGCGTTTCCAGGACAAGGAGGTCGATATCGCTGTCTCTGCGGGTCTTGCCTGCCGCAAACGAGCCGAATAGTCCTGCATAGGCAGCTTCCTTGAAGGGCTTGAGCGCGCGCTTGAGGTGGTCGACCACGTCGCTGTCTTGTCTTATCAAGAGGAAGAGTCCTTTGAGACGGACGTCCTCGAATGGTGCGCGGTAGGCCGGACCATGGTCGGCCTCTTCTCGTACTACCAGTTGACTTTGCACAAGCTCGTGAAGGGTCTTGTTGATCGAGCCATAGGGCACACCAGCTTCTCTCGCCAAGGCACGTGCCCCCAACAGTTTGGTATCGTTGCCCTGAACGTAGAGCCATTGAACGACCTTGCTCTTCGCGCCTGTGCCAAGCAACGCCTCGATAACGGGCTTGCTCATAAAACATCTCCCTGGAAACCAGAGGGATCAATTGTAGCTACCTTAAGTAGCTGTGTAACTACCAAAAGTAGCTTGTCGACTACTTTTGGTAGCTAATAAGTCTGAGGAATCAAGCCCTGTGTCAGGGCCTGCAGTACAGATCTGTAAGCGAGAGCCGGACGCCATGCGACCCGATCGTGCCGAGATCAAATTTGGTGTGCCATATTTGTGCCATGAACAGGCTGGAAACGGGGTTGGCAAGCACTGCAAGTGGTTGATTTTAAAAGACTTTTTCCCGCCTTCGCGGGCTCTTAATCCGTAGGTCGAGTGTTCGAGTCACTCAGGGCCCACCAGAGGTAAAACAGACCCGCCAGCAGGCCTCAGCCGCTGGCGGGTTTTGTCTTTGGTAGACGGATAGCAGGTGGCTTCCGTTGCGGCGAGAAGCTCTCGTTCGAGGAGTACCTGCAGACTCAAGTCGGCACTCGAGAAGGTCACGCATCCTCTCCTGTCGCGTGCATCAGGATCGGCAAGGCCGCGAGGATCGGGGGCACCACGAAGCACCACATGCTGACCTGGCTGTACAAGATGGCGCCGCCCGCACAGCCCAGCGCAAATCCGGCGACGTTCGCAAACATCTTTGACATGCGCGCTTTGGCTGTTGCCTTGGCTTCGGGCGCGAGGCCGCGGATCAGATCGGCGATGTCGATCATGATCTGCGTCGTGGTGCCGGTCATGAGCGTGGTCGGTGGCGCACCGGCAAGGTGGATGCGCGACGCCGCGTTCTGAATGGCCATGGCGGCGACGAGCACCATGCCCGTCAGAATGGTCGCGAGGTCATCGCCCTGTCCGCCAGCCCCTGTCCGGATCGCCATCACGGCGCCCACGATCAGCAACAAGACCTGCAAGGTCAACATCGTGCGAAGAATCGGCAGCCCGTGTTTCGGCAGCGATTGAGCGCAGATGCGAGTCACGATGATGACGACACAAAAGACAGGCAGCGCCAGCAGCTTGGCCAATGCGCCAGAACTGCCCAAGACGAGCGCAGCCCCGAGCGTGACGAAGTTGCCGGTGACGTGCGCCGTGAACAGGCCCTGCAAAGCCAGGAAGCCTGCCGTATCGACATATCCGGCGTTGAGGCTCAGCCAGACGGGGGCCGTGAGTTTCATTGGCCTCTTCTACGCCGTGAGACAGACGCCGTTCATTCGGCTGGGGTGGAGGCGGAAAAACCGGTGCCCATGGTCACACGGCCCAGCACGCGCAGCCGAGCGCACCCCAGAAGCTCTTCAAGTCAGAGATCGGCAACGGGCTCCCCCACGCGCTGGCGTGAGCGTGGCCGTGCACATTGCAGTCGTTCGCGCAGGCACAGGCTGCGGCCGCCTGGCGCAGTGTGGCCTGGAGCGGCTTGCCCTCGGCCTGGCCCCAAGCACCGTAGCCGCCGAAGCGTCGCACCGGCGACCAGTCGGGCATCGCGGGCGGTGGGGCGCCCTCGTCGTTCGACTTGAACGGCCCGGTGGCCCACACCACCTTGCCGCCCACGATGGTCAACAGCGCGGTCGTGCCGACGATCTCCGATTCGGGGCACGCGAACAGGTCGCGATCGGGCACCATCAAATCCGCGAACTGGCCGACCTCGATGCGGCCCTTCTTGCCGACTTCGTTGGAGAACCAGGTCACGTTCTCGGTCCACATGCGCAGCGCTGTCTCGCGATCCAGGCAATGGGCCTGTGGGTAGAGCTGCAGGCCGCCGACCGTCTTGCCGGTGATCAGCCATGACAGCGAGACCCACGGGTTGTACGAAGACACCCGGGTCGCATCGGTACCCGCCGAGACCTTCACGCCTTGTTCGATGATGCGCTTGACCGGCGGCGTGGCCGCGCCTGCGGCAGCGCCATAGCGCTCGACGAAGTACTCGCCCTGATAAGCCATGCGGTGCTGCACCGCGATGCCTCCGCCGAGCGCGGCGATGCGGTCGATCGACTTGTCGGAAATGGTCTCGCAGTGATCGAAGAACCAGTTCAGTCCGGCCAGTGGAACCTCTTTGTTCACGCGCTCGAACACGTCGAGCGAACGGCTGATCGTCTCGTCGTAGGTGGCATGGAGCCGCCACGGCCAGCGGTTCTGCGCGAGGAGGCGCACCACATCCTCGAGTTCGCCTTCCATGTCGGGTGGCATGTCGGGCCGCGGCTGACGGAAGTCCTCGAAGTCGGCGGCCGAGAACACCAGCATCTCGCCGGCGCCGTTGTGGCGAAAGTAGTCGGTGCCCTGCTGGTACTTCGAGCTCGCGGTCCAGTCCAGGAAGTCCTGCTTTTCCTGCTTGGGCTTCTGCGTGAAGAGGTTGTAGGCGAGGCGGATCGTCAATTGATTCGCGTCGGCCAGTTCCTGGATGACCTTGTAGTCGTCCGGATAGTTCTGAAAGCCGCCGCCGGCATCGATGGCGCCGGTCACGCCGAGGCGGTTGAGCTCGCGCATGAAATGGCGCGTCGAATTGAGCTGGTACTCATAGGGCAGCTTCGGTCCCTTCGCCAGCGTCGCGTACAGGATCGACGCGTTCGGCTTGGCCAGCAGCAGGCCGGTCGGGTTGCCGGCGCTGTCGCGCACGATCTCGCCGCCCGGTGGCGCAGGCGTGTCCCTGGTGTAGCCGACGGCGCGCAGCGCGGCACCGTTCAGGAGCGCGCGGTCATAGAGGTGCAGCAGGAACACCGGCGTGTCGGGGGCGACCGCGTTGAGCTCGTCGATGGTGGGCAGTCGCTTCTCGACGAACTGGTGTTCGGTGAAGCCGCCGACCACGCGGACCCATTGCGGCGCAGGAGTGATCGCCACCTGCGCCTTGAGCATGGCCATTGCGTCGGCCAGGCTGCCTACGCCATCCCAGCGCAGCTCGAGGTTGAAGTTGAGACCGCCACGAATGATATGCAGGTGGTTGTCGATCAGCCCGGGAAGCACGGTCTTGCCCTGCAGGTCGATCAGGCGCGTGCCGTCGCGGGCCAGCGGCAGGATGTCCGCGGCGCTGCCGACATGCGTGAACTTGCCGCCGCGGATGGCCACTGCGTCTGCGACCGGCCGGCTGCGGTTGAGCGTCGTGAAGCGACCGCCGTGCAGGATGAGTTCGGGGGCGGAAGTGTCGGTTGCGGGCATGTCGCGCGTTCTCTAGGTTGTGTGGGCTTATTCCGTGTCTCGTTGATGGCCTTGCCTGGCATCGGCCACCACAGACGCCTCTGGCCGGGTCGCGCATGGAAGATCGCCGAAGACATGGGGCGTCACCTGACCCCTCATCCACGCACTCGCCGACTGCTCTCGCACCCAGGCTTGTTTGACCAGAGGGGGAATCTGCTCGCCGAGAAGAATCCCGAGAAGGCCCACCAATGCGATGACGGGCGGAGCCGGCGACCGGACCTGAAACAGCGCGTAGATCACACCGACAAGCACGCCGACGGCGAGGGAGACGAGATACGGCTTCATGCGCGTTCGCCTCAGCCTTCGTGCGCGCCGAACATGGCACGTGCATAGTCCAATCCGATGCCGTAGGCACCGGCGTAGTCCCGTGCAATGCCAGTGGTCAATTCGTACGTATCGCCGCGCGCCCAGTCTCGCTGCAGCTCCAGCAGGTATTGGACCGAGGTCAAGGGCTGGGCGCCCGCCTGGACCATGCGGTCCATCGCTCGATCGTGCGCCTCGGTGGACACATCGCCGCAGGCGTCTCCGATCACACAGACCTCGAAGCCTTGGTCGAGCGCGGACAGTGCGGGTCCGACAATGCACACGCTGGTCCACAGCCCGCTGAGAACGATGCGCTTCTTGGCGATCCGGTTGACCTCGGCGATGACGGGCGCATCCTCCCAGGTGTTCATCGTCGTGCGGTCGAACATCATCTGCCCGGGGAACGCCTTGGTGATCTCGCTGAACATCGGGCCGGAAAACGTCTTCTCCGCGACGGTCGTCAGGATCGTCGGCACCTTGAAACCTGCTGCGGCGTGTGCGACCAGCGCAGCATTGGTGCGAAGCAGAACGGGGTCGATGGACTTGGTCGCGAAGGCCATCTGCGATTGAAAGTCGATCATGACCAGCGCGTGATCGTTCGGCGTGAGCAGCTTGGCGCCCGCAGTGGGCTTGGCGATAAGGGTCATGGCAGTTCCCAGTTCCTCTTGGTGGATGGACACATCGACTCAGACAGACGAGTCGACGAGCACGAGTTCGGCGTCTTCCAGTGCGGTGACGCGAATCGTGTCTTCATTGCTGATGGCCGCGCCGTCGCGCGCTTCGAGCGTGAGGCCGTTGATCTCGACGCGGCCGCTCGCCGGCACCAGGTAGCCCAGCCGCTTGCCGTCGAATCGGTACTCGGCGCTGGCGCCGGCTTTCAGGGTCGCGCCGAGCACGCGGGCATGGGTGCGAATCGGCAGCGCGTCCGCGTCACCCTCGATACCGCTCGCCAACGCGACGAAGCGGCCGGAACGATCCGACCGGGGAAACGGCTTGGCTCCCCAGGTCGGCGGCATCCCCTGGCTGTCCGGCATGATCCAGATCTGAAAGATCTGCGTCGTCTCCGGCTCGAGGTTGTACTCGCTGTGGCGAATGCCGGTGCCGGCCGACATCACTTGCACGTCGCCTGCGATCGTTCGACCGCGGTTGCCAAGGTTGTCCTCGTGAGTGATCGCGCCACGTCGGACATAGGTGATGATTTCCATGTCCTTGTGGCCGTGCGGCGGGAAGCCTGTCTGCGGAGCGATCGTGTCGTCGTTCCATACGCGCATGGACCCCCAGCCCATGCGTCTTGGGTCGCGGTAGTCCGCGAAAGAGAAGTGGTGCTTGGCCTTCAGCCAGCCGTGGTCGGCCGAGCCGAGGTGGTCGAACGGTCTGCGCTCAATCATGTTTCGATGTGTCCTTCAAGGGTTGGCGGCAACGCCATGCCCTCTAAGATAGGCTCGGTCGCCGAACAAATAAATGGAGCAATTGGAATGCGATCCTTTCCAATTTCGTCGTGATCAAGTTGCCCGACCTCGAGGCGTGGGCCGTCTTTGCCAAGGTGGTGGAGACAGGCTCATTTGCGAAAGCGGCGGACGAGCTGGGGCTCTCGCAAGCGACCGTGTCGAAGGCGATCACGCGGCTCGAGTCGCGGCTCAAGACAGCGCTCTTCCATCGAACCTCTCGGAAGATGTCGCTGACCGAGAGCGGGAGCGTTGCCGTGGAGCGGGCCGCGCGCATCCTCGAGGAAGGCGAGGCTGTCGAGTGCGAAGTCGCGGCGCAGTCAACCAGCCCGCGAGGCTTGATCCGGTTGGCGGCCCCCATGTCTTTCGGCATCGGCCACTTGGCTCCGACGCTCCCGGAATTCATGTCGACCTATCCCGATATCTCGCTTGAAGTCGACTTCAGCGATGAAATCGTCGATCTCATCGATCGGCGATTCGACGTGGCGCTGCGAATCTCCAGCTTGGCCGACTCGACCCTGCTGGCCAGGCGAATGTGTGCGGTTCGCTTGTTGCTCGTGGGTTCCCCTGAGTACCTGGAGCGCCATGGGCGCCCCGAGCATCCTCAGGAGCTGGGCCGCCATCGGACCTTGTTCTACATGAACTCCCACCTGGGCGATGCCTGGCGCTTCAAGCACAAACGTCACGGCGACTTTGCGATTGAAATTCCTGCGCCGCTGCGAGTCAACAACGCGGAGGCGCTCACACCTGTCCTGCTGGCCGGCCTTGGGCTGGCTCTTCAGCCTGAGTTTCTCGTCTGGGGGGAGCTGCAAAGCGGCAAGCTGGAACAGGTCATGTCGGAGTGGGTCGCTCCGCCAATCGCGCTGCACATCGTGACTCCGCCGCATCGGGCACGGCCGATGCGGGTGCAGCTTCTCATTGACTACCTGGCCCGCTGCTTCGCCGATGCTCCCTGGGGTCATCAGATGAACGTCGACGAGGCCGGATGGTGATGTCGGCCGCGCTCCTTAGGACTCGGTGGCGCTCCGCGCTGCCCCAGCTTGGATCGATTCTGGCTGCCCGCTTTGCAGCGACCGCGTGATCGCCTGACCGATGCGCGTGGCCTCGGTCGCATCGTTGAGCGTCAATGCCAGCGGTCGCCTGCCGCTGCAGGCATCGACGAAAGCCTGCATCTCGCATAGAAACGCATCGCGGAAGCGCTCGAAGAAGTCGGCCACGCTCAGCTGACGCACGCCGTGCGTGTCGGCGATCTGCAGGCGGTCGCGTGCGGCGCCGGCGCCCACCAGCAGCTTGCCGGCGGTGCCGATGACCTCGGTCTGGGTTTCGTGCCCATGCGCGAAGGTGCGCGAGGCGTAGAACACGGCGCGTGCGCCGCCGTCGAATTCGACGATGGCCAGGCCGTTGTCGACGTCGCCGATCGCCGCGAGTTCGTCGTGCACGGCGATCGTGCCGCTGGCGAAGACGCGTGTCGCGCGCGGGCTGCCGAGCATCCAGCGCGCGAGGTCGATGTCGTGCACGCTGCAGTCCATGTAGATGCCGCCCGAGCTCGGCGCGAACTTGAGGAACGCGCCGCTCGGGTCGAGCAGGTCGCAGGTCTGCGAGCGCACGAGAAAGGGCCGGCCGATGCCGCCTTGCTCGATGTGTGCGCGCGCGTTGGCGTAGCTCGCGTCGAAGCGGCGCACGAAGCCGACCATCGCGATGCGGTCGGCGTGCGCGCGGGCCGCGCGTTCGACGCGCTCGCAATCGTCGACGCCGAGCGCGAGCGGCTTCTCGACGAACACGTGCTTGCCGGCGGCGAGCGCCGCGATCACCTGATCGGCGTGCAACGCGGTCGGCGTGACCAGCACGACGGCGTCGATGCCGGGGTCGCGCACGAAGGCGTCGAAGTCGGCATGCAGGCGCGCGACGCCGAGCTCGCGGCGTGCCGTGTCGAGCTCGTCGGCCACTGGCGAGCACGCCGACACGAGCTGGCAGCCGCGCACGCGAAACGCCAGGTTCTCGGCATGGCGGCGGCCGAGTCGGCCGAGACCGGCGATGCCGATGCGAAGAGTGGAGGTCATCGAAGGTCCTTGTCGGGGCTCAAGCTTGGGGTTCAAGAAAAAGTCACCGGCTGCCCGCTCGCCAGCGACTGCGCCGCCGCATCGGCCAGGCGCTGCGCCGCGACGCCGTCTGCGACCGTAGTGCGAAAGGCGCCGCCCGATTGCAGCTGCTCGAAGAAGTGCGTCACCTCCAGGCGATACGCCTCGCGGTAGCGCTGCAGGAAGAAGTGCTCGGGGTTGTCGACGCGCGTGCCGCTCGCGTCGGCTTGCATCACCTCGGTCGGCCGCTGGTTGCCGCAGGCGAGCAGGCCGGTCGAGCCGAGCACCTCGAAGCGCTGGTCGTAGCCGTAGGCCGCGCGCCGCGAGGTGTTGATCTGGCACAGTCGGCCGCGCCGGGTGCGGATCGTGACGGCCGCGCTGTCGATGTCGCCGGCCTCGGCGATCGACGGGTCGGTGAGGCACGAACCGGTGGCGCTGAGCCACACGGCATCGTCGTCGAGGATCCAGCGGAACACGTCGAAGTCGTGGATCAGCATGTCGCGGAAGATGCCGCCCGATTGCTTGATGTAGTCGACCGGCGGCGCGCCCGGGTCGCGGCTCGTGATGACGAGCATCTCGGGCGTGCCGACGTCGCCGCGCGCGAGCCGCGTCTTGGCCTCGTTGAAGCTTGGGTCGAAGCGGCGCTGAAAGCCGATCATGCAGGCCACACCGGCGGCGGCCACGGCCTGCGCGCAGGCTTGCGCGCGCGCCACCGAGAGGTCCACCGGCTTCTCGCAGAAGATGTGCTTGCCGGCTTGCGCCGCGCGCGTGATCAGCTCGCTGTGCGTGGTGGTGGGCGAGGCGATCAGCACGGCGTCGATGCTGGCATCGGCGAACACGGCGTCGATGCTGGGGGCGACCTCGGCGCCGAGTGCCGCGGCCAGCTCGCGCGCGGCATTCGGCACCGGGTCGCTGATGGTCTTGAGCTTCACGCCGCTCAAGGCGGCCAGGTTGGTGGCGTGGATGCGGCCGATGCGGCCGGCGCCGAACAGGGCGACGTTCTTCATGCAGTCTCCGAGAAAGGAAGCGACGCGTGCTCAGGCCAGAGCAGCGAGCTGGGTGGTGGGCTGGTAGTCCAGCTCCAGTTGGTAGGCCAGCGCGATGAACAGGCTTTGCGCCAGGCACATCGTGTTGGTGAGCGAACGAAAGCCGAAGGTGCTGCTTTCCTCGACCAGCAGCGCGGCGGCGGCCACGCCGGCCAGCGGGCTCATGCGGCTGTCGGTGATGGCGATCAGCCTGGCCCCGCGCGCGACGGCCTGCTGCGCGCACTGCACGGTCTCTTCGGCGTAGGGCGCAAAGCTCACCGCGAGCATCACGTCGCCGCGGCGCAGCCCGCGCAGCTGGCCTTCGTGCATGCTGCCCAGGCCCGACACGAACTGGACCTGCTTGTCGGTGTGCTGCAGCGCATAGGCCAGGTACGAGGCCACCGCGAGCGAGCGCCGCGTGCCGATCACCCAGACCGTGTCGCAGTGGGCCAGCAGGTCCACGGCGTCGCCGAACACCGAGCTGTGCAGGTCGCGCTGCAGCTGCTGCATGCCGGCGATGCTGCCGCCGATGAACTCGTGTGCGATGTCGGCGCTCGACAAGCGCCCGCCCGCGTTGGCGATGACGCTGCGAATGCGCGCCTGGTAGTTGCGCCCGGGTGCGATCTGCTGCGCGATGCCGTCGCGGAAGATCTTCTGCATCTCGGTGTAGCCCGAGTAGCCGAAGTGCTTGGCAAACCGGATCACCGCCGACGGCTGCACGCCGCAGCGCTCGGCCACGTCTTGAATGCGTTCAAGGCCGAGGTGGTCGCGGTGTTTCTCGACATGGCGCGCGATCAGCTTGAGCTGGCGGCTCAAGTGTTCGAACTCGGCGGCGATGCGTTGCAGCAGCCGATCGGCTTCGGGGTTGGGCACGGTGCTGGGCTGCGCAGCGGGCCGGGCAATGCGCTTCTTCATGGCAGCGAATGATAGTCACTCCCAATGAAAAACAGAAAATAAATTCTGCGGGATTTCATGTAGAGAATATTTATTCTTCGCTCTCTAGAATGCAGGCAGGCGGCGAGTTTTCGCTCCGTTGTGGGCGCGACTGGCGGGCTGCCGCAGACCAAGAATTACCCGAACCCTTCAAAGGAGACAACATGATTGCGAAGACCCAACGCGCTGTGCTGCGCACGCTGGCCCTGGCGGCACTGGTGGCTTGCGGTGCGGCCCATGCCGACGGCAAGTACGTGCTGATCAGCCACGCCCCCGATTCCGATTCGTGGTGGAACACGATCAAGAACGCCGTCAAGCAAGCCGGCGAAGACTATGGCGTGACGGTCGACTACCGCAACCCGCCCAACGGCGACCTGGCCGACATGGCGCGCCTGATCGAGCAGGCCGCCGCGCAAGGCTACGACGGCGTCATCACCACCATCGCCGACTACCAGGTGCTGGCCGGTGCGATGAAGAAGGTCACCGACAAGAAGATCCCGCTGATCACGATCAACTCGGGCACCCCCGAGCAGAGCGAAAAGCTCGGCGCCGTGATGCACGTGGGCCAACCCGAATACGCGGCCGGCAAGGGCGCGGGCGAGCGCGCCAAGGCGGCCGGCGTGAAGAGCTTTCTGTGCGTGAACCACTACGCCACCAACCCGGCTTCGTTCGACCGCTGCCGCGGCTTCGGCGAGGCCGTCGGTGCCGACTTCAAGGCGAGCACCATCGACTCCGGCGACGACCCGACCGCGATCGAGTCCAAGGTCTCGGCCTACCTGCGCCAGCACCCGACCACCGGCGCCGTGCTGACGCTCGGCCCGACCTCGGCGCACCCGACGCTGAAGGCGCTCGAGAAGGCCGGCCTGAAGGGCAAGATCTACTTCGCCACCTTCGACCTGTCCGACGAGATCTCGCGCGGCATCAAAGACGGCTCGATCCAGTTCGCGATCGACCAGCAGCCCTATCTGCAAGGCTATATCCCGGTGGCCGTGATGGCGTCGATGAAGAGCCTGAAGACCACCGATCTGAAGAAGGCGGCCGACGCGGTCAAGGCCAATACGAAGACCAAGGCGCGCTTCGACGAATACGGCCTGGTGCCGGCCTACGGCCCGCGCCACATCGGCTCGGGCCCGGGCTTCGTGACCAAAGACAACATCGGCAAGGTCGAGAAGTACGCCGGGCAATACCGCTGAACGCATCGGCCATGACGCCTCTCCGGTCGGGGAGGGGTCGCCCGATCCTGGAGAGACTTCGATGAGTGCTGTGTCTGAGCCGATTCCTCCCGCGCGGCGCGACGCCGCCGCGGTGCCGGCGCCCGCCGATGAGCGGGTGCGCCAGATCGGCGCCTTCCGCCAGTTCCTGTCGCGCCCCGAGTTCGGGTCGATCTCGGGCACCGTGCTGGTGTTCGTGCTGTTCGGCCTGGCCGCCGGCGACTCGGGCATGTTCAACCCGGAAGGGGTCGTCAACTGGCTCACGGTGGCGGCCTTTCTCGGCCTGATCGCCGCCGGTGCCGCGCTGCTGATGATCGGCGGCGAGTTCGATCTCTCGATCGGCTCGATGATCGGCTTCGCGGGCATGATGCTGGCCATCCCCTGCCTCTACTGGGGCTGGCCGGTCTGGCTGGCCTGCCTGTTCGCGTTCGGCTGCGCGATGGCGCTCGGCGCGCTCAATGGCTGGCTGGTGGTGCGCACCGGGCTGCCCTCGTTCATCGTCACGCTGGCGTTCTATTTCATCTTGCGCGGCCTGTCGCTCGCGCTGTCGACGATGCTCACCGGCAAGACCATTCTGAGCACGCACGGCGACCTGGTGTTGCGCGACCTGATCGCCAACGACCCGCTCGTCGGCGCGCTGTTCCAGGGCCATGTGCTCACCGGCCTGTTCAACCAGCTCTCGCATGCCGGCGTGATCGCCGCGCGCGACGACGGCACCGCGCTCGCCATCGGCGTGCCCAAGGTGGTCGTGTGGTGGCTGCTGCTGACGCTGGGCGGCGCATTCACGCTGGCCCGCACCCGCTTCGGCAACTGGATCCTGGCGTCCGGCGGCGACCCGGTGGCGGCCAAGAACGTCGGCATCCCGGTGGCGCGCGTGAAGATCATCCTGTTCGTGCTGATGGCGTGTTTCTCGACGCTGTTCGCGGTGCTGCAGGTGGCCGACGCGGGCTCGGCCGCGGCCGACCGCGGGCTGCAAAAAGAGTTCGAGGCCATCATCGCCGCGGTCATCGGCGGCTGCCTGCTGACCGGCGGCTACGGCTCGATCGTCGGCGCCGCGTTCGGCGCGCTGATCTTCGGCATGGTGCAGATCGGCATCGGCTACACCAGCATCGACAACAACTGGTACCGCGTGTTCCTGGGCCTGATGCTGCTGATCGCGGTGCTGTTCAACAACTACGTGCGCAGGCGCTTCGCGCTCGGCCGGCGCTGAGGGCCGCGACGATGACCGACTACATCCTGCAGCTCGAAGACATCAGCAAGTATTTCGGCCCGGTGATCGCGCTCAGCGGCGTGACGCTGCGTCTGAAGCGCGGCGAAGTGCATTGCCTGCTCGGCGACAACGGCGCCGGCAAGTCGACGCTGATCAAGACCCTGGCCGGCGTGCACGGCATCGACAAGGGCGAGTACCTCGTCGATGGCCAACCGGTGCACTTCAAGTCGCCGCGCGAGGCGCTCGATGCCGGCATCGCCACCGTCTACCAAGACCTGGCGCTGGTGCCGCTGATCAGCGTGGCGCGCAACTTCTTCATGGGGCGCGAGCCGGTGAAGAAGTTGTTCGGCTTCCTGCCCGTGATGGACCATGACCACGCCGCCGCCACCGCCGGCGCGAAGCTCGCCGAGATGGGCATCCGGGTGCGCGACGCGCACCAGATGATCGGCACGATGTCGGGCGGCGAAAGGCAATGCCTGGCCATCGCACGCGCGATCCACTTCGGCGCCAGCGTGCTGATCCTCGACGAGCCGACCGCAGCCTTGGGCGTCAAGCAAAGCGTCAACGTGCTCAAGCTCATCGCCCGTGCGCGTGCGCGCGGCATCTCGGTGATCTTCATCACCCACAACGTCAACCACGCCTACCCGATCGGCGACAGCTTCACGCTGCTCAACCGCGGCAAGTCGCTCGGCAGCTACGCCAAGGCCGACATCAGCAAAGAGGCCGTGCTCGACATGATGGCCGGCGGCGCCGAGATGCACAAGCTGATGGCCGAACTCGATGACGTGACGATCTGAACCTGGACGACCACTTTGAAGTTCCCCGACCAACGCCGCTTCGACATCGCCTGCCTGGGCCGCCTCGCGGTCGACTTCTATGCGCAGCAAGTCGGCTGCAAGCTCGAAGACGCGAGCAGCTTCGCCAAGTACCTGGGCGGCTCGTCCGCCAACATCGCGTTCGGCGTGGCGCGCCTGGGGCTGCGCGCGGCGATGATCTCGCGCGTCGGCGACGAGCAGATGGGCCGCTTTCTCACCGAGACGCTGCAGCGCGAAGGCTGCGACACCTCGCAGGTGCAGATCGACCCACAGCGCCTGACCGCGCTGGTGCTGCTCGGCCTGAAAGACCGCGACACCTTCCCGCTGATCTTCTACCGCGAGAACTGCGCCGACATGGCGATCGATGCCGCCTTGATCGACGAGGCCTTCATCGCCGACTGCCGCGCGCTGCTGATCACCGGCACGCACCTGAGCACGCCGACCGTGCGGGCCGCGGCCGGCGCCGCGCTGGCGCATGCGCGCAAGCACGGCACCGTGACCGTGCTCGACATCGACTACCGCCCGGTGCTGTGGGGCCTGACCCGTCGCGGCGACGGCGAGACGCGCTATGTGCCCAATGCCGACGTGACCGCGCAACTGCAGCAGATGCTGCCGAGCTTCGACTTGCTGGTCGGCACCGAAGAAGAATTCCTGATCGCCGGCGGTGTGCCCGGCGACCTGATCGCCTCGCTGCGGCGCGTGCGCTCGATCTCGTCGGCGGCCTTGGTCGTGAAGCGCGGTGCGCTCGGCTGCGCCTTCATCGAAACCGACGTGCCCGATCGCATCGAGGATGCGCTGACGGTGCAGGGTGAGCGCGTCGAGGTGCTCAATGTGCTGGGCGCAGGCGATGCCTTCCTCGCCGGCCTGATGACCGGCTTGCTGAGCGGCCAAGACTTTCGCGAGGCCGCGCGCATCGCCAACGCCTGCGGCGCGCTGGTGGTGTCGCGCCATGGCTGCGCGCCGGCGATGCCGACACCGGCCGAGCTGGCGCATTGGTTCTCCGGCCACCGCAACCCGGTCGTGAATGCCGATGCGCAACTGACCCATCTGCACCGCGTGACGGCGCCGCGCCGCGAGTGGCGCGAGCTGTGCGTGATGGCCTTCGACCACCGCAGCCAGTTCTACGAGCTCGCGCGCGAGGCCGGCGCGCCCGAGGCGCGGCTGCCGGCGCTGAAGCGCCTGCTGGTGCGTGCGGCCGAACGTGTCGAGGCCGACCGTTCGTTGCAAGGCCGCACCGGCGTGCTGATCGACGGCACCTACGGCGAAGACGCGCTGCACAGCGCCACCGGCCGCGGCTGGTGGGTGGGCCGGCCGGTCGAGCTGCCGGGCTCGCGGCCGCTGCGCTTCGACCGCGGCGACTCGATCGCCTCGCAGCTGATCCACTGGCCCACCGAGCAGGTCGTGAAGTGCCTGGTCCACTACCACCCCGATGACGCGCCCGAGCTGCGCCTCGAACAGGAGAGCCAGCTCGCGCTGCTCTGGGAGGCCACGCGCGAGAGCGGGCACGAGCTGCTGCTCGAGGTGATCCCGCCGCGCGACATGACGCCTGCGGGCACGGCCGACGCCGCAGTGCTGCGTTCGATCAAGCGCCTCTACAACCTCGGCTTCAAGCCCGAGTGGTGGAAGCTCGCGCCGATGGCCAGCGCGAGCTGGGCCGAGCTGCAGCAGCTCATCGACGCGCGCGACTCGCATTGCCGCGGCGCCGTGATTCTCGGCCTGAACCAGCCGCTGGCCGACCTGGCGCGCGGCTTCGCGCAGGCGAACCACCCCGTCGTCAAAGGCTTCATGGTCGGACGCACGCTGTGGGCCGATGCGAGCCTGCGCTGGCTCCAGGGCGAGATCAATGACGCCGCGCTGGTCGAGCAGGTCGCGGGCAACTTCGCCGCGCTGGTCGATGCGTGGCGCGCGTCGCGCTGAAGAACGGAGGCCTCGATGACGACCACCCGTCGCATCACGCTCGCCCAGGCCCTGGTGCGCCACCTGGCCGCGCTGCGCGTCGAGCTCGCCGACGGCACGCTCGTGCCTTACGTCGGCGGCGTGTTCTCGATCTTCGGCCATGGCAACGTGGCCGGCCTCGGCGAGGCGCTGTGGGCCGAGCGCGCCGCGCTGCCCACGCACCGCGCGCACAACGAGCAGGCGATGGCGCACGCCGCGATCGCGTATGCGAAGGCGAACTTCCGCCAGCGCATCATGGCCGTCACCACCTCGATCGGGCCGGGCGCGACCAACCTCGTCACCGCCGCGGCACTCGCCCACGTCAACCGGCTGCCGGTGCTGCTGCTGCCCGGCGACACCTTCGCGTCGCGCGCGCCCGACCCGGTGCTGCAGCAGATCGAAGACTTTCACGGCGGCGAGCTGACCGCCAACGATTGCTTCTGGCCGGTGACGCGCTACTTCGACCGCCTGCTGCGGCCCGAGCAGATCCTCACGGCGCTGCCGCGGGCCATCGCCGTGATGACCGATGCGGCGCTGTGCGGCCCGGTGTGCCTCGCGCTGCCGCAGGACGTGCAGACGCAGGCCTTCGATTGCCCGGATGACTTCTTGCATCCCGAGCCGATCCGGTTCACGCGCGTGCTGCCGGACGAGCAGCAACTGCAGCGCGCCGTGGCCTTGCTGCGCGGCGCGCGTCGGCCCTTCATCGTGGCCGGCGGCGGTGTCTTGTACAGCCAGGCCGGCGAGGCCTTGCGCGCCTTCTGCGAACGCCACGGCGTGCCGCTCGGCGAGACCCAGGCGGGCAAGAGCAGCCTGGCCTGGGACCACCCGCTCAACCTCGGCGCGATCGGCGTCAGCGGCGCACCGTCGGCCAATGCCTTGGCGGCCGAGGCCGACCTCGTGCTCGCCATCGGCACGCGGCTGCAAGACTTCACCACCGGCTCGCACACGCTGTTTGCCGACGCGGCCCTGCTGAGCCTGAACGTGCAGGCCTTCGATGCGCAGAAGTGGCGCGCCACGCCGCTGGTGTGCGATGCCGCCGTCGGCCTCGCCCGGCTGTCGCAGCACGCCGCCGACTGGCGCGCCGATGCCGCCTGGACGGCGCGCGCGCAGACGCTGTCGCAGCGCTGGCGCGAGCGCGTCGGCGAACTCACCAGCGCCGCGCCGCGCGATGTGCTGCCGTACGACGCCGAGGTGATCGGTGCGGTGCGCGACTCCGCCAGCGCGTCGGCGAGCGACGCGGGCGGCGACTCCGCGCTGGGCGACGTGGTCGTCTGCGCCGCCGGCACGCTGCCGGCCGAGCTGCACAAGCTGTGGCGTGCCGGCGCGCCGGGCAACTACCACGTCGAGTACGGCTACTCGTGCATGGGCTACGAGATCGCCGGCGGGCTGGGCGTGAAGATGGCGCGCCCGCAGCAAGAGGTCATCGTGATGGTGGGCGACGGCTCCTACCTGATGATGAACTCGGAGATCGCGACCTCGGTGATGCTCGGCCGCAAGCTCATCATCGTGGTGCTCGACAACCGCGGCTACGGCTGCATCCACCGGCTGCAGCGCGCCAGCGGCGGCGCCGCCTTCAACAACCTGCTCGACGACTGCGTCGGCGAAGGCGGCGCGCGCAGCGAGATCGACTTCGCGCTGCACGCCCGCAGCCTGGGCGCCGAGGCCGAGCACGTCGCCGGCGTGATCGCGCTGAAGGCCGCGATGCGCCGCGCGCGTGCCGCGTCGCGCACGACCGTGCTGGTGATCGACACCTCGCCCGAGCGCAGCACCGAAGACGGCGGCTGCTGGTGGGAGGTGGCGATCCCCGAGGTCTCGGACCGCGCCGAGGTGCGCGCGGCGCGGGCCCGCTACGTCGAGGGCAAGAAGGCGCAGCGACCATGACACCCCTCCATCGCAACGGAACCCATTCATGACCCCCTGGAACGTCCGCATCGGCATCAACCCGATCTCGTGGAGCAACGACGACCTGCCGGCACTCGGCGGCGAGACCTCGCTAGCCACCGCGCTGAGCGAAGGCGCCGAGATCGGCTACGAAGGCTTCGAACTCGGCAACAAGTTCCCGCAGGAGCCGCAAGCCCTGAAGGCCAAGCTCGCACAGTACGGCGTGGCCTGCGTGTCGGGCTGGTATTCGGGGCAACTGGCCGAAGGCACGCTCGACGACGAGATCACGCGCTGTGCCGCCCACATGAGCAAGCTGCAGGCGCAGGGCTGCCGGGTCGTCGTCTACGGCGAAGTGGCGGGCTCGGTGCAGGGCCGCGTCGACACGCCGCTCGCGCGGCGGCCGCGCTTCATGAGCGACGCGCAATGGGCCGGCTACGCGAAGCGCCTGGACGCCTTCGGCGAGCACCTGACGGCGGCCTACGGCCTCAAGCTGGCCTACCACCACCACATGGGCGCGTACGTCGAGTCGCCGCAGGACATCGATCGCCTGATGAGCGAGACCGGTGCCCATGTCGGCCTGCTGTTCGACACCGGCCATGCGTACTTCGGCGGCGCGGCCGACCCGCTGGTGCTGCTGAAGAAGCACTTGACGCGCGTCGTGCACGTGCACTGCAAGGACGTGCGTGCCGAGGTCGTGGCGCAGGCACGAAACCGCCAATGGGCCTTCCTCGACGCGGTGATCAACGGCGCGTTCACCGTGCCCGGCGATGGCGCGCTCGACTTCGACGCGATCCTCACCGCACTGCACGACGCGGGCTACGAAGGCTGGCTGGTGGTCGAGGCCGAGCAAGACCCGGCCGTGGCGCCGAGCTACGCGTATGCGAAGAAGGGCTACGCGACGCTGCGCGGTATCGTCGAGCGCTTGAACAACGCGAAGGTGGCGGCATGAAGTCGACCTTGAGCCCTCTGCTGGTCAAGGCGCACGCGAGCGGGCGCGGCATCGTCGAGGTCACGCCCGAGAGCGCGGGCTGGAAGCACGTGGGCTTTCGCGCGCTGCGCTTGGCCGCGGGCGAGAGCGACACCGTGCACACGGCGCAGCGCGAGCTGTGCCTGGTGGTGCTCACGGGCAGTGTGGACGTGAGCGTGGCGGGTCAGACATTCCCTGCACTCGGCACGCGCGACAGCGTCTTCGCCGAGGTGCCGCCGGCCGCGCTGTACGTGCCACCCGGGCACGAGGTGCGCGTGAGCGCGGTCCGCGACGCCGAGGTCGCGCTGTGCACCGCGCCCTCCACCGGAACGCACCCGCTGCGCCTGATCGACCCCGCCGCGATGCGCCGCACGACCCGCGGCACCGGCAGCAACACGCGCCACGTGTGCGACATCCTGCCGCACGACGACCCCGGCGCCGATCACCTGCTGGTGGTCGAGGTGATCACGCCGGCCGGCCACTCGTCGAGCTACCCGCCGCACAAGCACGACCGCGACGCGATGCCGGAAGAAACCCAGCTCGAAGAAATCTACTACCACCGCTTGAACCCGCCGCAGGGTTTCGCCTTCCAGCGCGTCTACACCGACGACCGCAGCCTCGACGAGTCGATGGCGGTGGAGAACCACGACACCGTGATGGTGCCGCGCGGCTACCACCCGTGCGTCGCGCCGCACGGCTACGACCTGTACTACCTGAACGTCATGGCAGGCCCCAGCCGCCACTGGCAGTTCAAGAACGACCCGGCGCACGAATGGATGCTGCGCCCCAAGGCATAGCTCAGCGTGGCACGCTGCCGGCGGTGACGAGGCGACGCATTTCCACCAGCTTGCTCTTCAAGCGCCGCTCGTTGACAGGCCCGATTCGCAGCAGGATCTTCTGGCCGGCAGTCAGCGATTGCAGCGCCGGGTCTTCGAACTCGTACAGCACCCACGGGCGTTCGAGCTGCATCGGGCCATTGATCTGCGGCAGGCGGATCTTCAGCGGTTCGCTGACATCGGGCGTCGCGAGGAGCTGATCGATCACGGCGACCAGCCGGTCGTTGAAGTAGCGCTTCGGGAACCCGATGTCTTCATAGGCTTGCTGAAACACGGGGTAGAGACGCGCGTAGGCCGCGACTGCTTTGGGCATGTCGACTGTTTCGACGAGCAGCACAAACGGTGTGTAGCGCAAGCCGTTGTCGGCGCCGATCACGTCGCTGCCGTCCTTCTTCGCGACGACCAGCCGACCCGCCGTCGGATTGACCGGCCACACGGCCACCGGCGCATGCGATCTGCCGAGGTTGTCCACCGTCGCGACGAAGCGCCGCGCGAAATCCTGGGTCTGGAACATCGACAGCACCGCCTTGCGTCCGAACAGGTCGGCGAGGGCGGTTTCCACATCGAGCGGCGCTGCCGCTTGTGGGTTGTCCGCGGGTGCCTCGATCGGATACTGGATGCCCGGCTCCGACGCTGCGGACGCCGCGGGCTGCACCACGGCCGGCGTGGCGACAGCCGGCGCAGGCGGCGCTGCGGCTGTCGGTGTCGATGCCTGCTGCTGTCGCCACAAGTACCCGGCCGTGCCGATCAGCGCGACCAGTGCGACACCCGCGACCAGATACGAAGATTTCTTCAAGAGGGTCAGCGGCCTTGCGGCCCGTTGTTTCTCACCGGGACGGGGCTGGTCAACAGGTCGACATAGAAGGCATAGAAGCGGGCGTTGTCGAGCTTGAACACCACTTTCGACTTTTGCAGCAGCTGGATCGACGGGGTGGGGTCGGAGACGTAGACGATGGACTTGCCGTAGTTGCGATCGAAGGTCGTGCTCACGTCCAGCCACAGGTCGCGCACGTCGGTGGCCAGCGTCGGGTCCACGAGAAAGGCGAGCGCCGCCGTGTCGAAGATGAACGGCAGATAGGGCGGCGGGCCCGATCCGAAGAACGGTGCGAACTCATCGCGGAACAGCTGCGTGATGATGGTCTGCGGCTGGTGCTGTGCGATCTGAAGATAGACGGCCTTGGTGAGCGGCAAGGTGTTCGTGCAGTCCAGCGGAATCACATAGTGCGGGATCGCGGCCCGCAGAACGATCTGCGTCGCCTCCGGGTCGACCCACCAGTTGAACTCGGCCGTGTCGAGATACGCGTTGCCAGGCGCATAGACCTGGCCCGCCATCGTCACGATCTTGTCGATCAGCGGAACGATGCTCGGGTCCTTGCGGATCGCGAGCGCGAGGTTGGTCGGCGGCGCAATCTCGAGGATCGTCACTTCGTGCGGGTACCGATGCACGGTCTCGATGATGAAGTCGACTGCGTTCTGTTCGGCCAGCCGCGTGTGGGTGGCAAAGCCGTCGGGCGGTGCGACCAGCTGATTCGTCGGCGCGCTCGCGTACGCGCCGACGTAGTCGACCGCCGGGCCTGCCAGCATCAGTTCGTACAGGTACGACTTGTAGTCGTGCAAAAGCGGGTAGGGCGCGCCTGCATAGACCTTCACCGAGCGCTCGATGCCCAGACGCTCCACGGCCTTGAGCGCATCGGATACACCCTGGTTCAGCCATTGGTTGCCCGACGCCACGGTCAAGCCGAGCAGGTCGATCGCGCCTCGGGCGTGAAGCTGCGCGGCCATCGCCGCGACTTGTCCGTCGTCGCCGATGGTGTTGAAGTCGGTGTCGATGATGACCTTGGGGCCGTGGGCTCTTCGCAGGTCATCGGCCATCGAGGCATCGACCAGCAAAATGGCAAGGGCCGCGACGACGAGAAGACGGATGCAGTGACGCATGTTGCTTTTCTCCATGGGCACGTTGTCGAAGCTCGAATCATGCGCAGTCGCGCGAACGCTGTGCAGCCGAAGCGTAGGAATTTGTGACACGGCCGCTCGCGCTTCGGGTGGGCCCCAGCCACCTATCGAAAACCCCCACGCATCGCCTCTTGCGGAACGGGTGACTCGGCGCCTAAAGTTCAGCCAAACGGTTGCGCAACCGTTTGCGCGGCTTTCCCCGCGCCTTGCAACGGCCAGACAGCTCGGTCCAAAGCAACCGCGCGGCCTCAACCCAGGAGACACCCCATGACCCGATCCACTCGTCGCCTCGCCCTGCACGCATTGGCCGCCGGCGCCGCGCTCGCGACGCTTCCGCTCCAGTCTGCCCACGCTGCCGGTGCGCCGCGCGTCGCGCTGATCATGAAGTCGCTCGCCAACGAGTTCTTCCAGACCATGCAGGACGGCGCCAAGGCGCACCAGAAGGAGCACGCGGCCGACTACACCTTGATCGCCAACGGCATCAAGGACGAGACCGACACCGCGGCGCAGATCAAGATCGTGCAGCAGATGCTGGTCGAGAAGGTCGACGCGATCGTCATCGCGCCGGCCGATTCCAAGGCGCTGGTGCCGGTGCTGAAAGAAGCCGCCGACAAGGGCGTGATCGTCGTCAACATCGACAACAAGCTCGACGACGCGGCGCTCAAGGAAAAGGGCTTCGTCGTGCCCTTCGTCGGCCCGGACAACCGCAAGGGCGCGAAGCTCGTCGGCGATTACCTGGCCAAGCAGCTGAAGGCCGGCGACAAGGTCGGCATCCTCGAGGGTGTGTCGACCACCTTCAATGCACAGCAGCGCACCGCCGGGTTTCAGGATGCGATGAAGGCCGTCGGCGCCACTGTCGTCGGCGTGCAGTCGGGCCAGTGGGAGATGGACAAGGGCAACACCGTTGCGAGCGCGATGCTGCGCGAGCACCCCGACCTCAAGGCGCTGCTCTGCGGCAACGACAACATGGCGCTCGGCGCGGTGGCTGCGGTGAAGACGGCGGGCAAGGCCGGCAAGGTGCTGGTCGTCGGCTACGACAACATCTCGGCGATCAAGCCGATGCTGGCCGATGGCCGCGTGCTCGCGACCGCCGATCAGTTCGCCGCCAAGCAGGCGGTGTTCGGCATCGAGACGGCGCTGAAGGCGATCAAGGAGAAGAAGACCCAGAAGGACTTGCAGCCGGTGGTCGAGACGCAGGTGGTGCTGGTCAAGAAGTGAACGTGCTTCTGAAGGGCACCGGCATCGGCAAGCGCTACGCGACGCCGGTGCTCGCCGACGTCGACTTCGAGCTGCGCGCCGGCGAAGTGCTGGCGCTCACCGGCGAGAACGGCGCCGGCAAGAGCACGCTGTCGAAGATCGTCGCGGGCCTGGTCGAACCCAGCGACGGCACGATGTGGCTCGCCGGGCAGCCCTACCAGCCCGCCTCGCGCAAGCACGCCGAGCGCCTCGGCGTGCGCATGGTGCTGCAGGAGCTGAGCCTGGTCGCGAGCCTCAGCGTCGCCGAGAACCTGCTGCTCGACCGCCTGCCGAGCCGCGCCGGCTTCATCCGCAACGATGTGCTGAACCGCGAGGCCGCACTGCAGATGGCGATGATTGGCTTGCAGGACATCGACCCGCGGCTGCCGGTCAGCGCGCTCGGTGTCGGCCACCAGCAGATGGTCGAGATCGCGCGCAGCCTGGTCGGCGAATGCAGCCTGCTGATCCTCGATGAACCGACGGCGACGCTGACCTCGCGCGAGATCGATCACCTGTTCGAGCAGATCGCGCGGCTGCGGGCGCGTGGCGTCGGCATCGTCTACATCTCGCACCGGCTCGACGAACTGCAGCAGATCGCCGACCGCGTGATGGTGCTGCGCGATGGCCGCCACATCGACACGCGGCCGATGCGCGATCTCACGCAGGGCGACATCGTGCAGCGCATGGTCGGCCACGAGGTGCACGAAGGCCTGGACCGCGACCGCCGCCCCGCCGGTGCCGTCGCGATGCAGGTGCGCGGCATGAGCCGCGGCACGGTGGTGCGCGACGCGAGCTTCAACCTGCATGCCGGCGAGGTGCTCGGCCTCGCGGGGCTGGTCGGCTCCGGCCGCACCGAGCTGCTGCGCCTGATCTACGGCGCCGACCGCAAGGACAGCGGCGACGTGCTGCTTGGTAGTTCGACCACGCCCGCGAAGATCGCGACACCGATGCAAGCGGTGCGCGCGGGCATCGGCCTCGTGACCGAAGACCGCAAGTCGCAGGGGTTGTTGTTGCCGCTGTCGATCCGCATCAACACCACGCTGGCCCAGCTGAAGACCATCGCGCGCGGCGGCTGGTTGAAGCGCACCGATGAACGCCGCGACGTCGAACGGCTGCGCCAGCTGCTGCGCGTGCGCAGCGACTCGATCGAGCAGCCGGTGAATCAGCTCTCGGGCGGCAACCAGCAGAAGGTCGTGTTCGCGCGCTGGCTGCACCGCGACTGCGACGTGCTCTTGCTCGACGAGCCCACGCGCGGCGTCGACATCGGCGCGCGCGCCGACATCTACGCGCAGATGGACCGGCTCGCCGCGGCCGGCAAGGCGCTGCTGATGGTCTCGTCGGACCTGCGCGAGCTGATGTCGGTCTGCGACCGCATCGCGGTGATGAGCGCCGGCCGCCTGGTGCGGATCTTCGAGCGTGGCGAATGGACCCAGCAGACGTTGCTGGAAGCGGCGTTCAGCGCCTATGTAGCGGCCGAGTCGGCCGATCGAGCGATGGCAGCAGCATGAAGAACCCCCAACCTATTTCGCTGCAGGCCAGCGTCATCAGTGCGCTCGGTACCGTCGTCGGCCTGCTGGTCGCGCTGGTGCTGATGGTCGCGCTGTTCAGTTCGCTGAGCCAGTACTTCTTCACCGGCGACACCTTCGTGACGATCGCCAACGACATCCCGGCCGTCGCGGTCACCGCGGTGGGCATGACCTTCGTGCTGATCATCGCGGGCATCGATCTGTCGGTCGGCTCGGTGATGGCCGTGTCGGCCGCGGCAGCGGGCATCGCGATGCTGCAGTGGCACTGGCCGCTGCTGCCGGCGATGGGCTTGGCGATGCTGACCGGCCTGGTCGTCGGCGCGGTCAACGGCACCGTGACGGTGGCCTGGCGCCTGCCGTCATTCATCGTCACGCTGGGCATGCTCGAGGTGGCACGCGGCGCGGCCTACATCGCCACCGACTCGCGCACCCAGTACATCGGCAGCAAGATCGACTGGCTCGGCAAGCCGATGCTCGCGGGCCTGTCGCCGGCGTTCTTCATCGCGCTGGCGATCGTCGTGCTGGCGCAGATCGTGTTGACGCGGACGGTGTTCGGCCGCTGCATGATCGGCATCGGCACCAACGAAGAGGCGATGCGGCTGGCCGGTGTCGACCCGCGGCCGATCAAGATCGCGGTGTTCGCGATCGCCGGCCTGCTCGCCGGCCTGGGCGGCGTGTTTCTCGCATCGCGCCTCGAGGCCGCGGACCCGAACGCCGGCAGCGGCGCCGAGCTGGTCGTGATCGCCTCGGTCGTGATCGGCGGCACCAGCCTGATGGGCGGCCGCGGCTCGGTGGTCAGCACCTTCTTCGGCGTGCTGGTGATCTCGGTGCTCGAAGCAGGCCTCGCGCAGATCGGTGCCAGCGAGCCGACCAAACGCATCATCACCGGCTGCGTGATCATCATCGCGGTGGTGCTGGACACCTTGCGCGAACGGCGCAAGAAGCTGGTCTGAAGTGAGGCTCACTTCATTGAGCTGTGAGGGTGTGGCAGCTTGCGGCCCGTTGCGGTTGTTGGATGCACGCCTTGCCAGTGTTGGCGCGGGATCGAGCCGCCGGGGCATGCTGCTGCGCTCATGTCCCCCGGAACCGACCTTCGGCCGGCCCCTCCTCCTTTACTTCGCTCCGCAGCACGCCCCACCGACTCGATCTTGTGCCCCGTGGCGCCCACTCGCGGTCGACAAACTCCGAGGTCTGCAGCCGAGGGAGTCGGATGGGCAACGCAGCGAAGTAAAGGAGGAGGGACGGGCGCAGCCCGGTCCGGGGGACATGAGCGGGGTTGCCCTCCCGGCTGCCTCGGCACGCGCTGCCGGTCGAAGTAGTCGGTCACGAACGACCGCATCGGGCCGAAAGCAAACACTCGCGGTGGAGCAACCGAGATGACAGCGCCTGCGCGTGTTCGCGGCCGTGCCGCCGGTGACACCGGCCGAACCGGCATCCGCCAGGTCGCGCTGCGTGCGGGCGTGTCGGTGACGACCGTGTCGCATGCGCTCAACGGCACGCGCTTCGTCAGTGACGACGCTCGCGCCAAGGTGGAGGAGGCTGCGCATGCGCTCGGCTACGTGCCCAGCGAGGTGGCGCGATGGTTGAAGCACAACACGACGCGCACGCTCGGCATGCTGGTGCCGAATAACTCGAATCCGTACTTTGCCGAGATCATTCGCGGTGTCGAGCGCCATTGCTATGGGGCCGGCTACAGCTTGCTGCTGTGCAATTCCGATGATGATGCGCAGCGCCAGACTGACCACCTGCGCGTGCTCGCCGAGCGCCGGGTCGACGGGCTGGTGCTCGTCGCTTCGGGCGAGGACGCGCAGATCATCGCCTGCTGCAAAGACCTGCGCCTGCCGCTGGTGATCGTCGATCGCGAGATCGACCGCATTGCCGCCGACCTGGTCGAGGTCGACCATGCCGCGGGCGGCGAGCTGGCGACGGCGCATCTGCTGTCGCTCGGCCACACCCGTGTGGCGTGCATCGGCGGCCCGGCCAAGCTGCGCCCGAGCCGGCAGCGCGAGGCGGGCTGGCGGCTGGCGTTGGCCAAGGTGGGTATCAAGCCGCGCGCCGACGAACTCGTGCGCGGCGATTTCGGGCCGCAGGGCGGTGCAGCGGCATTGACCCGGCTGCTGAGTTCGGCGCGCCCGCCGAGTGCCGTCTTCGTGTGCAACGACTTGATGGCCATCGGCGCGCTGCACGCGGCGCATGCCGCGGGTGTCAACGTTCCGGGCGACTTGTCGATCGTCGGCTTCGACGACATCGAACTCGCCGCGTACACCACGCCTGGGCTGACCACGGTCGCGCAGCCGAAAGAAGCCATCGGGACCACGGCGGTCACACTGCTGCTCGAGCGCCTGCGCGATGGGCGCAGCGAACCGCGGCGCGTGATTCTGCAGCCAGAATTGCGCTTGCGGGCATCGAGCGCCGCGCCGGCCAAGAAGAACCTGCGGATGAAATCATGAGTGTCACGATCGTCGTTGTTGGAAGCCTGAACATGGATCTGGTGATGCGCATGGACCGCGCGCCCGCCGGCGGAGAGACCTTGACGGGCCATGACTTCGCCACCTTGCCGGGCGGCAAGGGTGCCAACCAGGCCGTCGCCTGCGCGCGCATGGGCGCGCGCGTCGCGATGGTCGGCCGCGTCGGCGCCGATGCGAACGGCGGGTTGCTCCGGTCGGCGCTGGCGGCCGACGGCATCGATGTCAGCGAGGTCGATGCACTGACCGCCGCGCACACCGGCGTGGCGATGATCTGGGTCGAGGAGGGTGGTCAGAACCGCATCGTCTTGGCGGCGGGTGCCAACGGGCTGCTCGATGCCGGCGGTGTCGAACGCGCCGCGGCGCTGATCGACGCGGCCACAATGCTGATCGTGCAGCTCGAGGTGCCGATGGCCACGATAGAGGCCGCGGTGGCGCGTGCGCATCGGGCTGGCGTCGCCGTGCTGATGAACGCCGCGCCGGCCGCGGCCTTGCCTGCATCGCTGTGGCCGCAGATCGACATCCTCGTCGTCAACGAAAGCGAGGCGGCAATGCTGTCCGACATCGCCGTCGTCGATCCGGTCTCGGCGGCGACGGCTGGTGCGAACCTGCGCGAACGCGGGCCCGATCGCGTGCTCGTGACGCTGGGCGCGCAGGGCGTCGTTGTCGTCGACGCAGGCGGCACGCGCCATGCGCCGGCGCGCCCGGTGCAAGCCGTCGACACGACGGCTGCCGGCGACACCTTCATCGGCGCCTTGGCCGCGGCGCTGTGCGAAGGCCGCACGCTCGACGACGCTGTGGCGCTCGGCCAGGCGGCCAGCGCGCTGTGCGTCACCCGACGCGGCGCGCAAGCGTCGATCCCTTATCGTCGCGAACTGGCCACCTGACCACCACGATGAAGCGCACCCCCTTGCTCCATGCCGAGCTCTCCGAAATCATCGCCCGTCTGGGCCATGGCGATCTGCTGGTGATCGGCGATGCGGGCCTGCCGATCCCGGACGGCCCGCGCCGCATCGATCTCGCGTTGACGGCCAATGTTCCGCGTTTCCATGAAGTGCTGGCCGCGGTGCTGAGCGAGATGGCGGTCGAGAGCGCGGTGATCGCCGACGAGCTGGCGCCGAACAACCCCGGGGTGTACGCCGAGCTCTGTCGGCAACTCGGCCCGGTCCCGATGTCGACGATGCCGCACGAGGATTTCAAGGCCGCGACACGAGCCGCGCGCGCCATCGTGCGCAGCGGCGAATTCTCGCCCTATGCGAATGTGATCTTGCGGGCGGGCGTGGTGTTCTGAGCTTGTGCGTCTCCGCCGCGTCCGGTCGACGAGCGAGGCAGGTCGGTGGTCGCAGGCGGCGGCGCGCGCCGTCATCGCCTCAACCTGCGTCAGGCTGAACCGCGGGTGCCGCGCGTCGGAAGGCCTCGAGCTGCCCGCACGCCTCGTCGATGCTCACGAGACGCGGCCAGCGCGCCATGTCGACCTTGAAGCGCCGCGCGCTCTCGATCTGCGGCACCAGGTAGACATCAGCCAGCGTCGGTCGCGCGCCGCAGGCGAACGGGCCGGTGCGCCCGCGCGCGTCGACCAGCGACTGGAACGCGTCGAAGCCCGCGACCATCCAGGTGCCGCACCAGTCGTTCACTGCGGCCTCGTCGGCGCCGAAGCGGTGGCGCAGCGCTTCGAGGATGCGCCGGTTGTTCACCGGGTGGATGTCGCAGCCGACGATCGCGGCGAGTGCGCGCACGTGGGCGCGCTCGTTGGCATCCGAGGGCAGCAGCGGCGGGGCAGGGTAGCGTTCCTCGAGCCATTCGATGATGGCCGGCGACTGGGTCATGAGCTGCCCATCGACATCGAGTGCCGGCACCAACTGCTGCGGGTTGACCGCCTTGTACGCATCGGTCAGGTGCTGCTCGCGCCGCAGGTCGACAGCGATCTGCTCGTAGGCGAGGCCTTTCAGGTTCAGCGCGATGCGCAGGCGGTGCGAGGTGCCGCTGCGGAAGAAACTGTAGAGCTTCATTCGACGACCGCTCAGTCGATCTGCAAGTACACGCGCCGCCCGTCGACCTTGACCGGGTAGCTGCGCAGCGCGTCGGTGACCGGCGCGCAGCTCGGCTTGCCGTCGCGCACGTCGAACTTGCCCTGGTGCAAAGGGCATTCGATCTCGTGGCCGTCGAGGAAGCCGTCGCACAGGCGCGCCTGGCCGTGGGTGCAGGTGTTGTCGGTCGCGTAGACCGCGTCGCCGACGGTGTAGAGCGCGATGTCACGGCCTTCAACCAGGACGCCGATGACGTCGTCGGTTGGGAGTTCGTCGGCCGACAGCGCGTCGACCCAAATGGCGTTGCTCATCGATGGCCTCAGATGGGGTAGATGATCGAGTTGGGGATCATTTCGCTGTCGTAGATGCACTCGCGCGACGCGAACTTGAGGCCGTCGGATGTGCGTACGACCGTGTCGATGTAGCGGCCGACGTTGAAGACCGTCGACGCCTCCGACAGCTTCGTGCGGAACACGGCGTAGTTCGCCTCGCACTTGAAGCCGCCGGCGTCAACGCTGCGCACGACCGGCGTGCCGACGATGTGCCGCTGGTAGTACGGGTCGTGGAACAGCGTCTCCTTGATGCCGTAGACGCGGTCCTTTAGCATGCCCTTGCTGGTGAACGACAGCGTCGCGAGCGGGAAGCCGCGCTCGAAGTTCTCGCGCGGCTGGAGCCGGTACACGCACTGCTCGGTGAAGAACTCGGGCCAGAGGTCCCAGTTGCCGGAGTCGACCGCGCTGGCGTAGTCGGCGTACAGCTGCGTGAGCGCCAGCCAGTCCTCGAAGTTGATGTTCGTGCTCATGGCTCACGCTTCCATCACGTCGCGCCAGTAGCGGTACATGCCGCGGATCAGCGTCTCGGTGACCATGTGCTCGGTGTCTTCGACCTCGCGCCCGCCAAGCTCGGCCAGCGTGCGGTGGAAGGGCTTGGACTCGAAGGCCTGCTGCGAGAACTCGATCACCTCGCCGTCGTCGGCCGAGACGAAGCCGGCGGGGCCGAACAGGTTGGCCTGGCGCAGGCGGCGCTGAGTCATCTCGTCGCTGTCGTCGTCGAAGCCGAAGTGCGTCCAGACGAAGTCGAAGCTGCCGCGGCCGTTCGGCTGGATGTGGCGCGTCGACACGCTGTTGACCTGCTGCTGCAGGATCACGCTCGGGAAGATCGTCGTCATCACCGCGGTCGGGCCGTCCCACCAAGGCTCGGGGACGATGTCGAGGAAGCTCGGGTCGTTGAGCTGCATGCTCTCCTTGAAGCTCGACACCTGCGTCACCTGGTCCGACTTGCCGGCCGTGCCGCGTGTGGAAATCATCGCCGCGTGGCGGTGCCTATCGTCCATGCGCAGCTGCGACTTGTTGTCGGCGCGCCAGAGGCCGAAGGTCACGAACCAGGTGTGCAGCAGGCCCGGGTGATACGGGTCCTTGATGTTCTCCTGCATCAGCTTCCAGTTGCCCGGAA
>Ga0307509_10002053_pt1 | contig 33135 bp, 29 predicted proteins | sample 10_EM_MG_FD_202245 | JGI IMG/M metagenome (GOLD analysis project Ga0307509, IMG submission 202245) | Populus trichocarpa ectomycorrhiza microbial communities from riparian zone in the Pacific Northwest, United States - 10_EM | ecosystem: Host-associated > Plants > Roots > Unclassified | place...
TGGTGGCGGCAAGAAGTCGGGACCGGTGACACAAGCATTTTTGCTGCGTTTGCCAGCAATTCGCTGCGCGAAGGTGTTTGTGTCACCGGTCCCCAAATACCCTTACACCCGAGTACAGTACGTGAGTGGGTGGGCAGCGAAGCAGGTGCAATTCACGATAATTAGACAACAGGAGTTCTGGAAGGATAAGGCAGATAGAAAGTGCAGTACTGTCGCGGCAGACAATCTCTGCACGTACCGCGCTCAAATAAATAAATTACGTCCCCTGCGAACAAAACGCGCTTAATTTACTAAACCTTTACGGTACAGACTTTCAACTGGGTAATCTTACATTCGGAGAAGGTGGCATAGGGCGTGTCTGAACACAGCCCTTCGGGTTCAGGAAACGTCCGGACGAACTTGGCGCCAGGATTCGGATGAGTGTGCCGTGCCTGGCCTCTTGTGGCGTACTAGTACGGTGCCCGTTCACAAGAGAATACCGGAATTGAGAACCTCGCTATGGCACTTCTCGTAAGGTCTGTTGGATTTTTTCTTCTTGTTTGTCTCTCCCGAGTGGTGGAAGAGAAAATTTTCCCCCCTGTTTCTCCTCTTGATCCACAAGGGGGGGTTCTGGATGTCCTACCCGTGGTGCCGTTCCCAACTCCTCTTGTTTTTGCGGTACCGGTACTTGTATCATACCTTTTAGGTAAGGTGGGCGTATGGTAGCCTTAAAGGGGTTTGCGAACAGGTATTTGCTTGTTTGTTCTGGGCTGTCTTGGTTGAGGTGTGGAGCTAGTACTAGTGCTTGTCTACTGTATCTACTCGAGTAATACGTATTAATACTGTATACTCGAGTACAGTACTAGTAGTCGAAGGGGGTTCGAGGAGCCAGAGGCGATCATGGGAGTTCAGTCGCATTGGGGTTGGTATGATATTTGTGAGAGAATTCGCGCTTTTCTACGCCTATTTATCTGGGGAGTCACTTTTGGGCACGCCCACAAGTACTAGTAGACGACGAGTTGATGTGCCAGTGCTCTACCTCTTACCATATTCTACCCTCTTGTGATCTTGGGAAGGAAGTATGCCGGTACTCGAGTTTCAGAGCGAAGTCTATGAATACCAGAGCTGCGTTGTCCATAGGGCGGGGATCATTCCGCCCGCCTTGCTCGTCGGGGATCTACCGTAAAAACCGAAATAATTGGGCATGGCGCTAGGAGGTCGATAATTTCCCCTTTAGAGTTAGGGGGGAAAACACACCGCAAAGATTCTCCTTCAGCCCTCACCTGAGACAACAGACCATACTAGGAGAGGCAACTCCAACGTCTTAGCGTGATGCCCAATTATTTCGGTTTTTACGGTAGTGTCATGTTGCCCAATATTCAGGCGCGAGCGCAGGCGACGAGACAGAGATTAGATGGGATCAACCCTCTGGACCGTTTTTTTGAGCAATTTCCGGATGGATTCGTTCTCTTGTCTCTAGCAAGGATAGGACCCCGGAACCCCGGATGTCGGATATCCCACGTCTGAGCCTGGCTTCCAGTATGGTGGGGGGGCATCTGTAGCCGGAACAGGCGGACATTTTTTTCTAGTTGGTTAACAGTATGTTAATTTGCCAAGACTGGCTCTTTTCAAGGTTAATATCTTGGCAAATATCGATTAATAGTCATCATTAATGAAATTAACAGTAATTAACCTACCACGGACATTGCCCTTGCTCCAGACAAATTTTGACCCACCTTTAAACCCTAATATCTCTATGAAAACTTGAGATATTTCTATTTTCTCTCTATTAATGTGTAGAGGGCCACCTACCCTACCACCTAATAGAGCCATAATTCTCAGAGGACTGGTGGTTGAAAATCCTTTGGTGGTTGAAGATGGGCGATAATTGCTTGGCAAAGTACTCCGGCTACAGATGTCCCCCACCATACTTGGCCGGCGTTGGGGCATTGTATGGTTCTCCGCGAGCGTCCCATCGCCTGCTATGCGGTACGATACTGCATTGCGTGAGGAATCTTCCTTGACCTCACTATGAGCTCCCACCGTACTGTACGAGTATTCATTTGTGGCAGCTTATTTGTCGGGCTCGGGGAAGTCTCTGCGAGGTTTGGAGCAGGTCTGGACGGGGCATTGGTGGAGTGCTTTAGCTGACTGTGGCGAAAACAAATGTCCACACTCGGATAATCCACTACCGTGCTGTAGCTCTGTCAGACCTCTAATCTCCGCAGCCAGAGACAAAACACCTCGAGAGAAAGAAATAATAATGCTTACCTAACGCAGTATAGCTTGAACCACCCGAACTTGCTGGATCTCATCACCCCAACTGGCGTTCGTAATTTCGCTCACTTGCTCAGCTAAGCCTATCGCAGTTTAGCTCTGTTGCCTGTCTGACAGTGGATTGTCCGAGTAAATTTGGTGTTCCGACGCAAGCGGTGTTGTAGCTGGATTTATGAAGCAAGGGGAAGAAATGGAATCATACAAGAGTACTTGTACCGTACCTGTATAAACGTTCCGTTCGAGAAGTGTGTGTTAGATGCACAGTGCTCGTAGAGAGAGAAGTGCAGAGAAAGTGCATACCGCGGATCCCGCCACTCGAGGAAAGATCCCCGATGCCCCCGCTCCCCCCCACCAAACCTACTGGAGTATGATACCAACCAAGCTTCCATGGCCCTCACTTGATGTCAACCTCTCTGCAACCCTTCTACCAAAGCCAGCCCAATTTCCTACTCTGCCTGTACAGTACTCGAGTATTAGCGAATCGTGATCCCAGACCCCAGCCCCTGAAAAGCATCAGCCTTACCGTGGTGTCCCCCCCCCAAAAAAAAGACTCCACATAAAAGTGCACTTAAACACAGTCTTCCGCGCAATAATGCACGATCGTGCTGTCCCTGCTCTGGTCGGACAAGATCCCTTCGCTTGGCACTTCCCACCGGAGATCGCTGGTTACACGTGCAGTGCGGGGCAACGGCAAACCAAAGTCCCACGCGTACTGTACCGTGTCGTGGGATGGATGGGTGTGGGAATTTTCACGGGTTGCGGTGTTTGGCGTTCAGCCTCAGGGGGGGACTGGTTGGCTGGTTGGAAGAGGAGGGAGAGGTGTGCACTCTTTGGGTTCATCAAAGGAAATGAGTTGCTATATCTGAGGGTGTATTGTTTCTCTTTGAGTATCTCCATTCTCGCAGACCCCGATGGGGGGTTTGATTGCGTGCATGGTTAACGGTACTAGGGTGGAGACATCTGGCTAGAGAGATGGCGACTAACTTACGCCTAGTACAGCTATAACGCTGCAGAGCATAGGGTCAGATTCCTCTGCCTCTTGATCAGAGGTCTAGCCATCCCGACTTCAGTCTAAGTAGGTAGATCGCTGATGTAGTGCTACTTTCATGTTATGAGTCATGAAATATCACTCGAGAATGTATATGTTCCCCGTGTTAGAATACCATATCTTCATTCACCGCTGAAAAGCCACCGTTCAATCTTCTATTTACTGAGAGAGAGAGCGGAGGTCTAATATACTACAAGATAGCAGTCACAACAGAAGGTACTCGTGTCCTCTTCCCAGCTTCCATACTAAATGTGTAGGATGAGGTGAACTCGTAGTAACCGGGTTCTGAGAAGCCACATATTCCAACACACTTCCCCGTAGAGTGAGTAGGAAGCCAATGCATATCTCGCACCATGCCTCCACTCGGAGGCCCATATCTCAACACCCCGGACTGGAGAAAAGAAGCTTGATTTTCTAAGGAAGCCGGAGAGCGGGCTATTTATGCTGCGCAACAAGAAAACATATCCACTGTAGAAAAGAAAACAAAAGAAAACATCTGATGTGCATAGAGTTACATCTATGATTGACTGATTGAGCAGTGAAATAAATGAAAGATCCAAAACAAATGAATTGAGCTTAAACTCTGATGGCATTGAAGTGAAACTAGTATGAACTAGGAAGTACTGTCGTACTCAAGAAGATAGAGAGTACATATCCGATAGTATAATTTCAACAATGCACAGCTTAGAAATTGAGGAAGTAGAGGGAGACTAAGGAAGCAAACAAGAGTAAAGAAAACTACCTCTGTACGGCGGATAAAACCAAGTCCAACAAATATTGTTACTCAGATTTCATCTGGGAGGTTCAGAAAGTATATAGTCGGAGGATGGGGACTTTACTAGCATTACTATGGGAAGAGGGGTTAAGTAGCCACGGTAGCTATCGTGGTTGAAACAATTAAGATGATAGTTAAACATGCGTAAGATTTCAGCCGGAGTTATCATGGTGTTTGTGGCCTAGAGGTTTGCTTCCTATTGTGGGCTTGGCTTAATACTTGCTCTATTTCTTTCCCTTGGAACCGCTGCATTGACATCAGCAGCCTCTATTTGCATCCACCCCCTCTACTCTTTCCCCTCCTTCTCTTCTAGGCTTTAGTAATACATCTAGTCCTACCAATGACAGGTTAGCGTTATTCAAGTTCCATCGGGATGATATTCCCACCTATGGGTATTGGGCATCCTCAAGCATCCGGGTCGGATATATTCTCAATAATCCAGACTCCCTAGCCTGAAATGCAACATGGCGACGGTCAACTTGGGATGAATGTCTTGAGAAAACTGCCGCGGAATTCTTGGAATACGGCTTGGGCCTTGCCCGAAAGCTGAGATGGGAAGCAAAGGTTTAGATGTAGGACTATCCTCATATACCCTAGGTTTGAGTGATTGCCTCTTGTTTCGGGCATTGAGCGGTTTAGCGAGCTGGGTTAAGATTCTGGGCTGGTTCCAACCCAAGCAATTTTTATTTGTACAATCATGCAGTACAGTACACCATACGGAATAGATTATCTCTAACTACAAGAATGGGAGCCTCGCCCGATATCGCTCTCCGATGTCTTGTCGGCATGGAAACCACCTTTTTAAACATTTGTTCAACGGGCTGTTGTGCCATACTCCGACAAGCGACCGTCACTAGCTGCATAAGCCTCCTGCACAGCCCCGTCATTGGAAGGTAAATCGCAAGCTGGGTTAGGCTAGCGCACTCATCGGTAGGCCGCCCGAACCCTATTATTGTGTAACTTCTATCATATGCATGGCCCACTTGAGGTGGCCGCGCGGCTTCGGAGAAATTTTCTGTGGCTTACTTGGGGCACTGGTATGATATAAGGCGGCGATTCCTGACGCAATGATTCTCGACGGGGTCGATCTGGGGCAGGGTGTTGGGTCGTTGGGCAATGGCTCCAACATCATGGCCTCATGGCCTGGGGGATGGGCATTGGGACAGGGACCGATTCGTGGGACTGTCGGGGTGATGGGAGTGTTGAAATGATGGGGCGGGTTGGAATTCGATCTGAAAGTTACTTTTGAGGGGGTTAGGGCTGGATGTTAAATAGCCGGCGCCAACAGTCTGGGGACGACGTCTCTGGTGGGACCTGACACGCTACGGTACAAGCATGGCCAAATCTTGGATGAGCAAGGTGCACGGTGTCGTGGGTTTGTGAAGGTCACACAGTTTCCGAGCTTTGCAGATACCGGGTGACAAAGAGGATTGTGCTTGAGCAGGAGGGGCGAAAACCGAGTGACTGATGGTGATGCAGGAGTCCGGGCCTAGCAGACGAACTTATGGTCCTACAAACAACAACAACATAAACGGAAGCCTACAGCAGTGCGAAAACGGGAGTGAACTTGGTGAGCGCTGTGACTAACGGGCCGGTATCCTCATCGGGGTCGATGTTTTATCCCCAAGCCCTATAGACCTGCTAGTGTCTGAATGACGTTTGCGAACACGACCACAATTGCACGATACCGAGAATCTGGCAAAAAAGCTGAATTTTGGCCGTATGCGGCAGTAGCTGTGTTGACAAACGTCATTCAATCGCGAGCCGGAGCTTAGATGCGGGAGCGCTCTACCGCATTGGGTTTATTATACCAAAGTTTGTCACACCGAGAAAAATACCTTATCGGAGGCCTTAATCCCGGAGGGTTAGGGTTACAAGATTTTCAACGAATCAAGTTTGCCTATCCATCCTTTGAGGCTCAAGTGAGAAATCAGCAGTCGGACTCGGGCTCCATTTCATCGCGACACCGGACACCGCCATCTCCATGGGAGAGACTTCCAGGCGTAGAAAAGCGCGGGGAAGTTGGAAAGCCGTAGCGTAGAGGTTTTGTAAGAGCCAAGAGCTGTAGCTGCGGGAGTTTAGCAGGGAAAACTTGGCTTACTCTATCTGATCACTAATGCTAGGGCACTTGTCGACAACGGAATTCGAAGGGTGCGCTATTAACGGAAGCGGAGCCAAAATAGTCCCGGCTAATGACGTTCGTGGTGGATTTGGAATTATCAATGTTACTCAGTTCTATGCCGCCTACCGGGCTCGATAGACCGCTTTAACTACCGGTACAGCCTCGGGGCTTCGTTCTTCCCCACCTAACTTCCTGTTGAACAATTTTTCTCTCTCCTTCTTTGTTTCTCCCAAGCTCTGCTTGATAGGTGCGTTACGGCAGCATCGCACAGTTTAACAAGTTCACCATGTCGCAAAGTGCCCCATCAACAGGTGGTAGCGGCGCTTCGTCTACCACTAGTAGTCACACATTCTTACTTGGGGAATTACAAACATCTACTTCTTCCGATCCACCAAGCCCGGAGAGTGCATCGCCTACTAGCGAATTTGATGACGTTCGACTGCCTGCGAATTTGACGGAGAAGCCTGTGGCGGGGTTGGGCGTTGGGGGGGAGCATAACGGGAAGAAGTTCCAGGAGGAGGTTGGCCGTCGGGCATCCATACCCGTGCGGCTAGAGAAGATTCGGGGAAAGGAGAAATACAGATTGGTGATGGACGATGAACTGAGGAAGCTGCTGGTGGGCGGAAGTGTGGCTGGGGGGAAGAAAAGGAAGAAGAAGTTTAGTGATGTATGTTTGGGTTTATATTTATTCCTGCTGTATGAGGTGAGGACTAAGTTAATTGTGTTTTATAGCTGGTTTTTACGAAAAGGTTCACCGTGTTCGACCACAGAAGTCCGGAGGCTTCTTCTTCTCCGTTTCGCGGATTTTACACTGTCTTCTGGTACCCCCACTCCACCACCCCCGGGTAGACCCACCACAAATAAGCTAACTAGTAATAGGATGTCGGTAGTAATCCTGGTGCTAAAACTCGCCGCAACATCCTACAGAGAACACGGCCGCCTCTTCGGAATGGACATCCTCTCAATTATGTTCAACCCAAACAACCTCATAGATTGTCTCCTCGTTGACGCAACCATGTTTTGGGGTTCGGCGCTCTGGTGCGTCCCTTTACAGAAGGCCATCGCAAAGGACGGAATTTCCTGGGAGCGCACCGGATGGATAATACAGTTGGTCTGGGAAGCGGTATACCTCGGCATCGTGATTGAGTATACCCTCTGGAAAGACTGGCCATGGATTCAGACGGTTTTCATAGTGTTGCATTGTCTGGTGATGCTCATGAAGCAGCACTCGTATGCGTTCTATAACGGACATTTGAGCGTGGTGTACAAGCGGCTGCAATCGCTCGGGAAGAAATTGGCGGAGTTGAGAGCGCTGGATACCCATGGGTCGAATGTGGGGCATCATTTCAGGACCGGGGGTGTGGATTCCGGGGTTGATATTAGAGGGGGATCGGAGGAGAAGGAGGAATTGGACAGCGCGCAAGTGGAGGACTTTGAGAGGGCGATTATGGAGGAAGTCGCTGCTTGCAACGCCGAGTTGAGCAGTCATGTGGAGGACGACAAACGACCGAAAGTGGTGTATCCCCAGAACTTGACGTGGTGGAATTATTTTGAGTACATCCACTTCCCAACGTAAGTCCCCCCCCTTTTCGAATACACATCCATCCACGTATGTATCAAAAAACTAACGGGAACAGAGTCGTCTACGAACTTGCCTACCCCCGCACAGCCACCATAAACTGGACCTACGTGCTGGAAAAGACCACGGCAACCTTCGGCGTGCTGGGAATAATGATAGTGGTCTCCCAACACCTCATTCTCCCCGTCGTCCTGCAGACCCACGCCCTGCGCCTCCTCCCACTCTCCGCCCGCCTGCAAGCCTTCCCGTACATCCTGCTGGACCTCATCTTCCCCTTCATGATAGAGTATCTGATGGCGTGGTACCTCATCTGGGAGCTAATCCTGAACGTCCTGGCCGAACTCACCTTATTCGCCGACCGCGGCTTCTACGGCCCCTGGTGGAATTCCACGACGTGGGACGCCTTTGCCCGCGATTGGAATAAGCCCGTGCACAACTTCCTCCGCCGGCACGTCTACCATAGCAGCATATCCGCCTGGCATGTTTCCCGCGGCACCGCCACTGTGATCACTTTCCTTCTTAGCGCTATCGTGCACGAGTTGGTCATGTGGAGTCTGTTCAAGCGCTTTCGCGGGTATTTGCTTGTTATGCAGATGTCACAGGTTCCGCTTGTGTATGCCAGTCGCACGAGGTTGCTGAAGGGGCGGGAGACGCTGGGGAATGTGATGTTTTGGTTGGGGATTTATGCCGGGCCGAGTTTTGTGTGTAGTCTTTACTTGATTATTTAAGTTGTGGGTTGCTATCGGTATTATTATTATGATATTCCTTCCCTCTCCCTTTTGTGATGATTCTGTATATAGGATTTTATTTTTATTTTAGGTTGATTGGCTGGCTGGGTCGATGGACTGGGGGATATGATGCCTAGGGTTTTCTTGTCGCAATTTTGGTTTTGGCGCTGGATTTGGGTTGATATCATAGACGGGGATTTGGGTGTTGGACAGGGTATGACATGGTATTATTAATGGCCAGCTTACAAGTGTGGAAGATGGGGGATTGGGGAGGGGGCGGGAAAGCGGGGCTGCTAAAAACACCTTACTTCCCCTTAACCCTAAGTCGAAGTCAACTACTCCAAACATGAAATTCAAGTATAGTCTATCATACGGTACTTATGTTCTACGACTGTACCTTTGGTTGCCGGGATGTGGTGGGCCTTTGTGGCCGTTGCAGGGGCGCCTCTCTCATACGCGGATAATATCATACAATAATCCTATCCCCAAGTGCCAAGTATAACCACTTCAGCATTTCCCTTCCGCCAACTTAGAATCAGCGTATGATACGAAATGCCCTGCTCCGCAGAGCGCACCCAATAATAATCACCACTTCAAGCAATGTCATGAACCCCCCAAATACCTGATAAAACGCAGCCTTTATTCCGACACTTGCAACCCCCCGTAGCGTCACGGGATTGGATACTGTAGATGTCCGATAATTCGGTGGTATCGTATGACTACGAGTGTTGATATCCACGGCGGGGGCTCGAGAGAATCCGGGAAGCACAGGAACAGCTGAGGTGGGTGAGAATCTAGTAGGAGAAATGTGATGGTATGCGGGGAAACAAATACGGCAGATTACTGTGTTGCGTGATTCTGGCTGGCCGGCGGTTCACCGGGGGGTATCGTTTTGTTTCCTGTTGACTAATACTTTTACTCGGTTTAAAGTGACCAATGGAGGAAGCCAATGTGTGTGCTACTTATTGGCAACGGAATTTTGTTCCGGCTCCTTCCCTAGAGTGTTATCACTTTTCTTCTTCTTCTTGAGGGACGTCTGCAGCCCTACGATAGCTGCTAGAATCAATCATGCTCGCAGCGAGATCAAGCCCTCAGACGCAGGGAGGCATAGAGCTGAACTACGATTCCCGGCAAAATTCAATCATCGTGATAACCACAATTGCGATTACCACTTGTGTCCCAACCCCGAACTGTAATACTAAGCCATGTAATATTTGCGTATTTACTTTCTCTTTGGGAGCACGGGACCTGGTAGTGGATCTTTCATTTTGATTGTGGCATTGGGTTGAGTCGTGGCATTTAGATGGTTGAGTGTGGCTTGGAGTTCTTTATTTGTTGCGCCCGCTGTCTCGGGAACTTAATCTAGCCGCTAGTACTTGGCGGAGGCCGACCGCCGCTCTTGCGAGAATTATAGCACCGCTAGATGGTGCTATAGAGTGGAGATACGGTATTGGAGCTTAGAGGTAGGTTAGAGTCCTGCTGCTGGTATATTTAGTAACGAGTGGTGGGGGATGTTTTCGCACAGTTAATCTAAGTTAACCCGAAAAAATAACCCCTGTCTTATACGAAAACATCCCCTGTCCATCGAGGGTGGGAACATCCGGGACTGTTAATTATTGCCAACTTCCTTGGTAAAAAAACTCTTTAATGAATATTCGCCAAGATGACCTATTCTGGAGTAAAATGGTCCCCCTTGGCAAATTAACATACCCTTGCTATGGTATCATACAGTACGAGTAGAATGAATGTTAACCGGCTATGGAGGCCATCCCGATATCGTGCGGGCGGCGGCGGCGGCGGTGGGTATCGGAGGGCGGAAGGCGACATTATATATAAATTTAGCTAGTACTGTAGTCCAAGATAGTCCATTTCTTCAGTTACGGTAGCTTTTAAGTTAATGCGGTAGCTGGCTCAACGATTGTTACAGTGATAATTTGTTCTTGTCCAAACCGGGAAAGCTCTGCCCCAACCACTGAGCGGATGAAGACCGTTGCCAAGCAGATGCTGGTAAATTTATGACATCATACTCGGGTGCAAGTCTCTTAAACCTTCAGCCCGAAATGACCTAAACCTAAAGTCAGGCGGATATTCACAAAGTTTTGAATTTTCAGAAACCTCTCAAAATGCCCTCGGGATGGCGACAAGGGCCCAAGATACCATATCCAGTATGATATGTATGCTTGGATCAGGCCATTAGGAACTGGAAAGCATAACCCTTGTCTCTATTGTAGTTGTGTGGGGCATATTAGATCCCTGCCTCTCTCTCTATCTGAGAGGGCATTTTGGGAGTTTTTCCGTTGGATTTCGCAAACGTCAAACGGCTGCATGGGAGCTGAGATCTAACACTAAACACTAGTGGTCTTACTCCTTTCCAGTCAAGATCTTGGGAGAGTGTGGAACAAGTTTCTAGATATTCGCAGCATAGGATGCCGGTGCTAAAAATGTAAAAGTGCGGGTATGGTACTTTGTCGACCGGCGGGGCTGTCGTGGGGCAGACCCTCACGGTTTTAAGTATGCAACGGCGCTTCGGTGTGGTTACTTTTCTGTTTCAATTTGGCTCAGCTTTACTCGAGCAAGTGCTTCGCGCTATCAGCACTCCGTATGCCACTTTCGGAGCCGATTTGGATCACCTGAACGGCACAGCTCAGCTGAGCGGTTGCGGAGGCACTGAATAGTACGGTACGGTACTCGTACTTTATCGTACCGTACAGCGCCTGAGTTTTGTATATTTTGCCAGCAAAGGGTGTGGTGGATTGGGAAGACAGCATACGGGTGTCCAATTAGCTAATCATCATACCCAATTCCCCTACTTTTGCCCCCGGCTTGCCGAACATCCCTGCTATGATAGCAAAATACACAAAACTTAGGAGCTATTGACTACAGTACTCGAGTACGAGTACTTGTACCTCCGCACCAATGTTGCAAAGAAGCCCTTCAGTGATCGAACCCGGGGGGTTAGAAGGGGGAGGGATTGAATCGGGGTTTCTGAAAAATGGGGATAGAAGGGGGGGTTCTTTAAAGACCCCGGTACAGATTAAAGGTTTAGTACCCGTTTTGTCTATTTGATGATCAAGAACTAAATCTTTACTAGCTAGCTTTAAGGAAACTAGCATAGTAGCGCTTGATAGCTCATGAATATTCCTTCTTTTGTGCAAGTCAACAGTGTACCACCAACCGCCAAACCATCAAACCATCCTGAGTACCACCTCCAAAGCCGGTACTAGTACCGCGGTTCATTTTTCCAGTTCATGGTTCGTGAACTACAAACCACCTCTTTGAACCGTGGTGAATCGGCGGTCTGAGACCCCCTATTGCTCCGCACAGCACCAGTGGAACCAACCGGAGGAATATTTATTCCGGCTCTGACCGGCCTGGCGCCATCAACTTACTGAGCACTCGAGCAGGAGGAGAAATCGCTATCTAAACCACAATGGGCTTAGCGGAGCAGGTTAACAAAATTGCCAACACTAGTTAGTGAGATCCAATGGGCTCAGCTTCCATAAGCTATACCGTGCCTGGAAAACTCCTTTCCTTCTCTCGCCGTGTTTTTTGTCTTGGGTTGCAAAGGCTAGAGGCCTGACCGCCGACTGTGGATTTAGCGAGTAAATACGCGTGGATTCCATTCCATCCAACGCGTCAGCTCAGCTCCCGGTACACTCGGCATTGTGTCCTCCACAACAAAGTCCACACGCCTATCTCGATTGAAGCAATAACACTTAATAACGACAAAAACGCCCATCAGAATACTCCCCGCCGGCTCTCCTAACCGTTGATCCAGTACACGCTTCTTATGCGAGTTCGCTAAGGTGCTTGGCATTCCTGTCTTTCGCGGAATACAGCTCTTTTGGGAATAGTTATACAAGGATAGTTGCTGTACCGTTGCCCTAACCTGGAAAAACAGCGAACGTCGGGCAAGCTGTGGGCCTCACGTTATCATCTTCGCAGAATACGTCCTTGTTTGGAACCTAAAACACTCGTTGGATACGCTTGCCCGTTGCTCAAGGCTTTCGGATACGACGCAGGACTGAGTATATCACGGAAAGACCAGACACACAATCACTGACCCACACAACGAGGTCAGGTTACAGGGCTCTGGAGTTCTCGCTAGCCCGGCTGCTGGAGAGCTCATAGTCTAAGTACCAAGGCGCGATTTGCCCATCGTTTGTGCGGAAAAAAAAAAGAAAGAAAGAAAGAAGAAAAAAAGACTAATTTCGAGGATTCGTCTGGCGAATCAGATATTGAGAGGTTTTATCGGGTGAGTTATGGTTGGCGTACCTGGGCGATCGAAGGGTTGTGGTACCTGTCGCAAGCGAAAGATTAGGGTAAGCTGCACATCGTCTCGTGTTGTGTGCCTATACTCGAGTTTTCGAACGCAGGCTTCTGCTCCAGTAGGATGAGACGTGGCCAAAGCGCCGCACCATGATTTGCTCCTGCTCCCTCCACTCCAACGGATTGATGTGTCGGATCGAATTCTGAAGGCTTGGATTGGAGGGTGGGGGAAGCGAAGGGTGTAGGTCTTGAGAGATACCACTAAGCTCGGATCCTATCTTTTATATATCTCTTTCCCCTCCATACCACTCTTGCGTCTATTATCGGGTTGGTGGCAAGGCTAATAATCGGAAAGTGTGACCAGAAGAGGCCAGAATGTGGAAACTGCAAGAAATCAAATAGAGAGTGCGCGGGATATCACCGTGCGGTGGTGTTTCGTAACGCAACTGGCCCACGACTCGATACACAGGCAACCAAAGCCTCGGTATCCGCCGATACGCTGGCTTCCTCATCGGGCGACGGTGGCTCTTCTGCTGCCAAGGATGCAATACCGCTAAGACCGTACAGACGCCCAGCTAAGGAAATAGATTTCCCACTCTTTATCACTCCACCACCGCAACCGCATCTTCGGTCTGCGCTACTAGCCAATTTTCTGGACGGGTACACGCCACCCAACTCTCAGTTAGTAGGGATCCCCTCAGCATGGGTTCATTCAATCCCCTTTGCCCTGAATGGCGGTGTTCAAGTTTTCGACACTTCCATAATGGCAATGTGCGCTGTGTTTGTCGGCCGGCAGAGCAAAGACGAGCGGCTTCTCCGAGAGGGCGCAAGGGTATACACCATTGCCTTGGCGCAGTTGAATGCTACGCTCTCGAATCCGGCTATCCGTGCCCGGGATGAGACATTAGCGGCGACTATGGCATTGAGCTTGTACGAGGTCGGCCATTGCATCCATACCCATCTTGATATTGAGTAGTCTAACATTGTGAAGACGATGGGATGTGTAGATCCCACCGGATGGCAGCGACATGTAAACGGTATGACCTTGTTAGTTCGACTAAGAGGACCGGAAGCCCACAAGACCGGGTTTGGCCATCATCTGTTTAGCAGTTTCCGTTCTATGAGCGTATACTTCCCTTTCCACTTGTATAGAATCCTTGGATGCGAAGGGTAACACAACGTAGATGATCAACTCAGTCGTTCAGCGTAAACGCAGCTTCCTTGTCTCCAAAGAATGGCTCATGATCCCCTGGACCCTCCTCCCAAAGATCCCTCACCAGGTCTTACAAGATTTGCTCATGGAACTCCCGGGGATTTTCGAAGACCAAGACACACTTCCGCAGGCCGCTCATCCCTCGCTTCTCGCGCGGTGTCTAGACCTTGAAGCCCGAATAAAAGCGTGGTATGGAAATTACATCAGCACGCACCCTGGCCCGCCCTACTGGCTAGAGTTCTCCACCCTCAACATTGAACCCCCGGTCTTCCCTACTCGCTACCAATTCCCCACCATCGGGGTTGCAAACACTCACACCCTCTATTGGGCAAACCTAGTACTTATACATTCGGCAATAATCAGGTTAACCCCAGCCTCGCAACGGTCCCTCGCAGCGGCGGATGGAATATTCGACCTTGCAGCGCAAATATGTATGGCCATCGAGTACTATATCTCTCCGGCCAGGAAGTCGTACGGACCAATGTTGGCGTTGTACCCGCTGAGGATCGCCACTGAGTGTTTCAAGAGGATGGGGCCTAGAGGGGAGAAGAGTACACTTTGGTGCAAAGCGGTTTTTAAAATTTTGGAAGAAAGGGGGATTGCGCTTGGGGCCGTGGTGGAGGAGATATTATGGGAGAGTAAGGAGGCTGAGAGAGTGTGGGGGGTTAAAGGGTGGGCGGGGAGGATGTTTTGGGAGCGAATGGAAGAGGGGTGGATTGAGAGCGCGGGGGCGGGGGAGCAGGAGAGACGCATCGCACAAGAGGTGGGAGGAGGGAATGGGATTTAATGGTGTTTGTGGTTAAGGGGTAATTTGCTCTGTGTGAGCTGGCATGTGTACACTATATAAATAATGTCAACGTGATATCTAGTTTAAGCACTGATGTGATCAACCCTTTGAGAGCATGACGTGTTATGAGTGAGCTTTGGAAAATGCCTGTAACTTGCAACCCGCAGCACTATACTAGTAGATTGGATGAGCTAGGGGAGGTTGATGGAGTCGAGGGCACCGGGTCATTGGATAGAGTGCGGTGGGCACCCAAACTCCACTTTTTGCATTGCACACAGGGAAAGGATAACCTACGACTCGTGGGAAAAAAATGATAATAGGCCAAAGAAACCGGGGGCTCGGGGGTGTGAGATCGAGGCACTAGGACAAGTATTATCAGTAGCCGCCCGTCACAAGGCAGCGCGGGAACAGGAGGAATCATTAGCGAGGCAGGCAGAGAGAGAGAGAGAGAGAGAGAGAGACTTCTAATACCGCTCACAGCGGTGCATGGGATTGTTGGCCCACCATTTTTCTACCATTTCCCTCCCTCCCCTCTCCCTCTACACCCTACCCGCCCTTGACGAGTATCCTACTAATGATAGGGGGGGGGGATAACTACCGTAGACTAAGCGCTCACATGGCATGACTGAAGCTTCGGCGCTAAACAGTTTCCCCGATAGAATATGATACTACGGGTAGAGTACAAGTGCAGTACAGTATCCAACGGCATATTGTACCTTGTATGAAGATATAATATACCCCGCCTTAGGTGCCGCACGACCGCCTTCAACACGGGTCTGCGGGAAATCGTCTATCATGATAACTCAGCACCTCCAAGAGCCTCATCGAGCTATTTCCGGAATACATAACTGTGATTGTCGGGTAACGCTTGCGGTATCCGGAGGTGGTATGGGGAATAGGATATTAGTTGGTTACAACTGTCCGAATTGATATCATTCTTGAATCGAGAGTTCAGCGCTTGATGTATATGAATTGGGCCTGGCGACTTGAGCTCAGTGTTTATGAGAAGTTAGTTATGGGGTGAGTTGAAAGTCTTCTGGTCGGATGGGGTTTTCAACTACCGTGCTCCAACCGGGGAGAAAGTGCCCTGGCGAGTGATGCCCCATGTTTGCTAGGGTCCTTAGAGCGGGTGTGGGTGCGTGGTATTGTGCTCTCGGTATTTCGGTTCGTGACAAGGTTCGTAACCGGTGGGACGGCAGATCCGCTTATGGTAATCTCGGGCCTCTCTTATCCAGTTTACCGGAACGACAATCAGAAAGTGCTGTGCTGTATTTAGGAGCTGCACGTATCGGTAGGGCAGGGAAAGAAAATAAAAACACCGCGATCGAAGCCGCATACTTAGGACAGTCCCTCGTCTAATTTACAAATGATGCAATCGCTACAAGTAGATCTCACCCGCATTCACGCTTAGACACACTCACTGCTCCCCCTGATGAGCTCAGCTAACCTAACCTAGGCAAGATGCAACTTAAACCACCTAACAGCCTGCCAGAACGCCTCCTCCTTTGCCCACCTCTGCTTATCATTGCTCAGATCGCACCTCACTGCAAACCCATGTGTTACCCCAGAAAACAGGGTAATCTGATAGGTAGCTTTGACCTCCGCCAACTTGGCCTCTGTCGCGTGCCTTAGGTCCCGGGTAAAGATCGAATCCGTTTCTACGCTCTAATTGTTAGTTTTTTTTTTTCATTTTTTCATTTCATTTCAATTTTTTTTTTCATTTTCAGCGGTCGTGGTTAGCGGAGGGGGATGTACCAGCAGCAGAAATTGCGAGAGGGGCTTTAATAGCAGCGAGTTCATCCGTTGTGACGAAACTTGGGTGCGCGTTGTAGCCTGCGTCGATCTCGCCAGAGAGTAGTTGAGTGACGTATTTTGCGCCGAAGCAGTATCCCACTGCACCGATTTTGCGGGGTTCTGTGGGGTGTCAGTCCTGCTCCAAGTGTGCGTCCCCGGGGGGAGAAGGAAAGGGAGGCATACTAAGCTCGGATCGGATCTGGCCCATCACCTTCTGGACAATTGGGATGACGTGGTGGGGCTGATGGTCCTTGAGCCATTCCTGAAGTTGAAATCCTGGGGGGCGATCTGCTGGGACGGGGACTTTATCACCGGCGAAGATGTCGGGAAGAACGACGGTGTATCCGTTCGCTGCAAAGTCGTCGGCGATGCTGGTATCATTGTTGATGTTAGCATACCCGAGCTGGCGGGGAAGGAGAGGTGGGGAGGGGGTGTAACAGTTTCGGATTATTGCAAATCCCCATAACATCCGTCAATAGAAGAATCACCTTCTCACTGGATCCGCTAGCGGGCTTTGTGATGTAGGTTTCCACTGGGGAGAAAACTCCATATCAGCTATTAATCCGGTAACAAATTAAGACTTGGATCAAACCTTCTGCAAACTGCACAATTTCTCCCTTCGGAGTGCCCTCGTGAACAATCCCCTTGATACAACATTCTCCTGGGATGTTTGAGGCCATGGTATCGAATTCGTTGAAGTTGGTTTAGGGTGGTCAATTCTTCGTTACCGAGTGGATTTGATATGTGTCTTGCCGCTGTCGTGATATATTTAAAGGTCGGGTTTTGGCTGAATCCGAGCAACTTATCTCACTAATGGAGTATGTTACGCGCGTCCTTGCACTGTCGACCTGCGAGTGTCTGCACCTTACAAGCAGTCGTCGTAAGTGTTGTCGTCGTCGATACGAGTGTGCGACACAATCCAAGGTGACGGGACCCAGACTAGCAGTAGATATATACTGTGTGTTGGATACCGGAAGGAGAGAGAATGGAAGAATGCGGGAGTTGGGATTGGTTATTAAAAGAAACTACTAGATAGCAATGGAAGGTTAAGGGTAGGTTTTTGCAGCGGAAAGAGGAAAAAATAATAATCGATCCCTAGTTTGGGGATAGGGCTTGAGGCAGACACAAAGTAGTCTAGTATTGTAGTAACCTCTTTGTGAGTGCTGTTTGGGGTCACTTGGTTGTTTGGTGTGACCCTGCTTGGTTCAAGAGGAGGGCTAAATGAGGCTAATCGGTTTGGAACAATTAGGGTACGGGTAGAATGTAGAATATCTCGAAGCTCGATGGGGATGGGGCTCTGAGCAAGTATTTGGCGGGGGACTAGTTTTTATATACAGTATCACGTGTGAGATGGTTTCTGGAGCATACACCGGTGTACATGCACCAGTTGGACTGAAGTTTAATATGGTAAAGTCCCTCCTTCCCCAAACTACCGCCATCCTAGGACCAACCGCACATAGCACAGTAAGACCACCACTTTTCAAATCCCATGGAAGAAAAAAAAAAACACAAATCTCCCTGCATCACCCCCCAATATAGACCAGACAACAAACTCGACACCCGCGCCCGTGAAGCAAAGCAAACCTCCAAACCTCCTCCCTCTACCCTTCCCAACGCACAACCCGACAACCCACCCCCACGCAAAAATATTTCTCTGAGAGCGGAGGAAAAAAAATAAAAAATACCTAGCATTCCAAATGCTACCAGCAGGCGCAACCGCTCCCCCGCAGTTGCGTTGTTGATATGTTTGTAAGGGAAAACGGAGATGTGACAAGGGGTCGGCCGTAAGTCCGGGCTATCTCCGGGGTTGAGATTTACCTGCCGAGGTTACCGGTTTTGGTGGATGCCGGGTTGCTTAGACTGGTTAGTCTGGGGTGGAACTTAGTAAGCCTTCTTGAGGAGTGGGAGACTAAGCGGTTCAGTCAGGGCAACGAGTGTTGGGGGTTTTCCTTTTGAGTGTTTGTGATGCGCTGCTGGTGGCAGCTCCGGAGTCTGTGCTGCTACCGGCGAGTGAGAGGGGATGATGAGGAGGTGAGGTTTAGAATGTCTTACCTGGGCGATTGCTGTGCCGTGTGGCTTGATCGGTAATCGTATTGAATTGATAGATTTGTGGAAATTTTGTTACGGCTCCGGATACCGGAAATTTTTTTAACGACCCCTCGGTATTAGGCCAGGATTTATCTAGATTACCAATACCAGTAACTAATGAGCTGTTTGGGACACCGTCATCTGGACTTTTCGTCATCTCAAAATGCTTTTCGCTAGGGGGGTTTGCCCAACGGTGGGTGATTTGGAAGCTCTCGTTTAGGTTTTGTTAGAAATTCTGTAGTGATTTTCAATATAGGGATCCCCTTTCAGGAAAAGATTTAATAATGGTAACGTATTATTGTTGTATAAATTTTACATTTGTAGTATAGGTCGCATGGTTTATGAACTATACTCGTATATGAACACATTTTGAAAGATTTGCAAAACAGGTTGCGTTTCGAGATAAATGGCGGTGTGGGTGGATCATACCGTAGATACAAAGTTCAGTCTGGACTCCCTCCAGCCAAAAGTGTCACTACGGAGCTCATAGTGCTCCCGAGTGACCATGCATGGCTTGGGCATTCGTCGGGGCCGTCATTTCGCATCAGGCAATCCTTCGCACCGGCGAGACCAAAGAGCTTACATCGCTTATGCACATCCCCACCCCCAGGCCTCGATCCCCCCCCACCCCCACCCGACAGCCCGAGGCGCATAGTCCCTCCTCCTCCTAACAATGTCCCAAAATCTTGCATAATCCACTATCTCCGCCGGAGGAGCCTCTAATCTCCGTACTCGAGACGAGAACCCCTGAGAGGGGATTGGGATTTTCCTCACCTGATCAGGCCTGAGCACGCTGAGGATGCCTCCGCAAGTCCGGGGCAGCCCTGTACGTGCCGAGTTTCCGTCCGCCCTAGCACAGCTCGCTGGCGTGATGACCGTGCGCGTAAGGTAGCTACCGGTACACGCCGTACGCCTGGAATTGTGACACGCAGGCTATTTTCCAGGCTGGTTCTGGGAGGTCTTAGGCGTAGCGCTCTGTCAGTACGCATGAACGGGAGCTCGGAGAACCCACCCAGTTTTTAGGATGGAGGGCGCGAAGGAAGGCGCGGTGGGCATCTGCCGTCTCAGGAATGAGTTCCTCGGCTGTTAGTTAGATTTTGGCAGTGTAGAGGTTTGAATCGCCTACTGGGAGTACCGGTATTCGCCTTAGGATAGGGTTTATAGGGGAGGAGGGGTTAATGGATGGTGTGATTTTTGACGGCGGTGCCCTCCGAATTTGTTGACTTTACGGCGGCCCAATGGTCAGTTCTGATATTGCATCCCTCCTCAATTTGGACAACCCCCTCACTCCTTCAGCCCAAATATTCAAACCTGCAGGATTCCAATCGCATAACGCAAGCCACGAGTCCTCTTTCGCAACAGATCCCGTCATAACCCTCACTATTGTAGGAAAGCAAACAACATACTGTACACCGTCGCCGACAACCCCCAGAATCTTCAATCACTCATTCTTCCTCGCTCAAACCCCTTTACTTAGTGCTTTCATAGCCTGCACTCACGGACTGGGTAGTGTCAATGCGGCCAACATCTCTCTTCCCAAGCCCTCGTTCTCCGATATATGCACCAGAGTGTCCTGCATGACTGGAAATTATCCGGGTCAGCACTGCCTGCCCGCCCGGCCCGAAGATCACGTCAGGTCTAGGTATTTCGCTGCCGCAAGGTGAAGGTTCCAATTGCGATGTTTATTGAGAAACCGGAGCTGTGGGTAGAGGCACTCGTCTGTGCTGACATTTCACCCAATTTCGGGCAGACTACACCGACTGGGGGGGGCGCTAATATGAAGAACAGTATGGCTAAGAGACTAGCACGGAGACGTTAGACGGCTACTTGTTTCTTCGGGGGGTCTTTGGGGCGTGAGTTGGTAGGTTGCAGGTGGCCCGGAGGCCAGGATGGAGGGTGAGCGAACAAGCGAGCGAATACTGTACTCCCTACTATCGGATCAAACGTCCACTCTGCGGCCCGGCGGGTTCCCACGACTTGAAACCCTTCAAGCACTGTTCCTAGCCTCATGATAGATTGCCAGCACGATACTCAACAGCTCAGGCAGCACCACCACCACCACCACCAGGTTCTAATCGCCAGCGCAGACCCATGCTGCTTGCTTGCAGCCCGGGAAAGATCACCAAATACTCGCACAATTCCGCGTTGTGCCACCGGATGGAGCTGAGCATGAAGAAACGGCTTCCAGTGCCCGCGCGGTGCTCAAAATAAAGTAATTGCGCTCGCGCAACGGGTTGTCCCCATACGGTAGATTTTCCCCGGAGGATTTGAGAAACGTGCGAACCGGCCCGTTTTGGATGGGCTGTGTTACGCGGGAGAGAATTTCGCAATGATACGAGTGGGAGAATTGTACAGTACGAAGGCTGGCGCAGTGCCTACTCATAGACTAAAATGTGCTATTTTTACGGGATTGTTTGATATTGCGCTGTATATATTAGATGGCTTTTACGGCTTTAGGTTTTTACGGCTATTACATAGAGTGAGAGGGTCAGCCGCGCCTGTATCGTAGACATTCGGGGGAATAGGTGTGGTATCACTCGGACCCGGGTTGCGGGAGGATGGGCGGGCAATGCTTTGAGGAGCATCGCGGGAAATGAATTCATTTGGGCGGGAGGATTTGCGAAATACTGTTCTATTGAAGGTATGATACTCATACTTTTATTGTGGTATCGTGGCATAACATTGTAGATGTTTGTCTTGTGATACATTCGGGGAATTGGGGGAGGGTTTTCCAGAAAATATGGTGGGGGAAATCTTAGCAAAAATGAAAAAAGACATCGACTGTGTTCAGGTTTTAATAATAAATGCAAGTGTTTGTCCCGATTCAGTTAAGCCATCCTGTAATTTTCTTTCTTGGCATTTTTAACAGCATTAGCTGGGGAGAGACATTGGGCTTCCTTCTATGATACCCAAACCTTCAACCCCGATAGTTTGTCCAAAAGTTAATATACTTTAAATAGCTTTCTACATATCTCCAGCTTATTTGCTATCGAAAGATGGACAAAAGTTGTTGTTGAGAAGCCTTGGCAGTTTGAAGTTGGGTATCATAACTTATTTCTTGGGCTGGAAAGTGCTCCGGTTAAAGGCTTTCCTGCCATACTGTGCCGTAATAGAGAGTAAGTTACCGTCTTGACAGATGTTTGTGTGTTCACTTTTCTCAAAATGCCCCTCTCAAGCAATCCTCACCTTGCCAAGGAATTGAATCTACAGAATTAAAGAGGGATCAATTCCAAGTACTGGAGTACCGTAGGATATAATAATTATGATAGTGATGGGGGTCGATTTCAGATGACCATCGCACTCGAGGAGCTATTTACGATGAGGGCTTGGCGATCGGCGAAGTGTGGTTTTTATCAGAGCAGCACTTCCCTCGCCGAAATACTGTAATCAGGCAGTAATTTCTCTTCTATTATTCGTACAAAACTACAGGTTTGATACCGGTAATAATCGGTGACGAGAGTGGATATCAATACCTATTGACGGTTTGATTGTCATGTCATCGATCAAAGCACTCTCGCTTATTTGTAAGCCCAAATCTAATCTCCCGCCACAACTCCCCATTTTTGCCATGGGAGATTAAGCCGGGGAACAGGCACAATAGCCCCCACATCCCCCCCTCTCGATCACCCCCACCCCACCACCACCACCACCACTGCATTCTCGATCCTTAATTCTTAACCCAAATGGCATCCTCAGAAACCTGTACATCCTGCCACGAGGCACTCACCATCCCAGACGAAGACCACCCTCTTGAGCCTGGCCTGGTCGACGACGTAGAATTGCGCTGCGGACATCATTATCACTGGTATATCTGTCCTTCCCGCTCGCACTCGGAAAGAAAGGAGGAAGGTGATTAAGGACAATACAATAGGTCCTGCTTCGCAGAGGAATACTCCGCAGAGGGCGCTACGCCCACAACCAAAGCGCAATGTCCAACTTGCACGCAAGACATAACCACCGGTGGAAAGCTCTTAGTCACGCTACGGAACGAAGGTGGTGAGCAGCCAAATACCGATATCGGAACGCTGCTCGAGGAAGAAGAGTTTTACGATCGGAACCCCGAGATGAAGGAAGTTAGGGCTTTTCTCGAATTCTGCGCTGAGGGTTCCTCTCACTACCAGCTTAAATTGTTTTTTTAATTTCATTTTTGCCCCCAGCTCATGAAGACAGGTGACGAGGATGAAGTCCGGGAAATGCTCGCGGCAACGCCAGAACTTGTTAATCGACAGGATCACGAAACGGGACAGACGGGATTGCACGTCGCGGTTATGAATGGGCGGGAGGAAGTTGTCAGGATTCTGCTCGAACACTTTGTTGATCGGCATGTTACTGATGCGGGGGGGAAGACGGCTTATCAGCTTGCGGCCGATATGGGGGCTACGAAGGAACAGTTGGGGATGCTTTGCGATCCGTGATCTAAGAGGGGGCATCTGTGCTGTGTACTCGAGTACCGGTATGAGAATGGAATTAGTTGGTGGGGGTGTTTGGTGCGGCGGCGCAGGGGCGCGGTGGTGGTATCATAACGGTATTGCGTGCAACGGTATGATGCTATTGCCAGTTCGTCAAGTGTCCGGAACCTTTCCGCCAATTTGGGCACCAGCAGTGCCAAGGTTCCCGAAAACTTTTATAAATGGACAAAAGATTGTGTTATGAAAGGCTTCTTTAGATTCCGGGCTGCCTAATGTTTATAGAGAATTAACGAACAGCATATGATACCCTATTTGTAAGTCATCTGGTAATGTCGCTCCATGCAGCTAACCCTAACTTGGGTGGAACCATCCTGGACAATGATAGGTATATAAGTAATCATAACTTTTCGAGTTCAAACACTTTACCCGTTCCCTGAGAAAGAACCAAGGTGTCGATATCGAGTGATTTATTATGAGCACACCTTGGGTGTCATAATTATGAAAGAAAAAAAAAGTAAAACGGGATGATGGGTTGTGAAGATGAATCTAGAACTGGCGCAAGAGATGTAGGAGGGAGTGAGTGTGTGGACAAGAAAAAGGGTCTCTCTTCCGGAGGTCTATTGCGGGCATATGCCCGTTGTGGTGAAACGTGGCATGAAGGGCGACCGTTCGACGCGCTTCATGGCAAGTAACGATAGGATATATCATACATCAATATCTTCTGCTTGGCCTCTATCCGAAAGGGATCCGGGGGAATTGTCCATACTCTGAAATCGGGGCTGCAGGTATGATACTGTACGAGTACGCACAGCACGCTGCCCTTGTTTCGTTTCCCGAAGAAGAAGAGTCCTCGAGGTCTCTTCGAGAGAGATCAAGGCAGGGCAAGGGTTAGGTTTCGCTAAACAACCATTACCGGTATATGAGATTCCCCAACCAGCGTTTACTCGAGCACCCCCGGTTTGGTCACCGGAATTATAAGCCTCACAAACTGGCTCATAATATTATAATATATACCCCGTGTAGAAATCATAGTGCATTTGTCGGAAATCCCTGCGGCTGGTAGAGGAAAAAAAGAAAACTTGGGAATTCAATAATAATGTGGGGAATGGATACTCGAGGACAGATCCGAAATCCCGGCCTGTTCCTCTTTGTTTTCTGATCCTTGTCTCTTTCCATATTGGTTGCTCCTTGCCGGGATTCAGGTTCTCGTCGGTCGACTCAACTTTGCCCCCAACGAGCTTTCCACCCTTCCTCCTCTCTCTTCCGCTAAAAGCTCCAGACAGCCGCCGACCTTTCTGAACAAACAACTTGCAATATGGAAGCGAATCGAACGACACCTCCGGTACCACCTGAGGGCCCTGTGGGCGATACTAGGCCACCTGAATCGCTTGAATTAGCTGCCGGGGGAGAGGCTCCTTTGCTACCTGAGGCCGCTGTTTCGAGCTCCAGCGAAGAAGCGATAGCTCCAACGGGAGTCAACTTTTCAGAAATCACCGGCCAGGTCCTCACCTTCCTGTCCACCGCAACACCGGAGCTACTTGGCGTAACGGTGCTCGGGATCGCGCTCCTACTTTACATGATTCTTGGAACTCTGGGGTTAATGCTTGTCGGCGTCATTCTGGGCGCTGTTCTACACGCGAGTCTGGAGAACTTACAGTCCTCGGGGGCAAGGGGTGGGAGCGGGGCATTGATCACCGATTGGCTGGAAAAGAGACTGGCGGAGAGTGATGCACTTAAGGGGGGGGATTCTAGGGATGAGAAGGCAGTTGTGAGGGTGCGCTTATTCTGCTCCGCTACTCTTCTCCGTCCGGGGGCGACAAAAGTAATTGACGGTGGACTAGAGGAGGAGGGTTCCCAGATTGCTGGAGAATGTTGACTTTTCATCGTTATCCCCCGAGACGGCAGCGGCTTTCGAAGGACTTAGCGAGGCTGTTATTAGGGATTATGTTCGGTATACCTCTGTTAGCTGTGTCGGTTTAGGAGGGTTGGCACTAACCTTCCGACAGATACTGGTACACGCCAATTCTGCCAAATGATGAGAAATTCCCAAATTCCTGTCGGCAGTTACTCACCCAGACCCTGCTAAACGTACACGGACACATCTCCAGCAAGCGGCCTACGGATACCTTTCTGCTCTTCCTAGTTTCCACCTCCAATATTTTCATTGTTTTCTTTCGCGAACTAGCTCAGACTGCGCAGACCTCGATTGGAACCTACATCGAAGAATCCCCTTCGTCAGCATTAGCTCAACTGGTGGACCGGGAGAGCCAGAGGAAAAAGCTACGGATGGCGGCAGAGGATGTTGTCCAGACATTCCTTCCGGCGGAAGCGGTCGATTGCGCCCCAGTACGGACTTTCTTGACGGAGATATTGGCTAGTGCAGTATTAGAGAAGACTGTAGAAAAGTGCTCGAGTGCTGACTTTATTAATGGTTGGATAATTTACTTGTTGGAAGCGGAGACACAGCCGGAGATATTACAGAAGATAGATATCAGTGCTGTCGAGGGTTCGGATGAAGGTGCCGCTGCAGCCGAACAGCGCGCAAAACAGAAGCGGCTGAGCAGAGCGGAGGAGGAAATGGAGAAAGCGATGAAGGAGGCACAGGAATTATCAAAGATGATTGCCGAGGATGAAGCAAAAGCAGTGCCGGGCTCTACGGAGATTCGAGTATTGCCTACAAGTCCAACGAATGGGGTATTGAAGGATGGCATAACGGAGAGCCCTGTTCGGACGTCGTTGGATGATAAGGGTGTTTCATCCTCCTCGATACCTCCCGAGATTCCACAAGAGCTCAATCAAGAGGAGGAAAAGCCGCCTACACCCCCGCCACGACCTGGAGCATTCACTTCTTTCGATCAACTGGTTGTTCCGGCCGCGGAACCTCAGGAAATCTTTTTCCGAGCGCGTGTCGAACTCTCCGACCTCACGCCTGCCACAAACTCTTCCGACAAACGGCTTCGCTCAAAACCTACCAGTTCAGAGTACTTTCTACAGATAGAGCCAGCCTCGAGCACCATTCCCGGCTGGATCGTTACAAGAAAATACCCCGACTTTGAGACATTGCACGAAGTTCTATCGCGAATATCGAAAATCTCCGGTGTCGTCGGATTCTCTGACTTGCCGACTTGGAGGGGACAGACAAAGGAATCACTGAGGGCAGATTTGGAAAAATACTTGAACTCTGCGCTAAAGATACATGGCCTCGCCGAGTGCGAAGGGATGAAGAGGTTCTTGGAGAAGCACAGCGCAACTGCCGAGTCAGGGAATAACGGTCAAGGAGGATTCGCGAGGCTAGGGAAGGCCTGGCCAAACCCTCAAGCGCTCGCAAAGGTCGGCGGAGGAATGTTGGATGTGCTAGCTAAAGCACCGCAGGGGGCTGCGGAAGGCGGAAAAGCCCTCTTTGGCGGGGTATTTAGAGGTGGGGTTGGCATTAAGCGATCATCCACATCAAGCATATCCTTGCCACCACCCTCAGGATACGGGGACAATTCTCCACAAAGCGGAACAGCTAGATCTTCGGTGGAAAGTCTAAGGCTCGCCCAGCCCACCACCCGCGAGCGCTTAAAATCCACTGCCGTGATCAATGAATCGCCGGAAGCGGACCTCATATCTTTGGAATTCGAGACACAAAATCCAACGCTCCCACCACGCCCATCTTCTATCGTTGAAGAAGCTGCGGAGGATAGGCCAGAATTACCACCCCGAAGAGCAAGTGGTAGGCAAAGCCTCATAGTAGAAATGCCGGGCGCCGATGAAGGGCAAGTACTTAACCTCCCGCCGCCACCAAGTGACATGCCAGACGACTACGACCACGATTCCGACACTGGCATCACACTCTCTAGCCTACGCGCGAACTCTACTTCTTCTCAGCTGCAACCAAATCCAAGCCTACTCTCAGCCAGTAGCAGCGCATCAAACTTGCAAACGATGACCCTCCCCCCAACCACCACCACATCCCCACCATCAGAAGCGGCAACAACCCCACCCCCGGGGCCCTCACCAAGGAAAAAGTCCACTTCCCCGCTCTCCACCGCGGAAGCTCAATTTGTTGTAGAAATCATCTTCGCTATCATCTCAGAGCTCTACACCCTCTCATCAGCCTGGGTCTTCCGCCGCTCCCTTCTAAACGTGGCAAAGTCAATCCTACTCCGTCCCGGCAACGCGTCACTGGAGTCCATACGCGTGCTCATCCAGGAAACCGTCATAGAGGCAAATACTGAGGACGAAGCGGTAGCATCGTATATCCGCAAGATCCGGGAAAGTGCATTCATGACGGAGGAAGAATTGAAGGCTTGGCAAGAGTCTGCCGCTAAAGACGCAGAGGAGGAAGAGGAGGGGGAGAGTAGGAGGGAGAAGGCACGCAGGTTGGTGCGGGAGCGGGGATTGCCGGAGGCGTTGAGGGGGGTTATGGGTGGGGGGGCGAGCGCAGAATGTTGCTCGGTTATGTTTGATGCATTACAGGAGGAGGGGATTGCGAGGGGTGTTATGTCTGGGTTGGTTTGTGAGGCTGTTAGGGGGGTTTGTCAGTAATAGTTGGGACGGAGGGAGGGAGGAGGAAAGTATATAGTAATGCACCGTTATGAACTGTCTCCTTGAGTTCATTGTAATGATTGCAAGTTTAGCTTGCCAAGAGATTATTTCCCCCCCATAGGCGCGCTCTGGTTCTTCCTGCCAACAGAATTGCTGGGGAGCGTGCGGGCTGTATAATAGCTAAGAGGTCAAGCCACCATAATAAACAAACAAATACGTAAATACATAAATGAATAGATAAATATTTCGACTCCTGGTCAGATAGTCGCATGTAGACACCGCATTAACACTCCAAACCGAACCCCGAACACATGTTTTTTCCATGAAAATTATACCCAGAGGTCCGGGAGTCCCCTCCGGCCCAGTGAATAAATAAATAAATTAAAAATATTAAACAGAAGGGGATTCTTTGTGCGGGTGGGAATAGTAGATCGCTGGGGCGCAGAATTAGGAGAGGATAGAGAAGTACATTCAGTGCGAATAGCTTAAATACTTCCGAAACCTCGGGCTAGGTGAGTATTCACAAGCTCCGAGCTTTGCGAGCGTGGAAGTACTGCGGGAGGCTTGATATGGAGGCTTATGTACCAGTTCTGGTCTTTGCAAAAAGTGGGGAATTGGAGGGGACATTGGGTGCTGAGATGTTAGGTTTGGGTGGGATGGATATCCGCGTTATAGGATGCTAGGTGGGAGTGCTCGTTGGTGTATCATAGCACTAGGTTGACCGGTGGGCTGGTCAGGTAAATTATGTCGTACCCCCGTGGTGGATATTCATGGAGTTACACAACTTGGAAAAAATTTGTGTGATTGTCTTTGGCTCTGATTCAGTTTTGGATAGGTTTTTATCGTGAGTGATGTGCGGTGTAGCAGGGGTTTGGGGGAACTGTGTTGGGCCGCGATACTCACTACTTGAAAGAGTGATATGGCCGTTGGTAGTATTGGGAGCATTATAAGAGTCAAGTTATCTACCAGTTCACCTGGTGACTGACACCGTTGGAAGGGAATGGAGTTATGAGGGCGGGGCTGGGTGGTAATTGTTTATGGGATTGGGAAAGGCAGCGTGGATTGAATACTTATTGGTTGTGAAGCAGTAGGTGGTGTGGTCGTGGTCATGAATAATCACTCGTTTAAAAAAAGATATGCACTGTTGGAATATGCGGATATCATACTGTATTCATACTAGCATCGTGGAGTTCACGATGCTTGGCAGGTGAGCTAGTGAACTAGCGTTAAGAGGTCTGTGGGACTCTGGATACGGACAGCTACAATAGGGGTACTCGGGTAACTTATATAGCAACACCCCCGAGTACCATAGTTAATTAAGCAATTCTTCCGTCGCATACTCCTCTCTTACTTGTCGATATCTTTCCTAGGTTTTCAACATGCACAACTGTCAAACTTGGGTGTCTTTTCACATATTTAAATGTCTTCTGTTTTCCATTAGGGTCTCTGCAAGCCGGGAAATCTGCCGACCCGGACTGTAAATTCTTGAACCTAGCACAAACCTAGCTGAAATGATTCCCGGCATACCCAATCCAACTCAAGCTGACCTTGGGTCTCTCTAAACACTAAACTTTGCGAAAGGAAGCTATTAGTCAAATTGCGTTGGGGGATGTGGATTGTTTTTAACCTCTAGACTTGAGAGAAAAGGTATTTGAGATGTGCTCATTTTTGGAAACGTGGGAAAGGGTAGTTGTATCAGAAGGGGTCTCCGATAAGAACGAGGGCGGGGAATAGTGTAATTTGGTGATACCTTGAAAGAATTATCATGAATGATCTTTCCAAACATCTCCGATGATTCCGTCAACTTCTGACATAAGGAGTAGAGCGAGGAAGTGGATGGGTGTGATATTCCGGGATTTTTTTTTTGAGGGGGGGGGAATGTTAACATGAGGGAATATTTTTATTGAATCAAAATTATATTGTATGAGGGAAGGGGGAGCAAAAACGATGGGGTGAAAGATTGTCAACACCAGACTTGCTCGGGTATGGAATAATCCGAGCCGGCGGTTTTGCTTAAGGGAAAAAAATCAGAAACAAATGAGTGATAAAGTGTGACTTGATAAAGAAAAGCTTCATGAAGGTTTTCTTAAGCTTTGCTGGGTAGTCCCGGCTTGCCATCTGGGGGGCAAACCCAGCCGATCACCACATTTGCTGACTTGGCTCAACCAAACTTAATCTTGGCCTGGGGGGATCTAAATACAGTGGACCCAATTGCGAGGCTTGGATCTCTGTTAAGATCCGGCTTCCTGCCTTGACACTGATTACAATATCCTTCTCATAGATTGCACTCTCAGAGCCATAAAGTGGCAGTAGACATAAGCGCTGGCTACATTGGCTCTATCAATATCCCGACACTGTATTTCTATCACAAAGGAACTATACACCTTGGAAGGGGCAGTATTAGCCGATTATTCTCAATAAGCACTGCCCTTTGGGTGGGGTACGGAGACAATTCTCACTAGACACAGCAGAACAGAAGCCAGGTCTTCTATAGGCGAAGGAGGTTAGCGCATGATAGCAGTTCTCTTGTCATTCACAATCAGGCTGCTAGGCTCTGATAATTAGTACGGTATACATTCTGTGCTCATCAGCAAGCGAAATGGGTGTTGGGTTATTGCTATTAGACAAATTGGGATTGGTATTCCAGCGCCCCCGGGAATAACTTCACTACATCCTCTCGCCCCCGCGTAGCAGCATATGATAGAGGCGTTCGACCATTGCTATCGGGTGAATAAGGATTGACATCCTGGCATCTCAAAAGTGGCTGTACCGCAAGTTCATCCCCCCATTCTGCAACGTATGATAGGGGTGTCTGGCTATCTTTATCTGATGAATCGGGATTGACATCCCCACATTCTAGAAGCATTTCTACTACACTTTTACCCCCCCACTCTGCAGCATAAGATAGGGGCGTCCGGCCATCACGATCTGATGAATCAGAGTTGACATCCCGGCGTTCCAGAAACAGCTTCACTAGATCCTCTCGCCCCCACTCAGCAGCAAATGATAAGGGTGTCCCACCATCGCGATCTGATGAATCGGGATTGACACCCCCGCGCTCTAGAAGCACTTTTACTCCGGCTTCATCCCCCCATCCAGCAAACCATGATAGGAGAGTTCGGCCATGGTGGTCTGGTAGATCGGGTTTAACATCTCTGTGTTCCAGGAGCAGTTTCGCTAAGCCATTGTTCCCGCCCCAGACAGCAAATGATAAGGGTGTTCAGCCATTGTTATCCGGTAAATTGGGATTGACATCCCCACACTCCAGAAGTAGTTTCACTACACCTTTGTTCCTGCTCCAGACAGCAAATGATAGGGGTGTTCGGCCATCCTTGTCCGATGAATTAGGGTTGACATCCCGGTGATCTAGAAGCAGCTTGACTATGCCCTCATTCCCCGACTCCGCAGCAAACGAGAGTGCCGTGCGACCGTGTTAGATAATGAGGTCAGGTTCGATATCTCGCTGCCCCAGAAATAGCTCCACCATGTTGTCATTTCCGTATTCCACAGCCCACATTAACGGCGTGTCACCCCTGGAATACCGCCGGTTCGGGTCCCGTTTTTTCATCTCCAGCAGTGCAGTGCTAATTTCCTCATTCCCCCAAAACGCGATGCTGTACAGTCCACTAATTCCCTGGACATCTCCTTCCGAGTCCCACTTGAGTATCTTTTTTCGCCAGAAAATAGGAGCCGATACATGATTCTCGTATGCGCTAAGGAGTCGCAGCGACGGGAATTTCACATTCCCAGTCACCTCACTCCTGCCTGCGTGTGTTCCCCAGAAACATGTAACATATTCGAGAAATGATGCCCCGATAAGCCCCGGATCACTGAGCTGAAAGAAGTTCAGATAAGTTAGGCAGATTTGGGCCATCATCGAGTGAGGAGTTGTGAATAGAGTGGGCTGTTGTCCAAGATATTCTTGGAGGGTGTAATGTACGAGATGGAGGCTCGATGCTTTTTCGTCTATTGTGACAAGTCCTAAAGTGCAGCTCAGTACGCTCCGTATCGAAGGAACATTGGCAGTATTAAAGTCTTCCGCCCCTAGTTCGACCCCCAGCGCGTGGCATAACTCCTCGGATTTCAATGGTCGCCTACTGTGGGAAACCCACATCAGGGTTTGTATTCCAAGATTCTTTTTGCTTCCGCCCTGCTGCCTTATACGATTCAATGTTGTGTTGTATGCATCTTGTAAGCCAACACCATTGGACATCCTAAAAAGTGGTTGTCTCCGGTGAATGGTGACCTCTGCAAGGATTGTATCCATAGTGAGGGAGACAAGGAGAAATCTAGAGACCACAGTTAGCCCGGTCTCTAGAATTCATCATCTTGGGATAGTACGCACATTCCGGAGGCCTTTTCCGGGATAACCCTGAGAATTTCAGCCCGCAACCCCTTGTCATTGTATCAAACTCCGGATCTCTCTCCAACCTCGTGTTAAGATACAATTGCATTTCATGCGGGCTGGGGCTAATCGGCAACATCTCGGCGGCTGTGAGGAAATATTTCCGAACCTGGTCTTCTATGTGAGGCCTCCCAGTCAAGAATAGCCGAGTGTTTGGGCAATCTCGGATAAGGCACTGTAAAGATTCCCAAAGCTCAGACCGGTGCTTCAAGGGAAACTCGTCCAAAGCGTCTATACAGATGAAGGCCTGCTTCAAAACTGATAACTTAGCGACTTGATGAGCATGTCGAGAATCTCAGAAAGCAGAGGCCCGCAACCGTCAACCAGTCTTTTCGCACGCTCAAACGCCTTCTGCACTTCATTTGGGATCTCTACCGATACTCCGATAACCTGCCTCAATACTGATCCCAATACCGTCCCCGCAGGTTGCTCGTTCCGAGCGCTGAAGTCACAGTACACATAAGCGACAGCCACATTATCTCGATCAATCTCCTTACAGAGTGTATCTATCACGAGGGAGCTATACGGCTTAGTATTTCACTCTATGGGGGTCGCAGCGGCTCATACCTGGGATTCGTATTCCCAACACTTGGGTCTCCATAACAAAATAGCACAGGCTTCACTACCCGGTCCTCTAATGTATGCCATGCAGAAAATATTTCTGTGCGAAGCAGCCAGTCTCCCACTCCATCCACCCGGGCATCGCGAACAGCCTTGTGTCTTTCTCGAGACGCCAACGGAGATATCCACACCAGAACCTGCCACTTGTCATCGAATACGGATATATTGTAGTTAATCGATCCCGTATTGTAGCTGCCTATGACATTCTCTGAGTCGCTGATGTTGTAGGCCACGCTTGAATTTTGATGAGCTACCGAGTTCATTTAGTTTAGATTTCGGGTTTCTCGCCGAGATATGTTGCCAGGGTATTCCGGTGAAATTAGCTACCGGAGCAAAGAAACGGTAGGGACTAAAGCGATCTGGCGGGTAAACATAGATACTGCAGTACGGAGGTACAGCCCATAAGTTTTGTATATTTCGCTAGCAGGGGTGCTACGCTAGCATGGGGGTGAGTGGGCGAATTGGGTAGCCATGATACCTATTTCGCTGCCTTTATACCCAATTTGCTACA
>Ga0307509_10002055_pt1 | contig 33127 bp, 47 predicted proteins | sample 10_EM_MG_FD_202245 | JGI IMG/M metagenome (GOLD analysis project Ga0307509, IMG submission 202245) | Populus trichocarpa ectomycorrhiza microbial communities from riparian zone in the Pacific Northwest, United States - 10_EM | ecosystem: Host-associated > Plants > Roots > Unclassified | place...
TAATCAATTGAAAAAAATTCCCTGCGCGCTAACGCGCGCGATTTCTCAGATATGACATTTTAGGTGATCAGATCAGAAATTACAATTTTTGAGCTGAAATCTAACCTTAGGAAACCAAATTTTTGCCACCGCTCTCTTCACCATGTACATAATTGTATGAAATATTTTCAGATTTTTCCCGCAGCTAATAGACCTACAAAGTGACGGTGAGTACGAGCTGGGATGAGAGAATAATGCCGAAAATCACGTGATTGCATAGCCACAGTTATCTGCCATTATCTGACATTGCTAAATTATAGCACGTCCATGGCGTTTCTGGAGATAGTAAAGACGTGAGACTCTATGAATAACTCCCTAATGTGCAACTCCCAATTTTACAGAGGAATACTTAATACTGATGCTACAAATGCTAAAGTATTGTAAAAAAAATTATCTACCCGGAGCTTGCCGGTAGTTATCTGCCAGCCGTGGCAGACTCGGATAAACACCCAGTGCATCCAGTGGTAAACCAGAAGGGGTTTTAGAAGGTGAGCGCCTCTCTTCTCTATATTTGGAGCACGTTCTAGGTTATCCATGAGACTTCTATATAGTATTTGATAATCTGGATGCCAAAAAAAAAACGTGCAGTTCAACTCAGTACCCAAGAACTTGTACTGAGCTCTCCATCTTTATTGGCGTCCTCGAACCGCCCTTGGATTTGAGTCTAATTCGAGATGTCAAAGACCGTCATCCCAGTTATTGCGCGCTTCGTCCAATTTAACACCACTATACCATTTGAGGACGTCATTGCGCGTCTCGATACGGAGGTCAACAAAGCTGCCTCGAGAGATACTATTTTAGCAAAGATTTCACTGGTAAAAAATCAGGAACAGCTCAAGTCTGCGGTTGAAAAGGCTGCTGGGACCGACTTTCTGTGCGAGGTCCTCCTCTTTCCTCTTGAGCGCGAAGCCTCATCTACTCAAACGGCAGATACTTCATGGAAATTCAGCACCACAAGTTGTTAAAATTCGCAGACGGAATTGACAGGCCAGGCATCGTCGTCTACACCATTGGAAATCCACTTTTCGCTCAGATGATTATGAAATATAACCCCCTTGCCGCCTATAGCATTCCTCCTCGCCTGTTGATTATTGAAAAACCTGATGGGACAGGTACAACTGTCTCTTATCATCTCCCTTCCTCAGTTATGGGGATTCCAGGTGGAGAAAACGAGCCAACCCTGCAGATGGAATTGAAGGCATTGGATGAAAAGGTGGAGAGGTTAGTGCGAAGAATAACTGCAGCTCAATCCTCGATGTAGACCCCATGATAATCGCGTATTGTACGAAGTCGATCTGGATTGGGGTACAAGATGAAAAGCCACTATATAAATTTACTTGAAGAAATACACAAGGGAAATCCACAATTCATCTATGAAACGTTCACTAAAAATACATGAATAAAGGTTGAATAGTTGTACTAGTCTACATGAGTGGGAGTAATTTGAATGTGGGTACGTATAGATTTAAGGGGTGTATTATTTATGAGAAGGGCAGGTTCGGTGGGATAACGTTTGCGGGCTGGGAGTTGGAAGTAAAGATTTCTCCGGTTTGAAAGTCCCAGGAGTTGAGGACGTCCGTGTTATTGGTTTGGAAGTAATCCATGTAGTCGCCAAACTCGAAAAACGTCGAATTCCCGTAGCGCGCTGTTTGGAAATTCCCAGCGTTTTCCAAAGAGTAATCGTGAAATTCGACGGCGATGTTTTCCAAGGGAAGGGATAAGGGTGGTGCAGTATGAGGGGGAATTTGTTCGAGAAGAATCCCCTGAATGTCGGGGTCGGGTACCACAGGACCCTGTCCAGATGAAACATGGGTGTTTCCTGATTGAGTTGTTGACGATGAAGGAACCTACAGAAAAGAATAGCAGATGTGTAAATGAGCGGAAGTTGTCGCTATACTGATAAAAAGGACTAACTGGTGTTCGAACGTGTCGCATATGAGGCGAAGTTCCTCCCCCCGATGGGATGACGTTCCATTCACCACCCGTCCGCCCAAACCTTGTTTGAAACAAATTAAAGTCAGGAGGAGGAACAGGGTCCTCCTTCGCAGACTCGTTAAAACCAAGTGATGTGGAGGGACGACGGGGAATGGTTGGTTTGGGAAAATCTTCCATCGGATAGAAAGTCATCACTGGTGGAGATTGGCCAATGTCACGAACGTAACCAGGAGTAGCCAGAGAAGGTATTGCGGGGAAACTGGAAGTGGGGAAAGGTGAAGGGTGAACACGTTCTGCCGCTTCGACACTGCGCGCCTTCTTGACCCTTCGCTTACGGTTCGAAGGAGGAGCGGGGCCCAAAACTTGCGCATATTCTTCCCTCAGTCTTTGAACTTCAGCTTCGGATACTCCAGGGGAATCATCACAAAGCTTGCTCTTGCCGCGACGTGAGTTACGTGGAGCAGGAGAAAATTTGTAGTTGGGATTTTTCAGCCGGTGTTCGTCCAGGACCTGCGCAGCACGGTCGAACCAGATTTGTTGTTCCTCTTTGGCCATCAAGTTCCAAACCTGACCAGCGACCCGACTAAGAGTTTGCTGACGACGCTCTATGTGGTCGGGAATGACCCCACGCTTCAAGAAATCGGAGCGGAAGAGCATGAAAGCATTCGGCGGACGAGGAATTCGTGGACGGGAAGGTGGATGGCTAGGTGAAGAAGGACGAGAAATTTGGCATGGCGGAGTATTTGGGCCCGGTGCGAAAGAAGATGGGGAGGGGATGGGCGGAGGTAGTTCACGTTGCGAAAATTGGTGAAACGCTTGATCTTGCCTAGCCAAGTCCCGAGCTGTTTTAGTCGCGGAAGTCTCCGAGTGAAGTGGGAAAGGGGGTCGAGGAGCAGATATTCTGGATACAGGATAATCGAAGTTCCATTGAGGTGGGCTGACAGGAGCGATAGTGCACAGCTTTTGCAAAGGAATAGGTTCCTCTTCTTGTTTAATGACCACTGTTAGAGCTGAAGTTAAAAAACGATCGGGAAGTTCGAAGGATATAAACCTACGAGGTGAAGCCATCTTGATGTCAAGAAAGAAAAGAAAAGACTGAGTATGAACGTGATAGAGGAGAACAACAGCAATGATGTGGGAGAAACAAATGATTGTTGAGAAAAGCGTACACCCTTTATATTTGTAGAAATCCCGACTTTACTGGACACAAAGCGCGAATGACGGTCTTCGACATTTCTGGTGAACGGCACGAGGTAGTTTCTCAAAGAATGCGGGGAATGCATGAGGTAGTAATGGTCAAAGGCCTATATTTTGATAGCGACGCCTCAGAATGGATTGCATGAAGAGAGCAAGTACGGTGTGACAAACATAGTACCTGCGCTCTTCATTATCATGCAATTGTGACCGCAAGTTACGCAAACACGTTCATCGGAGGCAATGTATTGGCAACGTAAGTATGTCCAAGCGCTGAAATGTGGGCGAATTAACAGGGATTTGAGGACAGCACTGGGAGAGCATATTGCGTCAAAAGCTTACAATCTAGAAAATACTTGAATACCTGCGGTACCGAGATACAGAGTTGGATGCATCTGAGTAAAAGGGAACGTCTCGCATAGTCGAGTCAAGTCGTGGCTGAGCCACTCACGGGCACGAGGTTCCAACGAGGCAGGGTTAGAGGTTGGTTCAAGGATATAGTATTAATTCCCTAAGCCGACTTTAGTTATTAAATGAGTTGTCAAATATGCAAACACGATGCTCACGATAATCTAGCAGTAAATAAAATTTCTCAACGATCCCAACAACAAAAGCGAGGGTTAATCCAGCGTTACTTGTATTGACTCGCTTGCTGCTTTACGCACGCGGTTCATGATTGCAAGACCTTCCCTGGCTTCTTCTACCTCTTCAATCATCATCAAATGAACCCCCTCCTTTTCTAAACTCAGCAAGCCATTGAACAAATTTTGTGCAATCACAGAAAGATTTGCCAGTGGCCCGAGCGAGTATCGGTGCCAAATGATGTCTTTACGAGCATGAATCTGTCCCCAGAGCTTGGAGTCTGTTGGAGCCAACACACCAATTTTCAACAGTCCTTCGCTGCGTCCTTGCTGAAGGCCGTGGATGTATTGATCAAGAGTCACGGAAGGCTGAGGTCCGGATATAGTTGAGAGGGTCAACAGGAGAATAACAGGAACGGAAGGCGAATAATGGCGATATTTCATCCCTGGGGTTGTCGGTGCGCTCTCCAGTGTCTTGTCTGCATAGTCGCGTTTGTGAACCAATACTTCGGGTGTATTGCCCAGATCCTTGTTCTCCCGCAGGGCACGCTCTACGTCTTCAACAGTGATTCCGCCAGGCCTTAGCACACGAATATTTCCATCGGCATGCAACCCATCGATTACAGTGCTCTCCAGACCAACCCCACAGGGACCACCATCGAGTATAAGACCCACTTTGCCGTCCAAATCTCGCTGAACATGTTCAGCTCGCGTCGGACTAGGTTTTCCAGACGTATTGGCACTTGGTGCTGCAAGAGGTGCATTCGCGATGGCGATCAGCGCTCGAGCGACAGGATGAGATGGCATTCGGATGGCGACCGTGGGTTGGCCTGCTGTTATAATGGATGGAATGACTTCATGATTACGAGGAAAGAGAAGAGTCAACGCCCCCGGCCAGAATTGCTTCATCAATACCTGATAAGACCTTGGAATGACGTATCCTGGTGGGAGGAGGGAATGTAACATGGTGAAGGAGGAAACGTGAATGATCAGAGGATTATCAGGTGGACGCCCCTTGGTGGCGAAAATTTTGGATGCTGCATTAGGATCTAAGGCGAGCGCACCCAAGCCGTAAACTGTTTCCGTTGGGAATACCACTGTGTGGGACAGATTGAGCTGGTGCGCTGCAAATTTCAAAGCATCCAGTGTCTCTTGTGAAGAAATCCGAGGATCATCTGAGGAGATAAGAAATGTTATACTTGAAGGATCACACTTGAGAACTTGAGTTGCAAACTCAGCAGGGGCCATGTATCGAGAGTAGATTTGGCGAAGACGGGAGAGAAACATAAATGAGAGAGAATTGTTGGGTTCTGTTTATGGGACAGATAACATCTAAGTACTTGGATCCACTAATGCTAATGAGTAATAGGCATATTTAAACCAACTCTTCGCGCCGTCGCTTCGATTCTCTCTTCAGCTGTCAGGTCAAACAGAGGATTGTACCGTTCGAGAAGGCGCTACAATTTCTGGTTAATAAAAGAGGAATCCATGAAGAATCAGGCAACCTTGTGCTCTCGTTGTGACCGGAGGAACAAAATTGCATTCTCAAAGTCATGGCGAGCGCTAGTGTTGTCATCCTTCCCTATTTTTTCAGCAACAGACCGGAAGTGGGCTACGATGGTTGTATTGACTTTTCGTGGGGAGGCCACCTGTAGGATATCGATGAGATGATTCGTACAAGTAGCAAGGGACGTACAGATTGTCGGAGCTCCCTGAGCAAGCCACGATAGAGAGTTGCGCGTTCTGTGAACATTGTCAGAGTCCAAAAAGCAAACTTCACGCGTCGGGCCGGTTACCATGGCCTGTCCTCACGATTTGGGCCAACGCCCTCGCCATTGTTCTGCCAATTGTGGTAGCTTTATCTCGGATACCATGATCATTTTGGGTTCTCAGAGGAACAAGCGTTGAAGCGTGCCATTTGTCCTTCAAAAAAGCGTCGGCTCTTTGGCCCAATTGCAATGCTTATAAGTTGCGCCTAATTCCCCCACCCCAACCAGCACACTTCATCTCTTCCTAACGTTGAATATTTCTACTACCCTCTCGATGCGTATCGCCTGCCCCAACACCAGCTCTGTTCATATCACAGGGGCTAGTTCAGGGTCCATGATCAAGAACGTGAGGGTCAAGTCCTTCGATTGCTCAAAGTCGCTCACATCTTTCCGCACTGCGCTTGGGAACCAACAGGGAAAACGACTTCAGAGTCTCAAACGAGAGAATAAAATACATCATGTTCACGAAGCAAGGAAAAAGCAGGAGATGAGACAGAAGGCACAAGCCCGGAAGTCTCCCATCTTCGAGATCAGGGCTGTGTATGTTGGCAATGTAACTGTTCCTTATTCACTTCAGAACTTGGATTCATTTAAAAATTTCAGCTTATATCCACAATCACCAGAGAACGCCTTGAAGATGTTTTCATCCAATGTGGCTCCATCGTAGACACCAAAATTCGTTGTAGTCGTGGAAAGGCTGTGACAATGGGTGTCGCAGTCCCACTCGATGCCCTCTCCCCTCGCGATCGTCAATATGCCACAGTCGAATTCCGAGACACCAAGGCAGCAAGGAAAGCTCTCGGATTGAACGGAATAGTTGTGGACGGATGTTCGCTCGTGGTAAGCCTCAGTCGTCAAATATTTAACGACATCTCCAGCTAAGAATAACTCTCACAGGTGTCAGCCTCACCTGCTGATCTTCCCGAGGTTCATGACATGACTAAACGTTCGTCTAATCTTAATAGTAGGAACAAACCTCTAAATTGCTGCGTTTAGCTGTTTTGGACAAGCTCCAAGCAAGAAAACAACGCTGGCAAAGACCACCCCTGCGTTCTCCGAGGTAAGAATCTTCCTCTGATTGCCTTCAAGAAGTACAAGTGATGATAACGTCTGTTTTAGACCCCCTGTCCCATCCGATACTGAGAAGTTTATCGACTTCCATGAGCCTGCCAGCGATCGCTTTTGTTTCTTTGGCATTTCCTTTGGGAAATGCGTCGCTTGACCCTCCTCCCACGTTACCGATAACGAAGTCTTTCAGAACTTCCATACATCCATTAGATTATTTCTATCTTATCGCAATCCAATAAATTATGTATTGATGCCACATGATGATTGTGTACATGTGCCAGTCCTAAACATTTTGACAGTAAGTACATAGATTGTCACATCGACCCCTTAGCGGATCCCTCTTCTGTGGTTGGATTCACGCCTCTAGCAGATTTTCATCGGGCCGCAACTGTTGTCTGTATGGAATTTGCTTAGTTATATCTGGAAAGTTTGTAACGGTCAGTATCTCTCAACCCATACCGCGCTGACAAACCACTGATCTTTTGCAACTTCAAGCTGGTTTCCCTCTTGTCCTCCCCATAGTTCTTAGCCATGGCGAGGAGCGCCGCTCTGAACCCCGCCTCCATGCCCTTCTTTCCTGGCGGTTTTCGGGGCAGCGACGATGAAAGTGGCAGCGGTTTGGGGTTTGGGCAGCAGGTTTTCCGACAACAGGAACGAGGTTCGGTGTCTTCTCACTCCGTATCACCTTCAGACTATCGCTCGGTGAGGTCGTCCCCTAGTCCCCCCCAAGGGCGAAGCCAAGAGCCGCGACATCAACCCTCGCCTGTCCCCCGCGAGACCCAACGCAAATCACCGACCATCCGTCAAACAGACGCAGGAAAACCCTATCCCACCTTAGAAGTTCGGCCTATCAGAGAAGGGAGCATGCTTGGGACTCTCGGGACTCTACCGGAGGGTGAGGACAATCAGTCCTCCGAAGAAGACCAGGCCCCTGACAGTGGCCACCAGACACCAGGATCCTCCTTTTACTCTCAACAGCAACACGTTCAAGAGCGTTTGCCGACACTCCCTTTCTCTCTGGGAAATATTGGAGGGTCCGTCTCCAGGACCTACACTTCTCCATCTCCTGTCTCTTCCCAGGAATCCAACAGCCGAGTCACCCCAGCTATGGACCTACAGGCTCAAAATTTCGAAGCACAGCTCAAGGCATCACCTATAATCCATGATATCCTTGATCGCCTGGTGCGTTGCGAGTATACTACCAGGGAAATTCAACGAGACCTCGGCGACATAAATCGCAAAGTCAGCGTGTTAGTTGAAAGAGCTCTCAGTATCAACAACAATCCAGAGTTCAAAGATCCTTTCGCTAGCAATTCGGCTTCCAGTTCAATGAAACCCCGCCCATCTATTGGAAATATCGCACCGAACCAAGCCTCCAGCACTGATGATATTACATCCATTTCCCAACGCCTCAACACGTTGACATCTTCTGTCGGGCAGCTCCTTGCTCTTCAGACACAGCAGATGCAGCAAACGTCAGTGGTCGAAGGAAGAAACAATTCTGTCATTAGTTTAAATTCGCAATTGGAATTGGCACCGAATCAAGTTTTAAATAACACGGCAGTGCTCGGTCACGGCTTGCCAAACCGCCCAGACTTGAGGCCTACCCCCCGTCAACCCAACCCTCCGATGCGTACATGGTCTGCTGGAAATTTGGATCTTCCTGTCCGCCCAGCCGAGCAAAATCTGGCCCGTCAAGAGGCTATCCTTCGAGACAAGCGACGATCAGTCTCGGGACTTCTTCGACGAGACTCGTCTAGTGTAAGTGTCCAAGGCTTTATTGGAAATGATCTTCAAAGTTTACATTGCTGTTTAAGATGCTTGACTCCCAGAATGACAATTGGTCTGGAGGCGGTCCTCGGGACAACGGCCCCATAATATCCAAATGGGAGCAGTTAGCTTTATCTCCAGAGCTGCTTCGATCACTTGGTAAATTTGGGTATGTCCGATTTTTTGATACTGGAGGTCGCCTCACGCATTGTCTTCATTCTCATATAGTGTCGGACCTCCGAATAAAATTCAACAGCGAGCATTACCTTTCCTTCTTCGAGGTGCAGATATCATTGCTCAAGCGCCCCCTACTCAAGAGCGCATCGCAGCCTATGTAATTCCCGCGATCCAAGTTGCAGTGACGAATATCAATCCTCGGCCAAACCGAGGTCCCATTGTCATCATGCTGTCAACAACCGTCGATCAAGCTACCCAAGCACAACGAATGATTCGAGATCTAGGTGGACCTATAGGTGTCAAATCTGCACTTGGGGTAGGCACTGCGACCGCGAGCAATGAGCTAGCCCAAGAACTTCGTCTCCTTCAACAGAACATGCCACACATCATTTGTGGGACTCCACAAAAACTTCATGCTCTTTTCACGACGCCTGGTGGCCTCATCGGGTCTGAGGTTCGCTTCCTGGTTCTCGATGAGGTTGACCAGTTGATTGCTCGAAACCTTCATGAATTTGTCTTCAATATTGTAAAGTTATTACCTCCACCTCGCTCACGACCCCTCTCTAGCAACATTTCAACGATTGCCAGTCCAAATCCTGGAGTCACACCGCAGACCACCTTCACTTCACCATTTGAGCCAGGCAACCCTGTCATTCCTCCATTCCAAGCAACATCAGGCCGAAGATTCTCTGCTGCAGTTCCTTCCCCTAGTCTGGGCGAATCTACAGCCCCAACGCCACCAGTACAGTCCACCGAACGTCAGACAGCCCTCTTTTCGAATACTGTGCCTCAAGATGTTCTGAATCTTGCCTCTGCTATTCACCTCCGTGAACCTGTTAGGGTCCTGGTCCGACGCGACGGCAATGTGGCCAATCCGGAAGCCAGTCAAGGATCCCGAGGATTGCGTCAATTTTATCTATACTTGGCCTTTACAGCTGGAGGAAGGTCGGATCCCATGGCCTCGACAGCCGGGGGCGGATTGGGAATTATTGGCTCGGGAAGAAGTGCCTCAAGCGCTGAAACAACTCAGGCGAGAGAGTGGAAGCTCGATGCCCTCGCTGACATATTTGATGATGTCGAAGTCGCCCAAGCAATAGTCCATGTTGGCGGAATGACGGCGCTTGATTCCGTAGTCTACAAGCTAGCGAGCCGCGGATTAGAAGCTATTCCTCTCGTGAGTTTGCCTCGCCTTGACCATGTTTCCACTGTCCACTAACACCCAATAGCACGGCGATATGAATGCTGTAACCAGAGTGGCAGCCTTAAATAAATTCAGAAATTCGTCTTCTAGCATTTTGAGGCAACCTAGCGCGAAAGTCTTGGTGATTTATGATGTTCAACTCAAGAATAACGAAGCCCCTCACGTCCCTCTGGTCATCAATTATGATCTCCCAAAAGCTGTGGAAGAATATTCCCACCGGTTAGAACATTCATCCTTCCATTATTTTATATTCAAACTACTAACTATAATGTAGAGTTTCCTTTGCGATAGCTTCCAACTATTCACGCGCTGGTGTTGTCGTCAATTTCGTGACTGCAACTGGTGGAGACGTCGAAATGTTGCGATCTATAGAATGTTTCTACAAGTGCGTTCCCCGCGTTCTTACCTTCTGTTCTTAACTCACAATGTTTTCTAGAATCAAATGCGTAAGATTTTTCTTTTCTTTTGACAACGACGATGTACTGACAACCCATGACAGCCCGAAGTTCCGATGAGTCTGCGTGACATTGTTTAAATCATGACCTGAGATATTCTTGTATCCTTACTGTGCATCCCGTTTGCTGTTTCTTGCTAAATTGCACTTTCCATTTGGTGTACAATACCCTTACATAGTACCCACATTGCTTCTATCCCCAGCTGTTTCTTTACTGTTTCCTCTTCGTGTAGTTATTCCCTTCTCATACACACTGTATAGCAAATTTCATTTCAGTATTTCTAGTTCAGATAGTTGAAGATGTTTAATACGAAAGGAATCGATGTTTGAGGATCCTTAGCGTGCCATCTTCACTACAACTCGCCAGCTCGTCGGGATGGGTGGATGAAGGTCGCCAAGCCATGCGATGGATGTGATCGACATGCGCCACTCTGCAAATGCCATCAAATACCAAAAAGATAGTGAATAGAAAAAAGAATCCCACTTGGAGGTAACTGTTTCGTCTAAACGCCAATCTGCCGCCGAAGTAGACAAACCCCAATAAATCAAAATTTCACCATTCTCCAATCCAATGGCTAGCCGTCTAGGAATATGGGTTAGTTTTTGACCTTGTTTGTGGTGAGTGGGTTTGACTAAACCTTCTTTGACCATTTCCCGGGGCAAATGCAACAGCGGTGGCGGCTTGTGAGGTTTTAATGGTACTGACAGCGTTCCAGTGGCCATTTCCTTTCTCCCATATTTTCACCTGTTGATTACCAATGTAGATGCAAGCGCAATACAAAGGTGGACAGGCGCACCGTCCTGTCTCGAGAAGCAGTTGCAAATACATCCCCCTCGGTTGCCCAGGCGCAGTCCCAGATGATTCGCCCATGCGATTTCTCGGCCCCAGCAGGTATGTAAGCTGGGTCCAGATTTAGGGTCCTGAGGTCCAAAAGAAGAAACGAAGATACCTCCTGTCACCTGAAGTTCAAACAATCGCCATGAGCGGTCTCGCGAGACCGTTAAGATGTACCTGTCATCTGGGCTGAAGGTTATTCGAGTCACAGTTAAGACATGCCCTAGCAAGGGCTCTCCGACTGGTTTATAAGAGGTAGTATCATAGACACGGATGACGGCATGCTCGGCATTGGTTGATTTGCAAGCAGTTGCAATTAAGGTCCGTGAGGTCGAAACGGCCAGCGTAATAGACTAATTAGAAGTCGCGGATTTAGATGATCGCTTGGCCGCCGAAAGAAATTTGCATACCTCATAGCCGTGTCCATATATTTTCTCTATTTCAGGCCACAAAGTTATTGAAGCCAATTCACCGTCAAAAGGACGCCTTGAAGGAATGGGTCCGCCGAGTACCTCTTGTGACCCTAAGCAGTGTCAGCTAGCGAATATATAGCCAGGTGACAGGATGAGTACCCTCGGTAACTGCCTTGTTTGATAATCCAAGAGGAGGTACATTCGCCCCCAGTGGTCTTTTGTACTAATGGTATCATTAAAGGAATGATACATCACGAATTGGAAAGACCAAGCACCTCCTCGTCGGCGAATTGCGAAACACCGAGTTTTCCCGCAAGCTCGACAAAGTTACGAGGAGCTTCAAAAACACGGACAACTTTCTCGTCCGCTATGCTGGCAAACTTGAGTGGATCAATGAAAACAACATTCAAAAGGTCATATCCGTGTACTTGTGGCCTGGCGATTTCATGCCATGAGGGTCGACCTTGGTCCGCATGCACCGGTGCATGAATTCGAGTGGTTTGGTCGAGACTATAAAGTAATATATGACCAAAATAAATCTCTTATCCGGAAAGTACGTACCCGGCAGATATGATATAACTGCCATCTGGACTCCAATCAAAGCCTTTGATAGGACCACTGTGTCCACTGATGGCTTCAACTTCGCTCCAACTCTCTTCGGCGGGTTCTATTGCGGAACAGATACAAGTCCATCTTCTCCAACCTCCAGCCCAACCCCAAGCGAGAACATCTTTACCCCTGTTGGCCCATAGTCCACCGACGAAGCCGCCAAGTCTCTGCCCTCCAACATCACCAAAGCGTTGTTTGTTAATCCATATTGAGGATGATTCGTTATTTGGGCTTATAACGCTTGATGGCGACCAAAGAATGACGGAGGAATCAGTGGAAGTTGAGAGCAGGGTCGGCATTTGATATGTGGATTCGCGCCAGGAAAGGGAGGTGACACCAGCTTCATGACCAACTAGAAGGGCATCAAAGGTGACAGAAAACTGCTGGAAACTAAGAACAAACATAAGCGATAAAGATGTTTACCAAACAGCAAATAGATTACCTTGTAGCACCTGTTTTCACTGTTAAGATATGGTGTTTTAGTGAAACCTGCCGGCCACCTTCTTCCCCATCAACTAAATCTCCCAAGGACGCTTCAAAATTGTCGAGAAGTTCATCAGTTGGTTCAACAGGCTGGGTCTTGAGGGTTGTAGGAGATGTTTTTGTCCATAGTTCGATGTTCCAAAGGCGAATAGTACCGTCCTGGGAGCCTGATGCAAGCACAAGGGGAGATTCATCGCGGTCTGGAATCTTGAAAGAAAGACACCGAATCCAATCTTCATGCCCTGATAGGGTCGCAGATTGAACAAACTGATGGGATATTAGCCAAAAGATTGGGAGGTGATAGCTGCAGGCACACAATATCTTCTGAGCAAACCCACAGCTGAACTTCAGTATTTGTCCCTGCAAAAGCCAAAATAGCAACTGGAAGGGGCGAATAAATTTGTGTGGCGAGGGACGGGACGGAAATCTAACCATTTGTCTGCGGAAGATATGCCAGAGCAGATGCAAGCGGGTATCTGCCGTACATTTCGATTGTTTGTTTTTCAACAAAACTATCTGAGATTGGGATCTATCATCTTAGAGCTGTTTGGTGAGGGGGGAAAGGCTACCTTTTTCGTGTCCTTCCACAAAGCTCCAAATCTTTATACAGGAGTCCGAAGAGCCTGTAATCACGCGATTTCCCTCAACGCACAAGGTGGAAATCGCTTTCAGATGGGCTTGGATATTCGCTGTATTCATCCACTAAATGCAACATATTCGCATCAGTCTCAACCAAGTGGGTTGAAAATCCTTGCCTGCCTGTGAAGAATCCCATTTCCATGAGCTCATTCCTCCCGCGTCATTCGCTGAAATAAGAACGCGGGGGGACAAATATTTCACGCAAGTAATCAACCCTTGAGATCCATGAAGAGTTCCGGATACGCCATCACCGTTAATGTTCTATCACCAAAAACTAATTCATTACGGTTCAAGTGAGTGAGAAAATCTATGCCGCACTCCAAGATCCCATAATGCGACGGAACGAGCAGATCCGAAAGAGACGAACGAAGATGATGGTGAAATATCCGCGGCTTGGCTAAAACGATTCGTGGCCGTTGAAATGTAGACCAAGGTAGCAACCATCTTGAGAACAAGAGTGTTTAAGAGATGGTTTCAAACTTTTCGAAATCCACAAAGCTCTGTTTGGTACTAACTTCCGAATCAAGCAATCTCAGTCTTATTCCATGACCATTCTTGGAATTGGTGTTGACCTTGTCCATATTCCGCGAATCACATCCCTCCTCAGACGCAGAAACTCCGAAAGATTTGCTTCCAAAATACTCAGCGCACAAGAATATAACCAATGGGCGTCACTGGGTTCATCAGAGCCATCCGCTCGGCCTCGCTTCTTGGCAGTTAGGTATTGTCGTTCAACTCAATTCACTGATTTGTTTGTCAATGCACACACAATTAGGTGGAATGTCAAAGAGGCGCTATATAAAGCCGTGTACCCTACTCTCCGCCCGACCTGGAAGGAAATTACATATCATGGGTTAACTGCCAGCGGCCAAAAGCCGTCAATTATCTACCACCCTGTCGTTCAAGAAAATCTCCACAAGGTCGGACAGATACATGTATCCGTCAGCCACGACGGTGAATATTCTTACGCTTCCGTTGTCGTTGAATATGCCGAGGGGCATTAAAGATATCGATTTTGCCTTTTTACATATGAGACAGAAAGCGAACCTAACAAACTAGAGCTCGTCGCTATCATAATCCTCATCATCTTCATCGTCATCGTCATCGCGCCACATCTCAGCTTTTTCTTGGCGCCCAACAAGCGCCGCGTACTCCTCGCGCAAACCATCGGTCGGACAATCCCTCCAACATCCACACCCTTCCACTATTGTCCCTTTCATCATCTTTGCAACTTTATAATCGATACCGACAGCAGCCAGGAGAATCCGAACATTGTTAACCAGCTCACGTCTGCGTTTGTCTTTTTGAGAGTCATCAGTGTCGTCAGGGAGATCCCCAAGCGTGCCCCAGAGAGCTTCTTGGATGTCGAGCACATCTTCCTGTCCCAGCTTAAAATGTGCCTGTTCGATTCGTTTCCAGTTTCGTCCGTATTCTCCGGTGTTGACTGGATCCCGCTGACAAACGAAACAAACCTTCCAGGACTTACATGCACATCTTCTGAAGTTACGTATGCCCTAAGCTCCACTGTATTTTGGATAACAAAATGTCCATTCAACACAGAAATTTTGTAAGCCGTACTTCTATGCTCGTGGGGACATCTTCGCCTAGGGGTCTTTGACACATCTTTTTAAAATACGGAACAAAATCTGGACCATGAAAGCCGCAAAAATTCACATCAAACAAAGTCGGGGGCATGAAAAATGGCTGGTTCCAGTGCTACATAGGAACCTCAGATTCAAGAGGCATCTGAGGTTCTCGGGGCCAACAATCAGGCCACCATGGTGAAGCGACCCATGTCGAGGTTTTGTCACCAGCATTAGAGACTTCGAGTTCGAGCCTTAAGTCGCCTTTATGTACGCCGGAGATGTGCTCCATGCGTAGGAGGGCAAGACCTACACCCTTTTGTGTGCTTAGAAGCTTTCCTGTACCTCTTGGACGGGGTCCTTGTCTTGGTACAGGTTTAAGATCGAGGTTGTGTGGAAATTGAAGCGGGGCGTCCTCATATCTCCTGTTTGAAGATAATCAGCAAGAAAGTAGAATATGCAAGAGTGGAGAAACAAACTCTTGCTCAGGCGTGTGTATTCTTACAGGTAAGATTCGTTTTCGGATAACCCCTGTGTGATATGTGCGCACGGTTAACTCTTGACCCACGTAGCACCCTTTCCTGAAATCCACTGAAATAAAAATTAGCCCAACTGAAGAAAGAGGCGACAGATACTGACCGGCCCCCATGATGTCGAGATTTGAATCCATAGGAAAACTTTGCATTGGGGGTATGTCATGAATCCCTTCGGGAACTCCGTGCATTATTCGGTGAAGAATGTATTCATCAGAAGATACGATGTCGTGTGTAGCGATGGCCTGTGCTGAATTTGCAAATAACATTCAGGGTTAGGGATGGGCACAATTGTGGAAGATTGCGTACGATGCGTTCCCTTCTTCACAAGTAATCTACTCCCCATTCCAACGGCTCTCCTGTCATGGATGATACCTTCTCGAGTCCCCCAAGGCCAGTCTTGTGTTACATTCCATATAGGTTCAATTGCTCCACTTCGAGCCCAGTCCCATTGCCTTCTGGTTTCCCATCGCCTATCCTCTGAAGAGCCCCAGGCTGCCCAGATATCGTATTCCTCAATCACGTTTCTAATTTTGACCTTGGATCGCAGGACGTGTCGTTTCAAGTAAGATAACAATGGTGGGGCTTCAGAAGCTCTTGAGTCATATTCCAGAAAGTACCCATCGGTGGTCGCATACAGGAAGACATCATACATTACTCTGCCCTATTGGTGAAGTGGCCGTCTAAATTCAACAGGCCCGAGGGAGAATGAAGGGTGCTTGCCTGAGCGTGCAAAAAGCTAGAGAATTTATTTCCAAGTGGTTCACGAATGGAAGAACTGAGGAGACCATTGAGAAACTCGCTTGAATGTGACCCGGTAATCGCTAGAACGCCTCTATGAAGGATGGGTGCAACAGAGGGTGTTTTCCTTACGAAATTCTGTAATATTGTTGGAGGCATTGTTGGAGGACCCTGTCGGAGGTTTGATCCAAAATGGCCATTTTTGGGCACTTATATTATAATATATTATAACTTATATCCGCACGGTATTTGGACATTTACGTCCGGACCTAAGGTTTTTTGGTTAATTCCATCCGCATGCAGATCGAACATAAGTATCAAATCTGTCCGCGTGGTGGATACATAAAATTTGTTGAAAAATGTACGCATAAAAACAAAAAATTATGGATATAAACCAGACTATCGACATCTGACTTCTCATCCAACTCTTCAGGCTGCGATCACCAGCCAATTGAGAGTTTGTCATTGTTTAGATAACCTGGAGGGGGTTATGTGGTGCTGGTGGTGGTGCTCCAGCAACTGTTGCTTTCCTTATTTCACTGAAGAGTTTTGAGGCTGGTGTAGGGCGTCCGGACATTGGCGGAATTGAAGAAGGATAGATGGAGAGTAAGGACAAGGAGTAATAAGGGTTAGAGGATGTCCAGTGGGGGAGTCAAGCTGTTGAACGTTGAACTTTGATCGTTCATGACCGGCCGCATTTTGTTGGAGAGTTTGCCCATTTGTGGTGGTTCTGTCCGCAGTCAGATCGAACATGGACAATTTTTGGACCCAAAAATATCCGCAACACGTGGAACGATTATCAATCTTATTTATAATCTTTGTTACTACTAGTAGCTGTCTATCCTGCCACAATGGCGTCTTCATGTCACAATCTAATCGCTGCACTCAAGGACTGTCTAAAGTACTCCGATTGTGTAATGAAGGATGGTCATCGCCCCTCTGACTGTCTAAAACACCATTACAATGAACTGCCAGAGGAATGCCAATCTCTACGAAAAGCCACTTTCGAGTGCAAACGGGGCATGGTGAGTGTATACAATTGTCTACCCGTAATTTCATATAACTGAGTGAGGGTGCGGTAGCTGGATATGCGAAAGCGGTTTAGAGGGAACATCGTGGGTTCTCAATTCGAGTACACGCCAAAGGCGCCCACGGCGCGAGAATAGACTTTACAAATATGTAGCTGACTACGAAGATTACTCATCCCTTATGGCGTCAGTCAGAGTCAGCGTCAGCGTCACTCTTTATATATATCCATCCTTCCTACAATCATACATTCAGCAAACGATGTCTGCCCCCGCAAAACCGTTTCTCCTCTATACCGGACGCACCCCCAATGGTTTCCAGGTCTCTGTCCTTCTGGAGGAGCTGAAGGCTATCAATCCATCGATTGATTACGAGTACGTACGCGCTTACATTCACCCCCCTATTCCCGGATCTGACATTTAACGACAGTGTACATAAGATCGTTATCTCCACGAATGTGCAGAAGGTTTGTATTTCTGCGCATATCCGGAAAACATGCTTTCCTATCGGTATCATTAGGAACCATGGTTCATCAAATTGAATCCAAATGGCCGAATTCCTGTCCTCGTCGACCATTCGCGCAATGACTTCGTCGTATTTGAAACAGCAGCAATTCTTCTCTACCTTGTCCAGCACTATGACAAGACTCATACATTCTGGTTTGACCCCAGTGAAGATCCAAACACCTACAGTGAAATGTTGCAATGGATTTTCTTTGCAGTAAGAGAACACGCAGTACATTAGCAAGTCCAGGATTAACCCTTCCCATAGCATGGTGGTGTAGGTCCCATGCAAGGTCAAGGTATGCTTCATTGCTGTTATTTTTATGTTTCCCTGTTGCTCATATCCATTCCTTAGCCAATCATTTCAATCTTTCTGCATCCGAAGACGTTCCATACGCCAAAAAGCGTGCGCATATATTAAACTGGCTTCCATGAAAGCTTCGAGTTGATCACAAATTGTAAAGGTTACCTTGAAGAAACTAAACGCCTATTTGGGGTTCTCGAAATACGCCTTAACAATCGAGACTGGCTTGTTGGCCTTGGTAAAGGAAAATACAGCATCGCTGATACGAAGGCATTCCCTTGGTATTATGTTTTGAAGCTTAAGCTTTTGCTTTTGAATTTAACTCGACTCAACCATAGGGTAAGAATTCATAAATATGCGGGAGTTGAAAATCTGGACGAATGGCCAGCTGTCAAGGTATTGTTGATAAACATCATTTTGGAAACTCGGGCAACCTCATTTATGGATTTTAGGCTTGGGTTGAGCGCAACGAGGCTAGACCTGCTACTAAGCTTGGTCTCCAAGTCGGGATCTAGCAAGAGTGACAACAATAAGCTTCTGGTTCATCCTGTAGAAAGGCTCCCGGAGAAATTGTACCTTGTGTAACATATTAGCTATAAATCGATCTCTTCATTAGCGAGTCAAGCAAATAGATGACTGGAGTAATGTCCCCCGCCTATTCAACACAATGTGATTCGCTTTCCACAGCTGTCGCATCGGATGAACCAAAAGTTGCAGTCGACCAGAAGCATAAATAGAGAAGGCAGGCGATTCTTGGGTGATTCATCAACAAATAGTCATGGCCCTCAACATTGCCAAACTGCACCAAAAGCTCAAGGGAGAAGTCATCACTGCTGAACACCCAGATTATACAAAAGCTATATCTCGTTGGGCAGCCAATGCGGAACGGAGGGCCAAGGTTGTCGCATTTGTAAAAGACAACGAAGACATTGCCGTAGCATTGAATTTTGCGAAAGCAAACGGCCTATCTATTGCCGTCCGAGGTGGAGGGCATCATGCTGGTGGAGCATCGTCTATCGAGGGCGGCCTTGTGATCGACCTTTCTCATCACCTGAACAAGGTGAAAGTTGACCCGTTGAAGAAATTGGCCTATGTTGGCGGGGGCGCATTATGGGAAGCCGTAGACAAGGAGGCGATAAAACATGGTTTGGCTACTGTCGCAGGAACCGTGAATCATGTCAGTCGTCGAGTTCTGGCTTTTATCTTCATGCTCATCATGCAATACATGTATAGACCGGTGTGGGGGGGTCTGTCAGGATTCTCTCATTGCAGATAACCTCACTCATGCATTCCGCAGTTTGGTTCTGGGCGGAGGCTATGGGTGGCTGAGTGCCTCCCATGGGTTGGTAATTGACAACCTAGTTCAAGTTCGTTGCCATACCCAATGTCCAAGAATGCATTATTTTGACTCAGAACAGGCCACCATCGTCACGGCCAATGGGTCAATTCTATCTGCCAGTAGCAGCGAGAATACAGACCTATTTTTTGCTATTCGAGGTGGGGGTGGTAATTTCGGCGTCGTCACGGAGTTTGTTTTCCAACAGTGCATCCCCAACGCCTAACTGTCTACTCTGGAATCGTCCTGTTTCCTGCATCGGCACTGGAAATTTTGATCAAAGCTACCAATGAATGGTGGATTACTGCCAGTGAGAAAGAGGGTACGTTGCAAGTCACCACTGTTGATCCCAATGGAAATGTATGTTTCCCTCCAGGATTTTGACTATTACCTTGATTCAGAGCGTTCCGATTCGATCTTTGGCCAATCGTTGCACTATTCCCTTTCTTCAATGGGACAGAATCGGAGGGCAGGGAGAAATTCAAACCTTTCCTCGACATAGGTAATACCTCAGTCAAGTCTATGATGCTACTTGTAAACCCTATTCTAGGACCTCTTGCCGACATGTCGAAGGAAATTCCCTTTGAAGAGTTGAACAGTCTTCAGGTACATTTAATGTCTGTCAATATTGTGGTTCCACCTCAACGAAATCTAGAATGCCTTGGCTCCCCATTGGAGAGGTGTTTATCAGAAGGGTGTCGGCCACAAACACTTTCATTACCCTTCCATCGCAAAGGCACATCAGATGCTCCAGGAGCTTATTAAGACGACCGGAAACTACCAAGGATCTATCCTCTATGAATACTTCCCACGTCAAAAAGTAAACTCGGTACCCAGGGATGCAACTGCTTTCCGACGGGAGCTGGTTCCGAATGCTTTGGTTATCCTTACATGGGATCACAAAGCAAGAGATTGTTTGGAGGAGGCCCGTCAATTGGCAAATGAATTAGCCAGCACTGTCATTGGAGTTCAATCTGATATAACACCGTCTGAAGCATTGGGGTACAGTAACTACGGTCAGTACATATTTGCTCCTTACGAAGGGTCATTCCCCGACACTGATCCTCAGACCCTGATGGGACTTCTACGGAGAATGGCCAGATTTCGGCGAAAGCTATTGAAAAGGCGAAGCGTACATTTGGAGAGAACTACCCGAGGCTTCAAGACATCAAGAAGCGCTACGACCCTGATAATATTTTTGACAAGTGGTTCCCTATTATCCCAGCTTAGCATCGTCGTCAAGAGATGTTCGAAATTGGTTCGAAATTTGTTTGTAAAAACTATTTCTACTAGTTGTACCTAAAGGGCTTTGGCAAGCTAAGTAAATAAAAGCAAAGGATAACAACCGCATGCAAAAGACATCGCCGGATTTCGACAGCTCAATGCTCTGCCGCACTCTTCCACGTCTTAGTCGCGCGCTCAAATCTCCGTTTACTCCAAGAAAAGTTCATGATTTCAATTCCAGAAATGCTAACTCATCTATGTCACACCCGACCCCTGATACTCCATCAGTCGTAACCAATAATACCCCACCAGTTATCTCTTCTGGAGTCCCAACGACATATATGAGTGACCTATCATCTAAGAGCCCAACATACACCAGCCCTCCCTTTCATACGCATACATTTTTTGCGGCACTTGAGAAAACCTTCCCGGAACAAATTGCGCGAAGTTTGATGCGCGCGACGAGAGCTCTTCTTGTGGATAGGATTGGCAGAGTGCGGCGTGAGGGATTGACAGTAAAGGATTTGGATAATGTAAGTCCTCATTATTTTTATGCATGGCACTCATATACAAGCTGTATGACTCCAGCAAGCTTATTTGTTTCGTGCTGCCCTCTCGGAACTCCGAGCCGAAATGACGATGAGCACCAAAAATGACTCTGCAGCGATCCGAGCTGCTACGGCTGCGCTTCGGAGAGAAGTTGATCGACTTGACGTGAAGATGAAAGAAGACATTGGAAATCTCAAGCATGAGTAGGGTTCTGTCTTTTGCCCCCACTGTCATATGCATAACTATATGATCAGGATTCAAATGGAGCTGGATAGCAGAAAGAATGAAGCCAAGGCAGATTTGAAGCAGCAAGACATTAGCATTGAGGCTAGTTCTGACCTTTGAAGCAATTCTTTTACTTACTATGTTTTAAACCACAGGAACTGTTGAACAAAGCCATTGTTAGTATAAGTGATCTGAGAACATCCGTGGAGGAAATCAAATGGGATAACATGCGAAAAACTGTTTGTGAGTGACAGTCCTCATCTTCCCACTGTTTTATGATATAGTTTAATCAGTGACACTTTCTGCATTTGTGTTGGTCATCATTATAATGATGGAGGTCCAACCTCATCCAAAGAAAATCCAAGCTCCCCCTCTGCTTCCACAGTCAGACAGAAATATACCAACAGAAGGATTAGAAAGGACAGAATGGGTGACATAACCCTATCCTCACCACACGGGACTTCTGGGGCATTATTTACTAGATGCAGCAGTACCCAATCCCTCTAATATACTACACCTGTATTACAATTTGTATACCATCACCTGGAAACATACACTCAATGTATATGATGCAAATGAATACCTCTAGTTGACATCAAGTTTCTCCAATTCAGTCACCAGAGCATTCGTAACATCTAATATTGCTGTTTTGCTTGCATTGGAGGGTTTGGCAGAAGTAGATGATGCATTTTCTGATGCTCCAGTCCCCTGCATAGCTGAGGTGTTGGATGATGGTTTCTCCTCGTCCTCCTCGTCCCAATTATCAGGAATCGTATCAGACTTTTCCTTCTCCCTTTTCTCTTTCCGTTTAGCGTTCTTTTTAGCACTTTTAGATAAAGGCTTGGTTCCATTTGATCCGGAGGCGGCAGCACTCGTATTAGGTGGTGGGGCCCATCCAATTATGTGTCCTTTCGGGAGCGCATTTGAGTCCATCTGCGCTTGCTTCGTGCCCCGGAATCGACGTACATCCTCCTGGGGTGTAAATCCTGGCCGAATCTTGATCTGCTTCCTGAACCTGGAACGGTGCGGCAGGTATATGATGAGAGAGGCGATACGTGCGGTTTGGAGGAAAGGACATGGGGAAGAAGAGGTTATACATACGTTCCATCTGGGCGCTTTGATTCTGGGATCACGCGCTCGAGGGTCTGAGGGTCGAGTGCAATTCCGGCGACAGACTTCTCGGGATTCAAAGGTGGACGCGACATGGTGAGGTCGATGGTTAGAGTTGATAGTGGAGATCGAGATCAGCAGCGGACTTTAAAACCAATTATTTCTCTTCCTCTCATGCGCTATGCCGTTCTTATTACAGGTCCAGCGGGGGCTGGAAAATCAACCTTTACTGGAGCCTTTCTGAATCACCTTACGATTTCAAGAAGAACGGCGCATCTTGTGAACCTAGATCCTGCGGCGTCGCCTACAAGCTTCGAGGTTGAGCCAGCAATTGACATTAAGGATCTCGTGAGTCTCGAGGATGTCATGAGCGAGTTGGAATATGGTCCAAACGGCGGCTTGGTGTATTGCTTTGAGTGAGTGAGTGACTAATAGGCTCTGTGTTTCATGTAAGCTGGTATGTTTGGTACTTACTTCCTCCATGTTTAGGTACTTGCTTCAAAATATGGACTGGTTGGAAGAAGAGCTTGGTGGGTTCGACGACGACTATTTGATATTTGACTGTCCTGGTATGCTTGTCCTGTTTTTTGAGAGCCTTGTTTCATATAATTGCCGTTGTAGGCCAGATCGAACTTTATACACACCATCCGTTCCTACCTACACTAGTCCAGAATCTGACAAGAATGGGCATCCGAGTGTGTGCTACATATCTGATAGAATCGCAGTTCATGGAAGATCGCTATAAGTTCTTTAGGTCTTTATCTCTAGTCTTTCATAGCTCCACTGATGACTGACGATTTCGAAACAGTGGGGTGCTATCTGCGATGTCAGCAATGGTTAACCTCGAAATCCCATGGATCAATATCATGTCAAAAATGGATTTGGTAACGGCTAATTCAGACGACCAATCGGGAGGCGCGAGGAATGGCATTCGACAGCGGAAAGATATTGCCCGGTATGTGATATATATGTTTTTTTCAGGAAAGGCTTTCCGATATGTGCGTAAGCATACTGATTTCCGTCTATTACTTCAAAGGTACCTAGATCCTGACCCCCTCCTCCTTGCTACCCGGAGAGGCCAAGAAGGGAATGACTCCAACCCACGCTTCCATGCTCTAAACCAGGCAATAGTACAACTTGTAAGTACTCAGGGGTCTTTACCACAGCCTCTAACCTTATACGCCGTAATGCTATAGATTGAAGATCACCCGCTTGTGTCGTTCCTGCCTCTGGACTTGACAAATCCAGACTCATTAGAGACCGTCGTCAGCCATATAGACTATACAATGCAGTACGGAGAGGACGAGGAACCGAAAGAGGTATTGCGAACCACAGATTCCCGAGCTTCCGCCGCCTTCTAACCGTTTCTGTGCAGCCTCATGACCTAGATGAAGGCGATTTCCAAGGATTGGAGTAGTTTGAGTGCTCCTGAATGTCTGAGGGCTGGCAACAACTCTATGAAAATGAGATAAGATTAGATGCCGTGTTTGATCCGTAGAAGTGTTGAATTATGTACTCGGACCCTTTTCACCTTTCTCCAACCTGCTGCATATAAAACCTGTCCTCTCTCATTCTCACTTGCCTCCCTAAGCCCGCCACGCAAAAACAATGACAGCATACTATCCATCTCAAGCTGGTTATCCCACAGCCCAACCTGTTGTCTATAATTCAAGTATGGGTTATGGTCAACCTTACGGGATGGCGGGAAGCTACGCTCAACCTGCTGGCGGTGTCATGTACGTACCTTCTCATGGTAGTCGTCGCAGTGGTAGACATCGACACCACCACTACAATTCCTACAGTGTTCCTCAAGTCGCTACTGTTGGTGCACCCGTGGTTATGGTACCATTAGTTTTGAGACCAGCGCAACCCAACACTAAACTCAGATTCTCTAGCAACCCAGTTATGGAGGCGACCACCACTATTACTCATTTGGTGCACGCCTACGTCGCTTTTTCGGTCTAGCACCTAGGAGTGGGGTGCGCTACAAATCTGACCGCGGGACATGGGGATTTATGGGATATTCGCGTCGACAACGATATATTGACCCACGAACGGGCGGCGAAGTCGATAGACAAGGACGACCAGTCTACAGAGTTTAGCCCCCCAATATCCCTCCAATGTTATATTTTCGAAAGCAGCCGTTGATGCCACGCGAGATGCCACACCCACACGACATACATATGCCCTTTCTATCACACCTTCAACATTTCTACCAACATGATCATGACATCGCCCTGGATGGAAGCTTGTAATTCATAGTCGATTCCCCAAGTTTTTATTTCTCGTAGTCAAATTGCTCCATCTGTACTTACTCACGATTATCGTTCTACATATGCAACATTTTGAGGCATAGGAATATATTACAAAAAAAAACAAATATCCGATGGCAAAACGAAAGCATTAGAGGCATGGGTGTAACGTAATTAATGGGGAAGTATGAGACATTGGGAACGAGGGTAGGACATTGAACCTCTGGAGCTAGAATTGTATTTAATCCTCTATCATTGCATTTGAAACTTGGTTTGCAGTTTGTTGCTTCATCTTGTCGGCCTCAGACCAGAACATGATTTGCCCTTGGATGGTTTGCACCATGTCAATGACCACTTTGCGTGCTCTCACCTGCGCAAGGTTATCACGAGCGCCTTCCCAGAGAACAGCCAAACTGACTTCGATCTGGAAGAAGCAATTTATATATGACTGAAAAGATAAACATTGAAATGAAAAGCACACCTTCTGCGCAAGTTTCCCCATCGCTTCATCCAACGCTTCTCCGATGGCCTCTGCTGCCTTGGTCAACCGCTCTAACACAACCTGGGCCCCATCATCAAAGATGTTGTCTTTACACTGGTCGATATAACCACGAAAGTAGGCCTACGGATCAACGATCAGCATTTTCACCACAAAGTTGACAATTGCCATCATCAAACCTTTTGCCGAGCCACACTTCCAGTTCCACGCTCAAGCATCGCAGTATCATACCCTTCTTTTAGTTGGTTCTGTACATGAGGTGCCATGCACCTGGAGACCTCCTTTTGCTCGCGATTCATTGTCTCTTTCACCAACTCCACAGTTTTCTTTAAAGTCACGCGGGCCTCCTGCACGCAGATTTCGCCTTGCAACCTCGCACGGTCCTTGAGGCCAGGCGCAGCAGATTCCGCGACCTCCTCAACGAGAGAAGTGATCGTATTGATTGTCGAAGTCTCAAATGGACCGAAAAGGTCAGACTCGAAAACCTTGCTCCAAGAATGGGCAATATTTCGGGTGAAAGGGTTGATTAATTCAACGTTAAGATCACGACGCCATGACCCATGACGACGTAAAGCTGGAGATGATAAACACATGAGGGGAAAGATCATTTGATTTCAGAATCTTGGGCTCACTAGCTCGATAGGTGACCCAGTGCATTCCAGCAACAAACCCATCGAGTGTGGGCAAAGCAGCATTTGCCGCCTGAAATGGAAATAAATAGAATGAAAGAATTAGATATAGGACCCCTTACGTTCGATGCACCAACCGTGCATTTGTCCTCAAGTCCATCCTTAAATTTCTGCTGAAGGTCGTGCACACAAGAGTCCACCATTCGAGCAAACTCCTAATCAACATCACAATGAGTACTCTGCTCTTGGCAGGGTACTGATCATCACACACCGTACAGAGTCTTGGAGTTACCCCGGTGGGTTGACCATACGGATCGACCTTAGCTGGGGCCGGTTTGTTAAGAGTATAGAGACCAGCTCCAATGCCAGCACCTAACCCTCCCAGAATCGCATCCAATGGGTCTTCATTTGCCGTGTATTGTTCGGCCTCGTCGAATCCGCGGGACTCCCACTTTTCTCGCAAAGTTTCCCTGTCTATCGCGGTGACATCGCCAATACCTTGGATGTAAGATTGGATACTTTGGGCAAAGGCCTTGAGATGCATCATGAAGGTCCTCGCAGCGCGTTCACGGGAGGAAATTGTCAACTTGTGGCACCATTGCTGAAGGTCAGGGATGCCAGTGTCGGTGATGTTGGAAAAGCAAGAAGGATCGCCGTCCCCTTTGACTTGTCCTAAGATGACGGAGGTTAATATAGACCCCATCAGCCAAAGATTGTGGACCACCTTTGAGACGAACATAATCTCTGCTCGAACACGTAAAGACAGGGAGGTCAATAGCATCATAATCTACCCCATTTCGATTGATCTTGAAAACTAAATGGAAAAAAAAAATCCTCACCTCGAAGATTGCTGGTAGGGTTGAAATTCTCGGGATCCCTTTCCTCAGCGGCGGCATCTATATTACCATGAATAGAAGCCACTAGATTCAAGTCAGGGAACTTTACCATCTAAATCTTTCAACCCAACCCTGAAGTCCTCTTTTAGTACATCGCGTGAAAACTGGGGATTGTTATCAGCGAAATGAACTCTGGAAAGTAGCATTTGACCCACTTCGGAGCGTTTGAGGGAACAAAACGCATTCTTCTCCCTTTGGAGTTTCGAGATACTTTTTTCCAAGGAAGAGATGGCAGCGGCGGCCATTTTCTCAGTGGCAAGGGCTGTGTTCAATCGTTCACTAGTTGCTTTTATTGATGCTTTTCTCAACTTGATTTTTTCCTTAAGAACATCAATAGTGACTTCGGTCGCATCTTCGTCCTCGTCGTCTCCTTCGCTGTCTTCGTCGTCCTCTGAATCTTCATCATCATCTGAGTCTTTGTCACTACCAACCTCAGAGCTAACATCAGAGTCATCCAAGGAATCGTCTTCGCTATCTTCACTATCGGTAGTACGGCGCCTCCGCTTAGGCGAACCTTTCTTGCCGGAAAAAGAACGTTTCCGCTTCTTGTGGTTTTGAGAAGTCTTCTTCTTGAGGGTCGGGACAAATGTATACCCGCTTTCCAAGGCCTCAACATGTGATTCATCTTCTTGAACTTGCTCCTTAATGCCTTTGAGCTCTGCCTCAATCTCTGCAAATATTTTCAGAGCAAAGAACAATTTGAGGAAAGTTTTTATATCACCTTTGACAAGTTTCTCAGTTTCTTTTTTCTGTCGTTTGGAAGACAAACTCTCTCTTTCTAGAACGACCAATTTCTCTTCGATATCCTCCAGCTGAGGGTCATCCTCTAAATGCAGGGCACGAATAACTTCACCGCAGGAGATGTCATCACACTTGCTGGCTGTGATAATATATATTTCATGATTCAAATTAACGTTGGCCGACAAGGTTATCTCACCGATGAAAGTGATAGCATGATCATCGTAACTGAAAGGCGAGTCAGAAAGGGCAAATTTCGAATACTAGTTATGGCGAACTCACTTGCCGTCTGTCGTTGAACCAACAATGAACATCAATACTCGCAGAATCTAGAATCATGTACGAACCCACTGTTTTCAACACTTCAGTTGATAGTAAAGGATCAAAAGCGAGATGTACTTACTCATTAACTGCATTTTGAAAGCATCACCCAACAGGTCTTATAACATGGGTTAGCTGAGGATCGTCTGATTTGTGGGACAGACACCATACCCCTAGCCGTCTTGTCGTCGACAGCCCGTGTAATTGGAGCGAGAATCCAGATACAATTACATTTCTTCATATAGTCTTTAGCGATATTGTTTCTGGCAGCGTTGGCATCGGCGACACCTGGAAATAGGTAGAAATATTGATGGATTATTGAACAAATGGAAGAACGAATCCTACCTGGAAGGTCAACCAGCACGGCTCCGGTCGATAAAGCTTGAGCATGACAGCGAACATTCACTTGCCGAATAAGCGGCCATAGTGCAGGAGAGTCAAAGTCTTGATCTTTATCCTTGCCTTTGCTTGCGCTCATGTTTGCACTCTTGCTGGCCTTGTCCACAAGGGTTGATTCCTTCGCTTTCTTTTTTTTGTCCTTTTTACCGCGCCTCTGGTCTTTCGAATCAATATATTTTCCAATCTTTTTCGCAAAAACTTTTGAATCTTTAGCAATAATTGTCTTCGTGGTCCCTAACATTTGAGATATTTCTGTGAAAGCTGTGAGGGGAGTTATGAATGAATAGTCAGAATTTCAACTTGCGCTGATCGCATCCCATGATCTGGTTCACGTTCATCTTAACCAAGTCATCCTGATGAATGGTTGGATACACAGCATGGACCTGGAAATTCTCCTCGAACCTCAGAAGTCGTTCAATTATGATGTCAAACGAACCTTTTGCCAGGCCACCCCAGCATCACTCTTCAGGTCTGTGATTCGTTTGATACCTCCGCCTTCGTCAACCAGGTCATGAAGAAGTACTTCAAGTTCCTGTCTCCATTCGAGTTCCGACAGAAAAGAAATGTCTGCATCGATAGTAAACTTCTTGTGAAAAGCCAATTCAGTCACCACGGCGGTGCAAGCTGATATCGGACATGGTTGAGCGTATTGAGATGTACGCAAAACAAAAACAGACCTCGCATGCCGCTGGTTGGCACGATGTTGTCTGGGTATAATTAATCGAATTGCATTAACGTAGGCAAGGCAGTGGTACATACCATCGAGAATAGCATTCAGTATGGATGACTTCCCGGCGCCAGTGGCTGGAAAGTGTGAGACAGGATCCCGAGAAAAATAAGAAACATGTCACCTCCACACACGGCTATCAACGTTCTTGGGGAGCCTTGAAGTTCCAGACTATACATCCTTAGTGACGTCTTGAAATATGAGATCGTTGCCCTCACGTGGAAATTTCCCGGTCCCAAACCTCACGCCTGAGCTGACTTCCTAGTTCTAGTTGCTTTAGAGATTCCTTGATCGCTTTTACCATTCCAAAACCTTCTTTCAATGCATCCTCCGGAAGGTATGATATCTCAGCAGCACTCTGAAAAGCAGTAAAATGTTTTGATTTATTTTCCGCTTCCTGCGTTTCATTCAGAATGGGGACTTTCTCCTCGACCTTGGGGGTGGCGCTAATAGAGGTCGTTGGGATAGTTGGAGAACTTAACGCAGAGCCACTTCGTAGATACGCAGGTACCAGAAGCCCATGATCCAGATACTGGTTGGGTTTTTGAGTTCTTACACTTTCATTTGCAATTGGCAGGCAACTTACCACTCGTGTTGCATCGCTATGCTCACTTTTGATGTTTTCGAGCAAGCGTTCTGGAGGTTGCTGGAACGTCGGTAGAGGGATGTCGCGTGGCTCAGGCTTTACGGTGAATGACTGGAAAACTCGCGTCAGGGAGCCATACTCGGTGTTCATGCAATTCGGTACCATTAGTTATCACTGTACTTTGGCATTCAGTTCGATGGAGTGGTCGTCAGTGGAGGTCTTTTTTTTCCTTAAAAAAAAGGAACAGGGCAAAGGTAGGTTGTGTTATGTAAAGAAGAACCTGAGGCTATTTTAAATCGCGTGAGGTGACATCACGTGGTTTTCTCACAAGTGTGACACTGTGTGATGAGGTATTTCAATATTATTTTAAGGTTTTTGTGGCAACCAGTGATTCTGCTTCAACCTTCCTGCTACTTCACCCTCCACGCTCAACAATCGATTCGATGGCTTCGGCTGAAGCCCCTCTTGGTATGTCTGGTTCAGCCCAAAAAGAAGAGCTCTACCCTGGTGGAAGTTGTCCATTAGATCACTTTCAGGTTCAAAGTCGCTTGAGCCAAAGCAATTTTCATGGATATCGGATCCCTTCTCAGACAGGTGGTCATCACGAATACTCGCTGAAGATTGACCTGTCCAAATATATTCTTCCTGGTTATTGAAATGGTCCACTGAAATCCTCCCTGTCTGAAAATCAACACCTCGTTCTTCACGGAAGTCGTCCTGCATTGCTTCATACTGAACTCGTATTCGATACGTGCCGAGGTCATCTGAAAGTGTTCCCAACACAAACTTCCCTGCTCCCAATTGTTTGTTAACCTCGTAGGTTTCAGCCAAGACGGTCTCAGAAAGGTAGCATGGATCCGTGATCACTTCGGAGCCTTGATATGAGTAGCCATTCAACTCTTCGAGATCGTCAATACTCCAAGTGTCAGGTAGCCCAGAGTATGATGACAGGCTGAAATCAAAACGGGAAAGATAAGATTGGCCTTCACCAGTAGGTGTGAAACAAGTGGGTAGGTTGCCAATCCCGTCAATGTCCATAAAATTACAGGAAGGTTCAATGGTCATCAAGCAGTGCTCGAAAGCCTTCTGGGGGAAGTGACAGATGGATGCAGGGTAGGAAGCCTGCAAGTCCGCAGCGTGAGGTGGGACCAAAGTCTCTCTCAACGAGGCAGGATTATGAACCTCTGGTGGCTCAGATATGTGATTCGGAGTCGCTGGCGTTTGTTTGAAATATTTTGAGGCGTGTTCGAAGTTCTGCCTCTCGGATTCTGTTTCAAGCCTGCAAATCTGGGAGGCCGACTGGGATGGTCCAAGCGATAAAAAAGAGACATGATCACCAGAGTGAATATTTGCGGTAAGATTCTGGTGTAGAGGGACCCAGCCTGAAGATTTCATAGAGGTTGCCAGATCATCCCCAGTCAAAGCGCGCTCTTTCACATCAGCCTTGTTATCGAGGGCATCCACGCAAAGAATTGACCCTGGCCTGTCTGAAGCCCCACAGTCGGTCTCTGTGTTGTGACTCTCCTTTTCGATGTCCCAAATAATAGACTCTTGGGGGTTGTACGGCCTGCGGGACGTCCCCCCTTGAACGGACTTGACTTCAGACATTTCAGAGTCTTGACCCTTATATTGTTGCGTCGTCCTTTCCGCTAATGGCCTGTCCTGGCCAGAGTAAGGTTTCTTATTAGGAACGTCTGAATGCGTGCTCGCAGTTGGTGTCGATACTGTCTGAGACGTTTTTCGCGTCCGTTTTCCAAGAAATTTCAGCTCAGAGAAATGAACACTTGAGGTGTCTGTACAAAGATGTCATTAAATAGAAACTTCCATACATCAATAGGCCCACCTTTCTTCTTAGACACCATTTCCGCAAGTTTTGCCATGCGGGATGCTTTACCTTTCTTGAAGACACCAACGTTTTGTACAAGGTGGCTCAGCTGAAAAATGATGGGTTCAGTCTCCGTCAGTCGAAAATCGAGTCCAGACAAACCGTCAACCTGTTTTTTCCAACATTCGTAGCAAAAAGACCGTGCATGAGGGCAAACCCGGCCTGCGCCTGCACCTTTGTCCGAGTCGTTGGGCCTTTCCCCATTTTCCTGCTTACTTTCGCGGGATGTTCTTCGCTGTTTTCTTTCTCTGGACAGGGAGGCGGTTTCATGATGTCCCTTTTTACCCTTTTCCGGTGACGGCGCTCTGATAAACCTATATGCTTCTCAATAAGATGACTTTTGAGCATATAATTTCCACTGACGTTTAGCTTTTTCGGTATCTTCATGATTGGATATTCCCGAGATGCATTTAGTCGTGCCCGAGCTGTGGTGTACTACAATCTTTGTGGTAGCTTTGTTAAAATCCTTCGAGTCCGTGCCCCGAATTCTAGGAGGGGTTTTCTGTCGGTTGTCGGAATCCCCCTGTCGCGTAACTTGCGTCAAGGATCCGCCAAATGGGTTTTGCCTGTTGTCCCCTTTCTGATGGTCAAAAGCAGCATTCCAGTTTGCAAACTCCGAATTCCTTGCTATGAGAACGGGCGTTCCGAAGTTGAAACCGTCTAGATGTTCCTCGGAACACAAATCCGATATGCCCTGAGATTCTGAGTGATGTTCGCCCCAGAAATTAGACTCTGTTCGACCCGCAGATACGTAATGCTTGATATAGCCTCTCTGCTCTTGAATATAAGCCAAAATGTAATGACTATTGTTTCGCCTGGGAAGCTCCGAAAGTTGATCCGATGTGAACCCCCCAGAATTTGATAGGAGTTCAGGATACGACCCAGCAGCATAGCCAGCCTTTTTCCCCTTAGATCGAGGCTTCATGAAACTTTAAAGAGGCATTGCAGGGGCCGAGATAAAGGTATGGTGAGAAATGAAGTTTATGTTTGTTATAGTCTCTGTCCGCTTACCACTGCATTCTTGCCTGCGACCATGTCTGCCTTCCTTGTTTGTCAAAGGATAAGTGGTGGCTACCACCGCCCGGTAATGAAGTGATTAGTGGACTCAAAAGTCATCCTGAGAGTTGTACGCGCCAATTGCCAACAGAAAAGCAGGATGATTACATCCCAAAATCCTCTGCAGTTTTGTGGCGATCATGTGCTTCTGCCAGTCGCGGTCACGAAATATTGGAGACCAGACCCCACTCACGCAAATGAAAGCCTGGACGCTGTGTGCTTCCTCAACTATCTTCTAGTCTTAATCGTTTGGAATTCTTTTTCTCCGCGAAACTTCCCTGTCGTTCAACTCGTGTCAAGCATACCAATTCTTCTTCAATCCACAGAGGCATCATTAGACTCGTAAGCCAGTGTCGCACTATCCTATTAATCCTACAATTTACCAAGTCGATGATTTTCTGTTTCGCACCTACCTACTCACTCTACAGCTGGTGATCGAACGAGAGCCACATGTCACCCATCCTCGTCAGAGGAGAGCCTCATTTCTCCAAGAAAAGATTATACATATGTCACTTACACCACACCCATCTGGCACCTGCTTCACATAATTTATGTCGAGGTCCATATCTACCCAATGCTCGCACAAGTGTCTATGAAATTACGCGCCTGTGTTCCGGTTCTACAATTGCTGCAGTAGCATCCTCCTCGGTTGGCTACCTAGGCGCTGCCTGTCAGTGAATTGAGGGTCACGAAATTAACCTCAAATTTTGGGTCTCACTTGAACGAGGAAGGTTGTATCGAACTTGTAGGTACCGTGTGCAACGATGTCAATTGGAATTTAATTGGAATAGTTTTCTTCGTGCTACTGTAAATATAGGGGGGAAATCCTCAAGAAGCT
>Ga0307509_10002056_pt1 | contig 33114 bp, 18 predicted proteins | sample 10_EM_MG_FD_202245 | JGI IMG/M metagenome (GOLD analysis project Ga0307509, IMG submission 202245) | Populus trichocarpa ectomycorrhiza microbial communities from riparian zone in the Pacific Northwest, United States - 10_EM | ecosystem: Host-associated > Plants > Roots > Unclassified | place...
AATCATGAATAGACTTGTATTTGGTTTGAAAATGTTATTATAACTATTTAACAATGGCAAAAAGCTCAGTAGTTATATACTATTACTCTCTAAATTGAATGAAGTATAGAATATGCCAGGTGTATTTGCCTGACTTCAAACCTTTAATACTAACTCTATAGATTATAATAAAGGATATTCCAAGATATTGAGTTCATAGGCCAACTATGTATATAGTTATTACATGGTCAAATTGAGACAATTTGTATGTAATTTGTACATAGTTTTTCATCTCTCTTTTGACCACTATTGCTCTAGGCAATTTATATAAACAAAATTAAAACCAGTTTACTCTGAATATATAAGACTTCTACTATCCTTCTATCCATTTTAGAATGTCCTTCTTGGAAGTTTTTCAATTTTTATATTGTTTGGAAAGAGGGCAATTCTTTTTTGAGATAGGCAATCTTAAAACCATTATACCAGAGCAGCAATTTTTACCTGAGAAATAAAAACCATATTTTCTGATTCTCTATATCCTAAAGTACTTGGATCTAAAATTTCAAACTAATACCTCTCTTATTCATGGAGATAATAAAATGTAGGTTTGATTTTTCACCGGTTGCTATGGGTGAGCCGGATCCCTGTCGTGAGCCGCTTCCCCGTAAATCACGTTATCGACATCGTAACGTTTGCGGGGATTGTGGATATAGCTGCCACAGACATGCATGTAAATGCTAAGTATTTCTCACCCGGAGGTCCAGACACATCGAGGTTTGATGATTGGGACCTCAATGAACCGACTAAGCAGATCTTGTACGTTATTGGATTGTCGCCGGGGAAGAAATTCGACGATTTCAGAGACCCGATGACCTTCAGGAAGGGGCTGGAAAAGATGCACAAATTGCTTTTTAATAACATTTTAGAGACCCTGCTTGTGCCCGATTCTGGTGGAGGGGAGGTTGTGGGGGAGAGGAGAGTTACGAGTCTAGGGATTGTTGTCGTCCCTCTGATTGCTCATATTCTAGCAGGCTTTCTGGGCCTGGTTGTATTCTGTCTTGGTGGATTGTTCCTGATCTCCTACAATCGACAGAATAATCTAACCAGTGATCTAGATACACTGGGAACGAAGATGGCCTTGGTTGCCCATAGCGAGACGCTTCTGAGAGATTTTAACGACACTGGTGAGTGCCCCGCGCCTCATTTATGCATGCAACCCAGGAAATATCAACTTGGGAGCTGCGGAGGTGAGGCTGGATACCGACTCGATGTTGTAAGGGATAGAGATGACCCAATAGTTCAAAACCAACACGCCTCTTGCTCTGTCCCTCATGATGGCAAATTAGTCGGCCCGGCTGAACTGAGTGTCTGGACTGGAATCGCTGCAACACTTGTGAACATCGCCTTATTGACGCTGCTCATTGTTTTATACAAGTCCGCTTCGAGGTGGAATGGTGGGCTCGATCAATTCATCCAAGATTACCCGACATTGCTAACTTGCTTGTTAGGTCTTCCAATACTTTCCGACACACAATTCGTGACCCAGATCATCTTCTCTTTCATTCCTACAGCCATCGCTACACTTATAGAGCCATTCTGGGCCTTGGTCGGACGCTACCTTACACTTTATCAGCCATATACAGAGCTTCACAGAGGAAATGCGTCACCAGGTTCCTCTCTGGGCCTCAAATACACAAATATCCCCCCTGTGCTCATCGCACCTCGTGCACTTCGCCACGGCCATATCTTCCTCTTCCTAGCTTCCATGATGGTCATCACTGCGAACTTCCTCGCTGTTGCTTTGGGTGGAATCTTCGACCGGGGCCCGCAACAACTCAAATCCGAGATAATGGTAACCTACCCGTTCACCAATAGCATCAATACACAAATTCAGAGGGCGAGTCCATTGGAGGCTAATAGGGCTGGGACATTTGTTAAAGATGCGATGGAACATTGGCTGGTGGTCAACACCAATGTGGTTGAGGGCACGAATTTGCCGCCTTGGGTCACGGATGAATTCTACTTCCTCCCGTTCGAGTGGGAGCCAGGGAATAAGTCTGACACGAGGACTTCGATCACACAAGGATATTGCGGGAATCTAACATGCCACTTACTTGCTGGTAACACTTTCGAACAGAGCAGCAAGATGGATCAAGGTACTGCGCTTGGAATCAACCTCAGGATGCCAATACCAGATGGGGGCTCCGTGCTTTGCGGGGATAAGAAGGATATGGATTATAGCTGGTTGAAAACCGGAATCCACCCTTTCGCAGCGGAGTGGGTCTGGGGCCTCAAGGCGTCCAATGGAAGTGACCAAAAAGCCGTGCAAGCCTGCAGCAGCTTAATCCTCGCTGGTTGGGGTCGTGGCGCGGCAAATCTATCTAAAGAAGGCATATATAGCTATGCCGGAAAAGCCTCCGCAACTATGCAGTCTAACACGACAATAGTTTGTAGTCAGCAAATCTCTACCGGCCAGTTCAAGGTGACAGTAGATGGCCAAGGCCGCGTGAAAAGATCCAAGCTGATCGGAGAGCTCAAATATGATGACCCTAGAATATTCAACCACTCCACCTCAGTCTGGAACTTCACAGCGCAGCTGGCAAAGCTCCTCAGTGGGGCCCCCCAGCACTCACTCGATTATGGCATCATGCACAACGGCAACTCATCTCATAGCTTCCTACACTTCATCGGCGAGTACCTGATCAATAAAACACTCTCCAACCCCTCAACCCCATCACCGAGCTTTGAGGATGCCCAGAACGCGCTGTCAAAGTTCTACAAACGTTTCTTTACCATCCTACTCGCCCAGAACCAGGACAGGATATTTGTCCCCGCCGGAAAAGTGCGCAGATCCGAAGTTGGCGAACTCGAGTCTTTGAAGCCGCGGATGTCGATGGACCCTGTGATGTTCTACATCGCCGTGGTCATACTGGGATTCCAGTTAATTGCCGGAGCTATAATCTTCGCTTGGATGCCTAGGCGCTTCCTGCCGAGGTTCCCGTATAATCTTGCTTCCGAGATTAGCTTCTTCCAAGCGAGTAGTGCTCTGTCTGACGTTGCAGGAACTGCGAATATGAGCTCTGCTATGCGAAGCAGGCATTTGAAGGGATTGGGGTGGACCTACGGCTATGGGAAGTTCATGGGGTCGGATGGGAAAAGCCATGTTGGTATCGAGAGGATGAATTTAATCACGGATTATAAAGAGGCGATGAATAGATGGGAGTAGTAGCACTTTTACCTTTCTGAAATCTATTTGACATTCAATGAGGGAGTTATGGAGTCATGGGTTATGGAGTCGCCCTTCCTTTCATCATGCTCAGGTGCCATAAATCATACCTCAAATATGGCCAGTAAGAATCGATGAATATGAATATATTATTTGCAACTTTATGTCTGGCAATTTTCTTGTGAATAGTGAGTGAGGTAACGTGGCAGATCCTGTGCTTTTCTCAAATGTATTTACTGGAGGAGGGAACTCTAGCGTGTATTAGAGGCTCTCCTCACAGACTTATTAGACACTTGTATCATTAGCGTTTTCTCCCCAAAGGCCTTGCCGACTAAAAACCCGTTGAGAGTTCTCAATTCCCTTTCTAGCCCAAACCAACCACCAACGAGCACTAGAAGGCTGGCTAAAGCAATACGAATCACAGCTGAAGACTTTGTGTTCTTAGAAGTCTCCCCCTTGAACTCCCAACCATTTTTTCCCACTCCCTTGCCCTAGTTTCCCCTCTGTTTCTACGTTCAAGTTTTGTCTTAATGGTCTTTTGGGATGCTAATTGTGATTTTTGCCACACCGTGGATATGTATGAGTGGGCCATACGGATTGGATTATCGGCGCCGCTCCAAGAATGCAACTAGCACAACTCGGCCGCGATATGAAAAGGCAAAGTGGGGAATAAGGCATGGAAAATCATCTAGTAGAGAGAAACCAACCATCCTATGTGGAGAAATGCCCTCAATCATTTATTGAAAAAATCCATCAAATTCTAAAATATGTGTAGGCTACATATGTCAGCTCCACAGACGCGCTTACCCGCATTGTGATCAACCGGCAGGAGCCCACTTCAATCCAATGACTCATTCCCTCGCCTTGCTTCCTTGAGCAAGAAGGCATGGATAAAGGCACAATTCTATCACACTCGACCCATGGCTGCTCTATTCCGATGGGTAAAGATCGCACGTTCGTAATTATCGCCTAAGCGCGATGACTCGAGGAGGGTAGAATCTGGAGAGAATGGATGTGTGCATTATAGGGTACGCCGGATGGTGGTTTGCTGATAACAATTATTCTATAATACAAAGGGAGAAAATATATTTAAAGCCGAAGCACTTCTCGCACTCGTATCCAATGGGATAATAATCCCAGTAGTAGCATATTTGATTAGGAGCCGAGAGGAGAGGAGAGCGCAGATGTATAATGGAGGAACACGGAAGTGTGGACGCTGAACGTTCTGGTGCATGAGGAGATGTACAGGGTTATGCATATAGAGTTTCCATTACTCGAGGTGAACCGCAGCTATTGTGCGTTGACAAAATTACAGCTGATGACAAAAGTACATGAGCTCTTCCCCAGTGCAGCCATCGAAAAGAAAAAGATCTTTTCAGAAATAAAGCACAGCAAGCACCGACCACCGCCACTATGGCTCTACGAACCCCTTACATAGTGTCCCTACACGCTCAAGTTAAGTCTCTCTTAGAACTAGCAATTGTTCTGGTAAAAATGGAAGTCGGGCTAGGATTGTGGGACCCAAGGTCCGCTTACAAATTTGCTGATGATATCGTGAATGGACAAAATTAACCGAACACCCCCGGTGGCTTCGCAACGATCGCTTCAGGCTCCCACAAAAATCATTACCACTCAACAGGCACCTAATAATTCCTTCTCTTTTTTTTTATTAAGGCTGATTGATGGCATACTAAGTAATAATCACTTCCATGTATTTAAGTTATTTTTACTTGATGTTTTTGGTTGGGTTGGGGTGGTTGTATCGAGGAGGTTGACATAATCGCGGCGAAAATTATTAGCGTTCGTTGATCGGTTGGTTTTGTCGATTCACAATATCTGCCGGGTAACATAACTTGCTCCCTATAGTAGACGTGCTTTAAAGAGCCCCACTCGCACCTATTCCCACCATTTCTCGACCTAGAAGACTACATTTATACAAGGTAACGCAAGGTATTCTTTCTTTCGAATGCGCCGGTATGTTGCGTGGCTGGCATTCCGTTAGATTTTGGCCTCGCAGCTGTTGAGGTGATTTTCTTTTTCTTCCTTTGGCATCGGTGGGGTTGTATGGCTGGGTGGACAAAATTCTCATTACTCTGCGCTTTCACTACCACCTGGAGAAATTTCCCCCGATCAAATATTAGTTTCTACTATGCATTCAATAGTGAGTTTAAATTTTTTTATTTTTATTTTTTTGGTCCTCATGATATTGGAGTTGGTGGGGGAGAGCCGTTGTCATTGTCGGAGTTTTCCATGTTCGTTGATGAGCGGTTAACCTTGTCCACGGACCATACCAAAACTCATGCGCTTTTGTCCTCCAGTGTAAATATTGTCCCTTAGCAAAAGTAACCGAACATTGCCATGCAACTGCTCGCACATCCCCGCTAACACCAACTGAACGAATGATCTCTAAAACCACAACTGAAAAATATTTAAAAAATAAATAAATAAATATACAATACTAATTAACACTTCGTGTATCATCTACCTGCTTTATTGAGAATTCTTCTTATGGTAGAGGTGGGGTGTGTTTTGGAGTGACGGGTCTGGGTTGCAGTGCTTGTGGTAGAACGCTGCGGCGCTAAATGTTCGGTTACTTTTGCTAAGGGACAATGTAAGGGTAACCAAGTGCCGCTCTTCGGTTATCTTCGACACTGCACTACCCTCCCAACAACAAAATGGGAAGAGTGCCCTTACCGCCCAACAACACTCAACATGCTGTGCTTACATTTACACTCTTTCAGGTACCGGACCTTTTAAAATAATATAGCGGGTAAGAATCGCTACTCAAACACGCGTGCCATGTTTTTTTTTCGCTAGATTCGCAGAAAGTGGTGCCATAGTGGAACCGAGGTTGTGGCACAGCCCTCACAACAGGAGGCAAACATTCCCGTGGGCCGTCGACACATCCAGTCCATTTTAAAATTTGGAACACTAGCCTATTTGGGAAAGGTGCAAGAGCACCTGATATAAAATAGAAGCCAAGGGTATGCTTTCATACAATCAAATTTGGTAAAACACTCATAGCATAATGAAAAATTGCACTCAGTACAGCCTCCATTAAGAGATTGAGCCTTCGAAGCCCAGCCAGTAACCTTTTTCCATTGGGAAAAAAGACAACAAGTACGGGTCGGCCGTTGCTCATATGAGTGCGTGGGTGGAGAAGGAAAGTGAACTGGTCGGGGTGGTTTAGAGTAGGCGGAGAGGTACAGTGTACTAGGGTGTGAGCAAAAGTACGGCAAACTGTGGCTGATGCGCTAAAGTTGGCATGGTAACAGAGCCTGCTGGGAATTATGATTGGCTCTCCCTAACCGCCAAGCCTCACAATTTGGTGTGGGAAAAAAGTCTGGTGAACATCATTTCATCCCAGATTGAAGAAATTTATAAAACAGTAGGTGAATTGCAATAGATACGATGTAAGCCTTTGGATCATGATGATGGTAACTTCGAAATACTATATACCTGAAGAATTCTCAATTGTGAGAAGATTTGAAGTAACAAAATGGCTACCCGCAATTTGTAATTCTAAAATACAGCATCTAGCATGGAGAAGCCAAAGAAATTAGAGGGTAGAACGGAATATACATAAGTCAAATGAAGCTTATGGAGCATATTCGAGAGAGGATGTTGTTTGCTATAAAGTTATTTGTCCTATCTCAACTTCCACCTTCTATTCACATCCTATAACTCGGACTTGCTTACACTTACCCATTGAGGCTACTAACTCTCCACTTCAATAAGGTAACTAATAGGGTGTAGCATTACCTTCAGCTACTATTACTGCAGCCAGCCTTGCCAGCATACTATCAATGAGCTTAAGTGGGCTATCAGAACTTATATTTTCCTAGGCCGCATGTAACATGAGTATCAAATCGTTGGTATTTGTGGCCCATTCATAGATTTGGCCTAAATCTGTTTCCATATAAGCCCAACCGGCTTCAATTAAATTAGGTCGGGGGACTGAGGGTGCCAGAGAAGAGTTTTCAGATTGATTAGCTTTCGACATTGGATAGCATACTTCTGATGGCCAGGAGCTCCATCCTCAACAACGGTGAACCCTCCACATGCCTCACAAGTCTAATGCCAAAATGGTATTAGGAGTGGGTCTAAACCATTTTTGGTATACTTCTCGTAATCCAATGTTGTACCAGGGGGTACAACTTAGAGCGGTGATTTTAACTCTCCAGAGAATGCGGCCCAAACTATAACAGACTTCCGGCCTGATCCCCAGACTTCATCCACACAATCAGGATGATATTCCGCTTCTGGAAGGCGCAAGATTGAAGGCCTGCGACCACATCCAGCGGTACCAAAACTGGACACATCAGTTCACACTGTTCTTAACCACTCTTCTCTGGTCTAGTGTAGATGATCCTGACACCAGCAAACGCTTTTCAGTTTATTATATTGTCTAATACACCATCTTCAATTTGTTAATATTAAATTCCTTAACAAAAAAGCTAGAAGGAGAGGAAAAGGAAATAGAGCAATTGTTTAAACTAACCTTTTGTGTGGTAAATGCTTGTGGTATCCCAGTGAAGCCATGACACTTCGAAATGAGAAAACAGAACAAGCATACATCATTTCTGCAATTATTTCCTTCCATTGAAGTCTTCGGGTTCTTCTATCACGGGTGACCAAAGCTATTAATTGTGCCTTCTCTGTCTCATTAAAGAACATAGGACCGCCAGAATGTCGCTGGTTGGAGGGTGTTCCATTGCGCTTTGCCAGCTTGTAAATCTATTGGCAGGTGCAAAAATTGATATTCAATTTTTCACCGATTTTCTATATGTTCAATTTAGTTAAAACACTTATTGCACCTCAAATTATACGTGATTTTAGCTTCCTTGTTAGAGATGCTTTGTCCCTTAGAGCAATTACTTGGACTCACTCATCTCCTGTCGTTTCCTTTCCACTAGGATTACGTTCAGCCGGCTTAGCATAATCTGCTCGTTCACCCTTAAGCTTCATGACTTAAATGCCTCTAGGACAAAAAAGAACACCCAGGCAGTAACATTGTATTAATTTAATATAGCAGTTGAAGTAGGAAATTGATATACTTTACCTTTTTACTGTGTGAACGGGCAGGGCAAAATGGGCCTCTGAAGGCCTCTCTTATCTGGGGTTCAGCACTATTGAAAACAGTAATCCTGTCTCAATCTATGCGAACGGGCAGTATGATAAGGGCCTCCTCAGAAGGGCCCTTTTATCCGCGGTTCAACAGTATTGAAAATAGTGATTCCTCCTCAAACGTTGTAGTGGGTGTTATCCGTAGTGGGAATGAGAGACTGGTTGATACGAGTGCTAGTAACCAGTCATCTGATGGTTGCTGTTAAGTCTCTTTTTGTTGGTTGCTTAGGACGAGCACCAATCAGAATGACTTCACCAGACTTACCCACAACTCCGGGTACGCTTGGCATAGTTTGACGAAGGAGGTCTGGATGTTTCTTAGTATAAGAGATTTTTCAGAAGGACTATTTCAGGCCAGTCGAGTGACAGCAAGTCTTGCTACTACAGAAAATTTCAGGCATGATGAACTGGCCCGGCCTTGATATGCAGTGAAACCAGATTCCCAGATTGATAGAGACCTTGTAAATCAAGCTGGATAACTTAAGCAAGGCTCTTCCAATACCATCCTGGGCCAATGGTTGCCTCCAAGACTGCTGTCGTAACAGCCTAGAATAGTTCGCTCCTGAGACTTTATGATATTTTGAAGAGAGAAAGTATTGTAAGAACTTGAATAAACGATTCGTGTATTAAGACATAAGACCTGGCTCTCTCAGTCAGGTCAGCTGTTTCTTTCTCTCTTTTTTGTCACCTGGGACAGGTTTTTGGTATGTTTTCCACTCCTTTTCAAAGAGGAAGAAATTTGAACAAAATAGTATGAGGATTGTTTATTTGAGTTCTTATCGAAGAAGTAGAAGAGGTGGGAATACTAACAGTAAATGCTCGAGTGATTTTGAAGTCTACATTAAACCAATATTGATTAACTTATTGGCCAACTGTTCACCAAATAGGTAGTGATGGCTATTGACCTTGTGATTAGGATAAAGTGTTTTCAGTCGATGGTAAGCATTAATCAGGGAGGTATCAAGTAGCCAATAGAATAAGGGGTACTACTTACAAGAAGATTTCTGTTCCGTAGAGTAATAACAGGGCAGTTGATCTGCAATATCAACTCAATCTCGCTAAAGGTTGTAGTCATCAATGAAAGTTGCAATAGAGAGTAGCTTTCGGGGCTAATTACCAAAAGTCTTTTGCACTATAAGAGCATTTGGACTAGTTTTCTTCATTCAGCAACAAACTGGGTGTACTGTACTTCTAATATCATGATATGTAGTCATAAACAAAACTGAATTATTCTCCTGCCAGATGAAATACCTTGTGTTTTCCACTATAGCACCACTTAAATAGCCTCAAGGTAGAAACATTTTGGCTTCAGACATTTCAATCTTTAAGAATAAAGGAAAGCCTTGTGCATCAACCTGTGTGGTACCAGCTGCTCCAATACCAATCTTTCTCATCGCTTCAAGTAGCGGTATATTGGTAAAGAAATTATCTAATACCCAATTTCCCCTCTTTCCCAGTTGTAGGATCTTCACAAGCTGATATACCCTAGAGGCAGATGGCCTGAAATTATCAACATCAGCAAAAGAATATCCTGCATCTGGTGCACTACTGTTGCGTCCTGACTCCACTATGTGCAATCCTGTGTCCTGTACCTCCTGTGCATCCTCTGTATCCAGACTTCTCCCTCAACACCAAAGCACATCATGATCTACCAGTGAGAGATACTCACTTGAGGGGTACCCCTGAGTATTTCTTGGCATAATTCATCATGGTTTCTCAGCCCTTAGGCTCACACACGACGCGACAAACTGTTCTCTCATCATCACCCTCAAGATCCATCTTCCCTTTCATAATGTGTAATACTCTACCACACACACCGAGGCGATCGTGAATCTGACACCGAGAGGTTGCTGGGCTCGATGCCAGCTTTACACCAGTATAAGGTATGTCCCTGTCATATCATTACTCAAGAAATCGGATTCTGCTCTTGGGGGGGGGTCCAGGGAAGGCTGATAGAGCATCCTGTCAATCCTAAAGCTCAATGGCAGATTCCTCCACAGCCGCTTGACGGATTTTGGCTCTGTCGCATTGAGGTAATTGGGGGCGATGCCAGCTAAACGGTGTTATAAGGTACCTCTCTATTGTATCAATACCCATGGACATCATCCACCCTTCTGCGAGTGGTTTTTAAGAATCCCTATGGCTTGATGATCCTGAACTCGATGGTAGATTCCTCTATAACTGCTTCACCAATTTTGAGTCTGGGAGCTGGAGGTCATTGGGCTCAATGCCAGCTACACTGCGGTATAATATACGTCTCCGTCTCATCAATACTCTTAGAGATTGCCCACCCTTCTCAGAGTGGTTTTTAAGAATCCTAACAGCTTGACCATCCTGAACTCGATAGTAGATTTCACCGCAACTGCTTGACCAATTTTGATTCTGTGACCGGGTAGCTATTGGCCCTGACGCCAGCTATGCCGCGGTATAGGGTATATCTCTGGTGTACCAGTATTCATGGAGTTCACCTCCCTTTTGAAAGTGGTCCTTGTCTCTAGTAATACAGAACTCTATTGCAGATTCCTCAATAACCTCTCAACCGATTTTGAGTCTGTCACAGGGACGTCGCTGGCCTCGATGCCAGCTACATGCTCGTATGAACCCTATTCTGAGGTGCCAATTTCTGATGGAGCTATATGGTGCAGGTGGGGGGCAAGAGGGAAGGTGGCAGGAAGATGGGCAGGAAGGTGGAGGCGAAGGGGGGGGGGAGCGGTAGTCCAATAACCTGTATATTAGAAGATTAGAAGACTATTAGTAGTAAATTTAATACATTATCATAATGTGAAGTATATTGTGACCTGGGTGACAAAGATCTGAAACAGGTAAAGGGAGTACACTTCGCTTATTTCAGCTATCTCAGGAAGAGTAGGTATTGCGTCTGGTTTCGTCCTGAGGATTAGGTGCTGCATCGGGTTGCGTCCTCAGTGTTAGATGTGTGCCCAGTCCGTCCTGAGCATAAGGTGGAGGCCCTATATGTCCTGAGATGAGGTGCTGCATCAGGTTGCGTTCTGATTCACGCTTGAAGCCTTTGGGCGTCAGGTGCATCAGATGCACCTGACCCTCATGATGCAAGGTCCTTGTTTTGTTAATGATCCTTAACAAGTTCAGCTATACCTTGAGAGAGTGAATACCACAATAACCCATATATATAACCTTGAGAACATAATGCGAAGATCTTATAGCCATATTTGATAGGCGTATTCTTCACCTTTACAGTGTGAAGACTACAACAACAAAATGAAACTATGATTTGGTCAATGGTCACTTTGATGGCAGGTACAAAGTAGTAATGGAAGTGTCTCTGTAACAGCTTAGCCCAAGTACTAGGTTTTTTATGCCAGTGTGACCGGTCAAGCCCAATTCTGTGATCTGCATCATGCAAAGAGCGCTTAATCTGCTTGAAGCGAGTCAGAGACATGCAATTGCTGGGGACTTTATACAGGCGACAGGAGGAGAGGTAGTGCTGTCACAATAGTAGACAAAATAAAGTCTTTCTCCATCAATTTCTTCCTTGCCTACCTGAATGCCCGGCTGGTCGGGTTTCTCAGTGCAGACCTGTCTTCGTTGCCAATCCCAACTATTTTCCCAATTTGGCAAAGGTGGTTTTTCTCTAAACACACGAGGAAGCCTTCTCTTTTGCACCTTGGTGAGGATTTCTTGCAATAATTCTTCCTCCTCCGGAACCACTTCTCTTTAACTCAGCTTAAAGATTGGTTTTCACTGCAAGTGCTGCGAAAGATGTATCAGTGCAAAAAAGAGATAATAAGGAGTAGGGCTTATGCAGGCAGTTTATGGGTAGGCAAACTTAGTTCAATGTTCACTATTGGAATACTAATAAACAGAAACCTATAGTTAAGCTAGACAACAGTAAGGCAAGAATCCAGATTTCATCTTCATAGAATGAAGATTATGTGTATAGCCATTCTTGTTATTTGGTGGTCTTGCTTTACTATAAATTACGGTCAAAACTCGCTTGGAATGTAGTGGCAAGGACAAGGACCATTTGCAATGAGTCAAGTATCTGAAATTGATTGTAGGCCAGATATCTTGTATCTTTCAAATTTATGAAGAGTCAAGTTTGGTTCATAGAAGGCGTAAAAATTAAAATCGTTTGGCTATGATCAGACGAGAGTATCTTGGGGTCCTTATTGTTTCTATCTCACCAGAGGTGTCCTATATATACACAAGCTCCACACTATAGAAAGAGTCTTCATCAACATAAGAACTTGTCTCTTCTCCCATCGTTTCCCCCTTTCACCCTCCTTTCAACTTCATCGAATCTTTCCAAAACTCATTTCCCTAACTCCATAGTTCCTTGTTTCATTCTCTTACACAGTCGTCCTCCTCATCCATGATCCAATACTGTTCTGACAGCTTTTGTCGTTTCCTAACTGTCCTAGTATGACACCGATGTGTCCCAAACCCCTTAGCTAGCCTTAGCCTTTGACCTCCGTCATCCCTAGTGCCAATCCCTCAAACATCCCAAATATTTCCCCCTCGTCTAACTTCCTAGCCAAATAAACTAAAACTTGCGTGATACAATACTACTTGATCGTCCAACCATCATCAAACAAACCTCTTCTCAACCATGTGTCATTCCGGTTTCAGTGATGTCGGAGGGATAAAATCTTTCTGAAATTTCAACAAAAATGATCTAGCACAAGCCAATTCTTTTACAGAATGTTGTTGCCATAAATGGGTAAAAATACTTTGTTATATCTACCTTTGCATTATCTTCCAGAAAGGGTGAATGGAAAGTTTCAAATTCAGGAAGGCCTGGGAGTAACGTAGCATGTGATGTAACGGGGGCACTGTATAGAGAGGTGAACTCTAAGGTTGTGACCGCACCAAACACTCAAAGTAGAAGATAAAGATGAGGTAAAATAATTCAGAAGAATTAAACAGTAAAAGTTAATATCGTTGAGCTGAAAGCTTCACTCAATATGTTCTCTCGAGGAAAGTTGGTTATCGAAGTAGAATGCCAAACGCTTAAACTTAAGTAGATATCAGATTTAATCCTTTGACATTCACCACTACTCCGACCATGTGCGAACACCCTGTCCTGCTCAGGGCTTGTCTGAGGTCTGCCCTCCATCAGGAATTAACCTGCCGGAAGTATCGGACCTACTCGGGTACGCTTAACTCCGTCAATAGGATATGAGTTTCTGCAATGCATCTCCAATACAACGGCAGGTGGCAAAACTCTTCCTATTGAAGGCACGCCAGAGGCTAAGTGTGATGCCATCAACCGGAGTTAATACCTAGGTGGTGGACTCACTGGCCGAGTGGTAGTTTCGTCTATACAAGCTATGCAGTCCATCATTTAATCTACGCGACTATCCAATGGGATAATTTGACATGCAAGCTCGCCCAGTCGGATGTAGCCCATGGCTGGCTTAGTGGGCGCTACACATAGCCAGCCTCTCAGGACATGGTCTCCCATAATAAGGCTGATACCTCTAGAGTCCATTGACAACCCTGAGTAATGCTACAAATCAAGAGGAGAAGGTTCCGGCTGGTTACTTAGGTATTTGGCCCGACAGCACCCTGGCTTCAGTGGACTACCTAAGTACCTCATGGAAGACTACCCTACGACCCGTACGCTAATATAGACTCCTAGGAGCCGGACAGACAATTTATGGGCGACCCCTATTTTGGCAGTTACGCATACTCCCCTTATATATCCTGCGAACGACATTCAGTCAGACAGACGGCGATGACGTATACGGTCTTACGGCAGCCGCTCCAATGACCTCTTTTTACTAGCAAATGTGCAACTATGCAGCTGTCAGCTGATGACGCACCGTCCCAATGCTGGGGCAAGAGGGGGATGTTAGCAAAACCTGCCCAAGTTTAATAGCATGTTTGGACCACTCTTACTCAAGTGTGGGGCCTCCCCGCACAGATGCGTGTACTTCCATGAACATCTAAGAGCCCATAGAATGTGAGGTAATCGACCTCTAAGTTCTAGGATGACTTTGCCGGTGAAGGTAGGGTAACTTAGACTCCACAGTAGGGTAACTGGAGTCCATGGGCATAGTGGTCAAATTCCCAAGGTAGGGTAACTTTGCTCTCTTATGCCTTTAACCGCTGCGGAAGTCCTCCAGTTGACCACAAAAGTCGTATCGGAGATTGGTGTAACATTCCAATAGTTCTCTTGACTTTATGTGAATGTTCTCCTCAAAGGTTACCCTGCCTAATAGAGTGCCCAAGGCTCCTCTACTGTTTCCTCAGCCTTGCCCTTAGGGGAACCAGCATTTTTGTATACCAAGTATACTAGACCATACCACCTTCAGCTACCTCTTCGTATACCATTTGGGCTAAAGTGGTAGTTATTGTAGCTAGATATCATAGGGTTGTTACACAAACACTCAAAGTACATGATAGAAATGAGGTGAAATAATGCAATATTAATTAAGCGGTAAAACTTAATATCGGTAAGCTGAAAGCTTCACTCAATAAGTTCTCTTGAGGAAAGTTGGTTATCGAAGTACAATGTCAAATGCTTAAACTTAAGTAGATATCAGATTTAAGCTTTTGACATTCACCACAATTCAGACCTTGTGGAAGCCCCCTGTCCTGCTCAGTGCTTGTCCGAGATCTACCTTCTATCAGGAATTATCTTGCAGGAAGTATCGGAACAGCTCAGGTACACTTAACTCTGCTAATAGGATATGAGTTTCTGCAATGCATCTCCAATACAACCGCATGTGGAAAAAGCTCTTCCTCTTGAAGTCATGCAAGTGGCTAACTGTTATGACAACAACCGGAGTCAATATCTCGGTGGTGGACTCACTTGTCCAGTGGTAGTTTCGTCTATACAAGCTAGGCAGTCTATCATTTAATCTATGCGACTACTCAAGGTGAGATTTTGACATGCAAGCTGGCTCGCTGAGATATACACCATGGTTGGCTAAGTGGGCGCTACCGAAAGCCAGCCTCACGGGAGATTCTCTACCGCGATAAGACGCATACGTCTACAGTCTATTGACAACCTATAGTAATGCTACAAATCAAGGGAAGAAGGTCCTGGCTGGTTACTAAGGTATTTGTCCCAAAAGGACCCTGGCTTCCTTGGACTACCTAAGTACCACTAGGAATATAACCCTACTACCCATAGGCCAAAATAGACTCCAACGTGGTGGAGGGATCATATATAAGTGACCCCCATAGGGGCGGTTACCCATACTTCCCTTATATATCCTGCAAAAGACATTCAGTCGGACAAACGGCGATGAAGTATACGCAGTTACAGTAGCTGCTCCAATGACCGCTTTTTTCTCGTAAACATGCAACTATGCAGCCGTTTCCCTATGAGGCACCATCCCAATGCTAGGGCTAGAGGCAGGTGTTAGCTTACCCCTTCGAAGTTAAATAGTATATTCGGGTCACCCGTGCTCAGGCTGCAGGCCTGTCTATACAGAAGTGTGTGCCCACATGAACATCTAAGAGCGCGTAGAATGTGAGACAATTGACCTCTCTATGTTCCATGATGACTTTGCTGATGAAGGTAGGGTAACTTGGGTACCTCATTAGAGTAACTAAGTCCAATGGGCATAATGCCCAAATTCCCAAGGTAGGGTAACTTTGTCCTCTAATGCCTTTAACTGCTTCGGAAGTCCTCCGGTCAACCACCACAGTCGTCTCGGATACCCATGTAAAGTTTCCATAATTCTCTTGACTTTATGCTAAAGTTCTCCCGAAAGGGCACCCTGCCTAATAGAGTACCTAAGGCTACTCTACTGCTTCCTGGGCCTTGCCCTAGGCGAACCAGCATTCTTGTATACCAAATATACTAGACTATACCACCTCCAGTTACCACTTGGTATATCATTTGGGCTAAGGTGGTAGTTATTGTAGCTACCTTTTGTAGGGTCATTACATCTAATCACCGCTTGATTGATCTCTTCTTCGCCACAGGTGGTAATGTGGTGGGAGCAGGGCAATTGCTACAGTGCCTCGTCAGAAGTGTTCGTGAAAGATGTCTCGCCTTACCAAGCCACCTCGCCAAATGCCTCGTCGCTAAATACCACCTTACCAATTGTCCAGCCCGAGTTGATCGTGCCTGTATCACCTGCCCTCTATTAACAGCACGATACCATTACTCTTGACCAACTTCATTTTAATAATTCTCTGACTTTAATCATTTCCAATGGCCAACCTATCTCACTATACATCAAAAAGAAAAAGTGAAATCCAATGACCTCCCAAAGTGAAATAACCAATGTTGAGAAAGGCCTGATCATCAGACCTTTCTCCTGCCTCCAGAATAGTGCCCTTCTTGCTCATATTATTGGCCTGCAATGGACAACCATTAATAGCTTCCTTGCACACTCAGGTGAGCGCTAATCACAGGAAAACATTCCTGACCCCAGTCGCACACCTATCCTCAATAAGTGACAGCATCGCATAATCATCCAGGCACCTAAATGCAACCGCAAAATGACCAGATCCGATTTCAGGGATAAATATCTGCCAGGTGTTTCTCTCTCAACTAGTAAGCTCTGATATTCCCTAAGTGATAGGACATGATTCTCTAACACATTTATAGTTGATAGAATACTCAGAGCAGTGGCTAGCAGATTGTATTGACCCAAAGGAAAAGGATAAGGAGATTTCACTTATGGTATGGAGATGCTTTTAGCGTAAGACAAAAGGTCTTTTAGTTCCTGTTACTCAAACAATCAACAAGACCAGGTATATTAGAATCTTGAGAAGGTATCTTTTTCCTGTTAATGATCAAATGTTTTCTTTTTGTATGCGAGATATCCTCTTTCAGCAATACAATACTCCTGTTCACAAGGCTTATAATGTTATGGATTGGTTGGAGTGACATTCTATTGAAGTAGTGGAACACTCCCCTTACTCCCCTGATTTAAATCCTAGTGAGGATGTATGGGTTGAGCTTAAAAAGCGATTACACCAGCAGTATCCAAGGATTGGATATACCCCAGCAGGCAAATAACCTGTTAAGAAGATCCTTGCACAAGTATTACCTTTGGTCTGGAAGACAATCTCCCAACAGTTTTTTGAAAAATCATGGAAATCAATGCCTGATAGAGTATCTGCAGTGTTGGAAGCAAAGGGAGATTATACAAGGTATTAGCTAGTTTTATTTAATATTATTGTACTATAAAATATATACAGTAGATCATTGACCATGGATCATTGAGTAGTAGTTGAGAGTTGCACGCGCGCGCCCCCCAAGCGAGTGGCCGTTGACAACCCCAATACCCCACCACACTGCCGGCCCTATGGTGCAACTGCAATTAAACATGTCTCAGCTCACGAACCCTTCTGCTGAGGGGCTGTATCAATCTATTCGATTAAGACGGAACCAATGATACATTTCTGCTTGTCTTGCCACCGTTGACATTTTTGAGATTAGCATTTTATTACTCGGCTGAGCTCATGGTGAGATTGCTCATAATATTTGAAATCTCAGCAAGAGCTTTTCATTTTGGCTTTATTTTGAAAGAACTTGACTATAATTATCTACGAGCAGTGTTAATCTGAAATAGCATGAGGTTAGGAAGAACTTTATGACCATTCCTGAATAGGTTAGTGTTCCAAATTTTAAAATGGAGAGCATGTCTTGGCCCGTTGGATAGAGTGCCAAATTGCTTAATTTATAGGCTTACTTTGTAAAATTGGGGGCCGTTCCGTTGCGGGACCATTTCTGCTGTAAAAATACACTTCTCTCCATTTTGGAACAGAAGAAAGACACTCATACAGGGTAATGGAACAGAGAGGTTGTGTCAAAACAAGACTTAACTTCATGGCTCAATCGAATATTATGGCTTAGCACGCAGCCTATTGCCCCTTACCATCAATAGCCGAACATTTGGCCTCAGAACATTCTGTATCACTTGAGCACATGGGTGGTATGATACTAGTTGATATTATGTATTTGTTTTTTTTTTAAATATTCCTTAGTTGTGGTTTTGGCAGTGATTTACTGAGAAGAGGATTCGTATTGTGAAGGTGAGCCCGGTTGCATCTCAGGGTTTGGTTATTCTTTTTCTATATTTCAACCGTGACCCCAATACCAACAAACAAGCATTCCTGTATTAGGGTCAGGGTTGAACACACTGTCGGCCATAGCCATTTGTTGACTTTACACATATAGCAAGCTCTTATGTATGGGAAGGATATCCTTATCTTAATTTGATTGTGCTACTACCATCCAAATAATGCATAATATGAATCATATTGTATTTAGAGGGGAGATACAAATTTGGTGAGGATCATGCTAGAGAAATTATCTCGGCTAAGATTAATCTACAAGAAACGGAGCTGCCTGTGCCAAGGGAGGAGCGGACAGAGATATGGTCATTGAGTCTGGATATGAAGATCATGGCTGTTGATTAGTTGATTCATTCTGTGTTATTATGCCTTGTTGAGTACATTGAAATGTCTTAAGCGAAACCTGCTAATAGTGTTGTGCGAGCCCCTTGTTTTATTCTTCTATTCTTAGTAATTAGCCGCGAAGAGCATTTGTGCCGTTCACAGATCGCTATAGGTTGCCTAGGCGTCTGCAAGTCATACATTCCAAATCGAAATTCCGAATACCCTGGCGGCTTCACCTAGGCATCTACGGGCGTTGCCTATGCATCTTTAGCCTTCGCTTGGGCATCTGTGGGCTTTGGCGATTTCAACAAGACTGTCGGTCCATGGTCCGGACTATGGTCCGGACTGGCCGCTTGGGATCACTGGCTAACGCCGATCATACTTGGCCACCAACGTACTACCTGCAGGCTATCTTCACTACTCAATGCAGTACTGCGCCGCGAATCTCTGGTGTAAATACTGCTTGAATGAGAGGACGTCAACACCAACAAACCCGGTTACAGGCAGCCCTCAGTTAGGGAGTTCAGAATGGCCACGCGGGAGTGATAGCGTTGCTATAGCCTCTAGCATCTACCACCCCCATCCTGACTTGGGGACGAGGAGCCATTGCCCTTCCTTCCCTTCCCCCTTCCACTAGTTGTATAACAGCCAGCATGCCACCTCTACAAGGACCACACCTACTCCGCAATCATGTCCGCCGGGGGCATTGCCCATCCTCCCTCCATTCCCTCGCAACGTCCTCTCTGGTTTCAATAACCGCCGTCAGTAATAGCCGCCTCCCGTAGTAAGCCTGCACTCACAAAAACTCCGCTTTGATATAATACCTCCCCCCCCCCGGTTGAAGGAAATCATATGCGATGGAAATACACATATATTCATATACCGCTCCAAACATCTGTTTGGGTTTCCCTATCTGCTCGGCGAAGAAATTTGGGAGTTTCTGTTTATAATATAGAGTTCGGTATTGACGGGGGAGGGGCGTCATTAAGACATGTCCGTATAGCTTAGGAGTTTCCATCATATTATTCACTTTTATCCCTTCCCGATTGTAAATCCTTTTTCCGAATTTCGTTCTCCTTTCTCTTTTTCCAACAGTTCCTTTTTGTTCCTTCTCCTTGTTCAAATTTCACGGAGGTTCGATATTTTGGGTATGGTCGGAACACTCATGGTACGTGGTTAAGAGGAATTCACTCTGAAGAGAGTGGCACGATTGAGTAGTATGGTATCCAGTGTTCCCAACGGGCCGGGTAGGCCAGGCTTCGCTAAAGCCGGGCCTGGCCTATCATAATTCCCGGTGATCTAGCCTAGCCCGAGCCTGCAGGCCTGGCTAACCCTGGGCCGGGCCGGGCCGGGCCGGGCCCGCCTATAGGCCATATAGGCTTTTCCCGGTCTATATATAGCATCGGCGGTCCGGCTCATAGCTCAGTCACGCTATTTCAACAGCAAATATTCACGGTAAATATTTTCCAAATACTCAATAAGATTAAAAATGAAGGAACAATTTAGCTTTCTTAAGAAAAAGTACTACAAAAAGGTATGATACTAGAGATAGTGAATTCGTTAATATAATTAAAGACTTTATTGAGTTAGTTGGTATCACTCGTTTTATGAAGAAAGCAATACGTGTGGCCAAAGGTAAAGAGAAGGATAGAATGTTTGTTTCAGGGGTTATACTAGGCAGAAATGGTTGGGTTGTTTTTAGGGACTGGCACTCGAGACCACCAGAGGCTAACTTAGAGATTAAGGCGTGCTAGGAGTTGGAACGAAACAGGATTACACCCTGACGATTGGGAAGGTATCAGGGAAATAGTGGATCCTGGATCATGAGGGAAGCTGTGTAAAAGGATGAAACGGGGAAAAGGGAATCAGGGGGTATCCGTTTCGGGAAAGGTTCAAAGGGGTTGTGTGGGCCAAGAGGTGGACCGAAAGGTGGAGAGACTAGGGGCCAGGTTCTGGATGAAGAGTTTCTTCTGTAGGGTGGCTTTGTGTATATATGCGACACCCCTCGCGCGATAGAAAGAATAAGGACCACAGGATATTCTCGACCGATCATAGCCAACCGTTTTGACTCCTGCCCCCATCACCTGTACAAGCACACACGAGGATCGTCTAGCTAGATATAGTCCGTAGACAAAGTTAACCATGCATCCGGGATCTAGGGCAAGGTAGCCCTCCTCATGACCGTACATTCCCAAGACCAATTGAACAATTTTCTCTGGATCAATTTCTACTATGTATTCTATGATACTACCACTAAATCTCTCATAATCCACCATGTCCGAAGCAGGGGTTAATCTCTGTATACAAAGACAAAAATAGTTCTCTCCTAATACCGTAAAGCCTCGTTGTGGGGGTATTGTAACCTGCTAAAGTAAACCTATGGTGGGTAGACTGGAGATTATCCCTTGCTAGGGATATAATGCATTATACGAGATTTTACAATGTATATTCACATATTTCTTTTGCATTTTTTACTTTTATTAACACGATTAGGGGGTTGGTGGGGGAGTGCGGTTTATTGCCGAAAATTTCTTGTTGGGCGCACGGTTATTTTTGTCCATAAAAAAGCATGTGAATGACGATGCAGGGCGCTGGGGCTAGTACCAGAGGGCCGTTGCGACTCGATTGGGGCGTTCCAAATGCCTTTATGAAACCCGCGAGCTGAGCCCAGTAAGGCTGGCCCTGCGGCGTTTAGCTAGATTAAAATCGGGGAATAGGACAGAGCCACCCATACTCGAGTACACTCTATACAAAATTTGAGACAAAAGGCCAGACGATCTAGTCCTAAGCGATCCAACTATAACGAGTAAATTGACAAAGTATCATAATTGCAGGAATATGTGAGGTTCATATTGGCGAAAGTCTGTGGGGGGTTGAATTTAAAAATAAATCAAATTAATCTGGTGAATAGTATTCCAAATAATTCCTTTTTTTTAGTTCACAAATTAACAAACTTAATGTCTAGGATATTGGTAGATTGCCTTTATTTACATGCCGTGCTCCCCTCTGTGCAGATGCCATACTACAATACATGCGAGGTGTACTTAAGCATCACAGGTAAGGCAGATATCCCCCATCACAAGGCGGCCCGAACCCTGCCTTGAAGCTCGGGACCGGTACGACATGATGGTGGGCTGTGCTTGAGTGCCACCTAAAGGTTCCTCCAAATATTATAGAAAAAATACACCTGAAGTGCCTAGATCCTCCTCCTGCATGTACTTCTAGGGGGAGAGAGCGAGCAGAGGTATAATACTTTAAAGCTACCGCTCCCATAGGAAATCACACCTAAGAGATTTACCGTATCTAAAGTTTAAAGCTTCCCACCAAGATAGGATTACCCAGAGGATTGTACCTAGCCTCGGCGTCGAATTTTAGAGTCATCTAGAGGTGCTGGCCCGGGGGTGTCCTTTAGTATGGCATATAGTTACCGTTTTGGTATCCGCGAGTTGTCTTCTAGCAGTCTCATCCAGCTAGATCAAGTCAATCATGCATATAATTCAGGGAACACTTCTCAATCTCAAAGTAAGGATCAACTAACACCTTTTTTACACTTTGCTAATAAGTTTCAAGTCCCACCCAAACCCGAAGACATCCTCGCCACAAGCCTAAACGGCCATGGTCAGAACAAACCGTGGAGGCCGTTTACCTTACGAGGACCGACAATCATGGCCTTCCTTCTTGGTACTCTGGCTTTAATCGCACTTATAGAATATATCAATAACATCAGTATTAAAGAGAAGGCGTTATTCTTTGCAGAAAGTGCCGAGGATTTTCCAATGAGTGTGGTATTTTGTTACCGCTATCTACCTCAGATGGTAGTTGTGGCATTGGGCGTGTGCTGGGCTGCAATTGATTTAGATGTTAAGCGATTGGAGCCGTACTTTCAATTATCGAAGCCTGAGGGTGCAACTGCTGGCAACTCAATATTCCTTCACTATCCATTTGACTTCATTGCCTTTGTACCGGTTAATGCTGCTAGAAGAGGGTGCGTTTTGATGAATACCCACCCTTCCTGAGATATTCTAACAATATGTAGGCATTGGAATGTCTTCTTCGCCGGATTGGCCCTTTGCCTGATTTTCTGGGTCATTACGCCGTTAAACAGTTCCCTCTTGACTACTCAGCATGTAGGACGAGATATAGAGACATCATTCAAGCCGCTCAAAAAACTCATCCCATTCGACAACCAGAAAGCAAATATGAGTGCTTCATTCCTCTACACTAGCTATGGGGTAACCTGGCTGGGGGAGAAGGTACATTCATTCATGACCAAGGAACTCATCGCCATACCTTTCAAACCAGCAAGCTACGGCCAAGGTCCAGATGGTTTAACACGGGGCAAAGAATACTGGACTGCCAAGACAAGTGTATACCAAACGGAGCTCTCATGTTCTCCTACCGAGATAGAATTTCTCGAGGGAAACAAATACAGGTTTAGCACAGACCATTGTAAATACACCATCAACCCTATCTTTGACCACAACGGACCCCGGACCATGAAGTATCTCTGGTCTAACAGCAATTTCTTTAAAAATCACTACCCGACGGAGCTAGGGTGCAAGGACACTCACTTTCTCGCTATCTGGGCCAAATCACGCAATGATAATAACCGAAGTGATGAGCTCGACATAAATGCCCTCCTTTGCAAACCAAGTTACCATTACCAAACTCATGAAGTCACAGTAGAAGGGACCGATGGCTCGATTCTAGACTCTGTCCCAGTTGGGGAGCCAACGAATTTCACACGGGAAGACAAAATTATCGACATCTTAACGTTTGAGGGGATTGTCGACGGAGTTGCCACAGACTACGATGTAAATGCTAAGTATTTCTCATTCCAAGCTCCGGACTCGTCCAGGTTTGAGGATTGGGGCCTCGATTTGCCTAGTAAATCGATCTCCTACGTTATTGGATTATCACCGGGGAAGAAATTCGACGACTTTAGAGACCCCGTGACCTTCAGGAACGGACTGGAAAGGATGCACAAATTACTTTTTAATAACGCCTTAGAGACACTGCTTGTGGCCAATTCTGATGGGGGTGAGGTTGTGGGGAATAGGGTAGATAGAAGTATAGGGATTGTTGTCGTCCCTCTAATTGCTCATATTCTAGCTGGCTTCCTGGGGCTGGTTGTTGTCTGTCTTGGTGGAGTGATCCTCATCTCCTACAATCGGCAGAATAATCTAGCCGGTGATCCGGATACCCTGGGAACGAAGATGGCCTTGGTTGCCCATAGCGAGACGCTTCTGAGAGATTTTAACGGCGCAGATGAGTGTCCAGCTCCTCATTTATGCATGGAACCCAGGAAATATCAACTTGGGACCTGGGTAGGTGACTCTGGGTGCCGACTCGATGTTTTAGGAGGTAGAGATGATCCACTAGTTCAGAACCAGCATGCCTCTTGCTCTGTCCCTCACAATGGCAAATTGGTCGGCCCGGCTGAACTGAGTATCTGGACGGGAATCGCTGCAACACTTGTGAACATCGCCTTATTGACACTGCTCATTGTGTTGTATAAGTCGGCTTTGCGATGGAATGGTGCGCTCCATCAACTCACCCTAGATTACACGACATTGCTAACATGTTCGTAGGTCTACCAATACTTTCCGACACACAATTCGTGACCCAGATCATCTTCTCCTTCATCCCAACAGCCATCGCTACACTTCTAGAGCCATTTTGGGTCTTGGTTGGACGTTACCTTGCACTGTATCAGCCATATACCGAGCTCAGGAGAGGAAATGCGTCACCATGTTCCTCTTTAGGCCTTAAATACACAAATACCCCTCCTGTGCTCATCGCACCTCGTGCGCTTCGCCACGGCCATATCTTTCTCTTCCTAGCTTCCATGATGGTTATCACTGCGAACTTCCTCGCCGTCGCGTTGGGTGGGATCTTCGACCGGGGTTCGCATCTACTCAAATCCGACATAATGGTAACTCACCCGTTCACCACTGGCATCAATACCAAAATACAGAGTGTGGATGCGCGGGAGCCCAAGGCTGGGACATTTGTAAAAGATGTGTGGGAACATTGGCTGGTGGTCAACACCAACGTTGTTGAAGGCACAAATTTGCCGCCTTGGGTGACGGATGAATTCTACTTCCTCCCGTTCGAGTGGGAGCCAGGAAATAAGTCTGACTTGAGGACTTCGATGACGCAAGGATATGGCGGGAATCTAACATGCCACTTACTTGCTGGTAACACTTCGCAACAAATCAGCAAGATGGATGAAGACACTATGGTTGGAATCAACTTCACGATGCCAATATCAGATGGAAGCTCAGTCCGGTGCGGGCGTAGTAATGCCATGGATAAAAGCCTTTTGAAAACAGGGATCCACCCTTTCGCTCTGGAGTGGGTCTGGAGCCTCAAAGCCACCAACCGAAGTGACCAAAAAGCCGCGCAAGCCTGCAGCAGCTTAATCCTCACTGGATGGGGCCGTGGCGTGGCAAATCTGAGCAAAGAAGACAAAGTTCCCTTCCGAAAAACAATATCCGCAACTATGCAGTCCAACACTACAGTAGTCTGTAGCCAGAAAATCTCCACTGGCAAGTTCCGGGTGACAGTAGATGGAGAAGGTCGCGTGAAAAGATCCAAGCTCATCGGGGAGCTTAACTATGATGACCCTAGAATATTCAACTACTCCACCACAGTCGGGAACTTCACAGCGCAGCTGGCAAGGCTCCTCAGTGAGCCTCACGGGCCCTTACTGGATTTTTATGGCATCATGCACAACGACAACTCCTCTCATAGTTTCCTGCATTTCGTCGGCGAGTACCTGATCAATAAGACACTCTCCAACCCCTCAACCCTACCACCGAGCTTCGAGGATGCCAATCATGCACTGTCAAAGTTCTACAAACGTTTCTTCACCATCCTGCTCTCCCAGAACCAGGACAGGATATTTGTCCCCGCCGGAAAAGTCCGCAGATCCGAAGTTGGCGAACTCGAGTCTTTGAAGCCGCGGATGTTGATGGACCCTGTGATGTTCTACATAGCCGTGGTCATACTGGGATTCCAGTTAATTGCCGGAGCTATAATCTTCACTTGGATGCCTAGGCGCTTCCTGCCGAGGTTCCCGTATAATCTCGCCTCCGAGATTAGCTTCTTTTATGCGAGTCTTGCTCTCTCTGACGTTGCGGGAACTGCTAATATGAGCTCTGCTATGCGAAGCAGGCATTTGAAGGGATTGAGGTGGACGTATGGCTATGGGAGATTTATAGGGTCGGATGGGAAAAGCCATGTTGGTATTGAGAGGATGAATTTGATCACAGATTATAAAGAGGCGATGAATGGCAGGGAGTAGTCTCACTTTTACTTTTCTGAATTCTATTTGACATTCAATGACGGAGTTATGGAGTCATGGGTTATGGAGTCGTCCTTTCATCATGTGCAGGTGCCATAGATCATACATCAAATATGGCCAGTAAGAATTGATGAATATGAAAATATTATTCACAACTTTATGTCTGGCAATTCCCCTGTGAATAGTGAGTGAGGTAGGTTGTCAGATCCCCGTGTGGTTTTCTCAAATGTATTTACTGGAGGAGGGAACTCCAGCATGTATTAGAGGCTCTCCTCACAGACTTATTAGATAGACACTTGTATCATTAGCGTTTTCTCCCCTAGGGTTTTGCTGGCTAAAACCCGTTGATGGTTCTCAATCCCTTTCTGGCCCAAACCAGCCACCAACCAGCACTAGAGGGCTGGCTAAAGCAATACGAATCATAGCTGAACGCTTTGTGTTCTTGGAAGTCTCTCCATTGAACCCCCAACCATTCTTTCTTACTCCCCTCCCGTAGTTTATCCTCTGCTTCTACGTGCGTGTGATTTCCGCCGCACCATGGATATGTTTGAGGGCCGCACTGATTAGGCTATTGGCGCTTTTCTAAGAATGCAACTAGGACAGCTCGGCAACCGGAAGCTAGAAAGGGAAAGTGGGGCAGAAGGCGTGGAACATCATCAGACAGAGAGAAACCAACTATCCTACGTAGAGGAATGTCCTCAAATCATTTATTGAAAACATCCATCAGATTCTAAAATATGTGTCGGCTACATCTGTTGGCTCCACCGACGCGTTTACCCGCATTTTGATCAACCTACAGAAGCCCACTTCAACTCAATGACTCGTTTTTTTGTCTTTCTTACTTGGGCAAGAAGGCATGGATAAGGGAACAATTCTACCACGATCGATACATGGCTACCCTATGCCAATGGGCGAGGATGACAGGTTCGTGATTGTTGCCTGGGCGCGGTGACTCGAGTAGGGCAGAGTCTCAGACAGTGGATGTGTGCATTATAGAATACGCCAAATGGTGGTTTGATAACAATTATTCTATAATACTAGGAGAGAAAAGATATATAAAGCCGAAGCTCTTCTCACACTCGTATCTAATGGTATAATAATCCCAGTAGTAGCATCTTTAATTAGGAGCAGAGAGGAGCGCAGGCAACAGAGATCGCAGATGTATAATGGAGGAACACGGAAGTGTGGACTGTCAACATTCTGGGGCATGAGGTGTACAAAGTTACCCATATAGAGTTTTCACTACTCAAGGTGAACAGTAGCTATTGTGCGTGGACTAAATTACAGCTGAGGACAAAAGTACATGAGTTTTTCCACAGTGCAACCATCGGAAAGAAAAAGATCTTCACTTCAGAGATAAAGCACAGCAAGCACCAACCACCGCCACCATGCCTCTACATTGCCCCTACACGCTCAAGTTAAGTTCTCTTAGAACTAGCAATTTTTCTGGTAAAAATGTGAATCGGGCTAGGATTTTGGAGCCCAAGGTCCACCACTTACAAATTATCTGATGATGTCTGCCGGGTAACATAACTTGCTCTCTGGAGCAGACTTGCTTTGAAGTGCTACACTCGCACCTATTTCCACCATTTCTCGGCCTAGAATGTCTATAGGTTCGACGTGGGGAGGTGAGGGTCGCACGGAATTAAGCCAATAGACAACGAGATTTGACCTGGAACTTAGTGACTCGGGAGAAGGATATGGAACGTAAGTTTACCGCCTACAATGCTTCGTTCATTCGCTCTCGCTCTCTCTACTCTAACTCTACTAAAATCAAACTAACGGTAAAGACAGGTGCATAAGTAAAACATAATACGACATACTGATCCACCGATGGATCACCCACACCTATCTCTATATTTGCCTCATGTCCCTATTCGTCAGTACACTCCCGTGATAACAAAGAAAGAACAAGCAGATAAACTCTCTATAGAATATTCTTCCCTTATCCGTTCCGTCTGTTGTGAATCACCGGTACTCACACCAAAGTCACCGGACACGATCCTTCAATAGAAGTGGGTAGAACGATTTTCAAGGAGAGTGACGATAGAACATTTGATAAAGGAAAGGCACGGAGGTGAATGGAAGAAGGAAGAAGAATGGGACTACTGCAAGTGGATATGATGCGATCATGGAATAGTAATCATTAAGTCATCATGTGAAAATGATGTGATCATAGTGTCGAAACTATGTGATCATAAGAAGGGAAATCTCGGAAAAGTCTTTCTTGTTTTATGTATTTAAGGTCTCTGTTTCTCCCGCAGTTTAGGTAGAAGTAAGTTGCCGAATAAAAAAGTCCGTCTTTGATTTTATTGTCCTCTCTCCACATTGTGCATCGGCACAGTCAAGTACAAGCAACCTCCCATCAAAATTTTATTACCGTCTACATATCTCCCAAACTATCCTTCCCACTCTCGTAACAAAGCCAAACACATCTGTTTAACATAGAAGACTACATTTATACAAGGTAATGTAAGCCCTCTGCGGTCTTATGGATATTTTTTCTTTCGCATGTGCCGGTATGTTGTGTTGCTAGTATTACGTTAGATTTTGACCTTGCAGCTGTTGAGGCGATCTTTCTTTTCTCTGGCGATTGCCGGGCTGCATGGCGGGCGGAAAAAATTAAAAGCGCACCAACCATTTATGGCAAAAATCTCTCATTACTCTATACATTCAGTACCACCTAAAGAAATTTCCCTCTATCAAATATTAATTTCTACTGTGTATTCGACAGTGAGTTTAAATTTTGGATTTATTTTTTTGGTCCTCGTGATATTGGGGCTGGTGGAGCGCGGTTGTCATGGTCGGAGTTTCCATGTTCGATGATGCTCTGTTAACTTAACCTTGCCCAGGGACAAAACCAAGGGCCCGTTTACCTAGAGACGGCCGTCTAACAACCTGAGACAATGGCGGCCGTTAAGGTGCGCTTGACAGCGGAGGAGGGTGCGACAAAGTAGATGAGCTTTGCCTAGGGTGGGCGGCGTAGCCTTTTGACGGGCTAGCTATACGAATCTATGACCATGAAAAATTGGCCAAACACTTTCTCACTGCTACCAGAAAACGCTCGAGACACCACTGTCTACTTCATTCACCTATTATAAACTTAATTTTTAGAAATAGACAGTTAGATAAACTGGCTTTAAGCTATATACAAGACAGTATATTAGCTAAACATACAACTATTCTATTTTCTTGACACACCTTCAACTGTTTAACTTTATTTAACAGTCGGCACTATCTCTGGTTGCTAGACGGCCGTCTGTAGGTAAATGAGCCCCTGGACTCATGCGGTTCTGTCCTCCGGTGTATATGGACGAGTAATCAGGTGCCGCTCCTCGGCTATGTTCAACACTGCTCTACCCTCCCAACAAGAATATGATAAGAGCTGCCGGCACCCTACAACACTCAACCTGATGTACTTCCATTTACACTAATTCAAACACTGAACCATTTAGGATAACCTAGCGGGTGAGAGCCGCTACTCTAATGCAAGGGCCCCGTTGTTTTTTCGCTAGATTGCCTGAAAGTAGTAGTAGGATAAAGGTTATGCAACAGCCCTCATAACTAGGGACACACGAAAGAGTGCCCGATTGTTCAATTTAAGGACTGATTTGGCAGAAATATCGAGGGTAAGCACAGCTGTGCGTTCTTAAATCACCACGGCAACCACGCTGAACCTGACTCGATAAACCATTTTTGGAGACATAAGCACTGCAACTACCTTCTCTTGTTGCATATTAACAACGGAAAAATAACTTGTTCGTGCTTATGATATGAGACATAAACAAAATATATAATTAGTTTAAGATCAGGTTTCAGAGAGAGTAAAAACAACTATTACACAATTGGTACTAGAATTCTCCACTACCTGCAAGCGACCGCCATAAGAACACATGGTCATGCTTAACCTTGCTTCCTTCATCCTGAGCTTATGGGATATAGAGAAGTAAAAAAATATGAACGCACAATGGTGCTTAACCTCGATAATGGGGCCACTACGTTGCGAGACCATTTCTGCTGTAAATGGACTCCTGTCTATTTTGGAAGGGCAACTAGTATACAGTAGGGTAACAGAACAGAACGCTTGTACAGTATGAAAACAGGTGCTAACCTGATGGCTCCATACAAAGTTGTGGCTTAGCATGCAGTTCTACCGTATCAACTTGAATAAGAGAAGGGTGTGCAATGTCCAAGTATCAGTTTCTTTGAAAAAGGGCCAAAAATGGTAGAATTTGCAGGAAGGTTCTATATCTATAACATGGATGACTACGTAAAAGGTGAAGCTAGATTTTGAGTGAGTTAGACATTGTGTGAAATTGAAGTGGTGGTATGTATGATAGGAAAGGTTAGCAGCAGAAAGAGATACAACAGAAAGGAACAGGAAAGTGAACTATGAGTAAATAGTGGGTTGAAATGGAGTTAGAAACTTTTTGTATATAGAAGCTGGTATGACTGCTTGTCATACCCCTGTCAGTTCATTCCTCGACAAGAAATGAAATGACAAGTGGGTTGGCTAGTGATACCACGGTCAGTTGATTCCTTGACCCGGAATGAAATGACAGGGGGTTGTCTTGTGCAAAGCTAGTCCCAAAACAATTTCCTCTCTGGGCAGGAAATAAGGACACGGGTTCTCTTTGTAGATTGTGACCAGTGTTCCCAACAGCCCAGGTAGGCTAGGCTTCCGTAAAGCCCGGCCCGCCCTATCATATTTCAACAGCAAATATTCACTGTAAATATTTTCCAAATACTGAATAAGATTAAAAATATAGAAACAAATTTTCTTTATTAAGAAAAAGTACTACAAAAAGATATAATACTAAAGATAGTGAAATCGTTAATTCAATTAATTGTAGAAAAACCGGTGTGGTTGTGGTGGATCAACCAGGCTGACTAGGCACAAATACCAGCGGATTATCTTTAAATAGTGCACAAAAAAATATTAAAAATATAGCAATTTCGCTTCACCAGCTTGGGGATTGGATTTAATTCCACAGAAGGTAAATATTGGGGAATGATAATAGGATCGTACTGTGCTAGTGGTTCTGGAGGTGAATCTGTAAAATCTTTTTAAGTTAGTTGGTATCATTCGTCTTACGATCAATTAAGAAAGCAATACGCGTGACTAAAGGTAGAAGGACAGAATAAAAATCAACCGTGATAGAGGAGTTTATTACAACAGAAAACTCCAGCAAGATAAGAGACGTGAAAAAACAAAACTGGGAGACCTTACCAAAGGGGGAAACACCAACAACATATAGTAGCACACAGTTCTCTCATTCAAGTTACTGGTAATACAGTATTGCACCTTAGGATCAATAACAGAACATTCCGCCTGAGAACATTCTGTAGAGCCACATAGCAACGCCTCCCGCTCACTCCAGAGCCTCGCCCTATCTTCACATCATTCGGGCACATGGATCGCATGATACTAATTGGTATTATGTATTTGTTATTTATTTATTTTTAAAAGCTCTTTGGTTGTTGCTTTGACAATCATTTGCTCACGAGTTGGGTATTGAGAAGGTGAGCCGTATAAGTAGTCACTGTCCGTCCAAATGTCGTTGGCAGGATATATCAGAGGGGTATGGGTTATCTAGGCGAACGTGCAATATTGCAACCCTAACCCTAATAACCCAAACAGCTTTGTGGTATTAGGGTCAGTGTTAAAACATGCTCTCTTTCATAGCCCTTGGTTGACGTTACGCGTACTGGAAGAGGAGAATATCTTTGTCTTAATCCTACTGTACTGCTATCTAAATCCCGCATAATATTAATTATATTGTAGTTTGAGGAAAGATACAAATTTGGTGAAGATTAGGCTAGAGAAATTATCTTGGCTAAGATAAATCTACAAGAAAGAGAGCTGCTTGGGCTGGGAGGAGCGGAGAGAGATATAGTCGTTCAGTGTGGATATGAAGATCATGGTTGTTGATCAGTTGATTCATTCTGTTTTATTATGCCTTGTTGAGTACATTGAAATGTCTTAAGCGGAACCTGCTAATAGTGTTGTGCGACCCCCTTGTTTTATTCTTATATTCTTAGTAATTAGCCGCGATGAGCAATGCCGTTCACAGATCGCTCCAAGTTACCTAGGCGTCTGCAAGTCATACATTCCAAATCGAAATTCCGAATACCCTGGCGGCTTCACCTGGGCATCTACCGGCGTTGCCTATGCATCTTCAGCCTTGGCTTGGGCATCTGTGGGCTTTGGCGATTTCAACAAGACTGTCGATCCATGGTCCGGACTATGGTCCGGACTGGCCGCTTGGGATCACTGGCTAACGCCGATAACACTTGGCCAATGTACTACCTGCAGGCTATCCTCACTACTTAATGCGATACAGCATGGCTAATCTTTGGTCAAAATACTGCTGGAACGAGAAGACGTCAACACTAACAAACCCGATTACAAATAGCACTCGGTCGGGGAATTCAGAAAGACCACGCGGGAGCGATAGCGCTGCTGTAGCCTCTGGCATCAACTACCCCCATTGTGACTTGGGGACGAGGAGCCATCACCCTCCCTTCCCCCTTCCACAAGTCGTATAACAACACATGCCACCTCCACATGGATCACACTTGCTCCTCAAACATGTCAGCCGCCGGCATTGGTCATCCCCCTCCCATTCCCTCCCAACCTCTTTTCATGTTTCAATAGCCGCCGTCAGTAATAGCCGTCTCCCGTAGTAAGCCTACACCCACAAAAGCTCCGCTTGGTGTAGTGCCTCACCCCGGTTGAAGGAAATCATATGCGATGGGAATACACATATGTTCATATGCCGATCCAAACCTCTATATGGGTTTCCCTATCTGCTCGGGGAAAAAGTTTGGGAGTTTCCGTTTATAATCTAGAGTGCGGTGTTGACTCTGAAGACAGTTGTACGATTGAGTAGTATGGTATCAGAAGATGATAGCATTTTTGTTTCAGGAGTTAAACTAGGCAGAAATGTTTGGGATGATTTAGGAATTGTCATTCGGGACCGCCAGAGGTTAGAGTGATAGCGACACTCTGATGGCAGCTCGCTCACAACCCAATGATAACTGGGGTAGCGTAGGTAACGGCGCAAAGCACGGAGAAAAGCACGTAGGTGGTGGTTCCGGTATGTGATGATAACGATGTGGA
>Ga0307509_10002057_pt1 | contig 33114 bp, 35 predicted proteins | sample 10_EM_MG_FD_202245 | JGI IMG/M metagenome (GOLD analysis project Ga0307509, IMG submission 202245) | Populus trichocarpa ectomycorrhiza microbial communities from riparian zone in the Pacific Northwest, United States - 10_EM | ecosystem: Host-associated > Plants > Roots > Unclassified | place...
AGCCGCTCCCCGACCGGCAGCGAGAACAGCTCGACGGGCACGTCCGGTGCCCGCTCGGCGAACACGCCGAGGACCCGGTCCAGATGCGCGCCGAGCCCGGTACTGGTCCCGATCCGCAGCCCCGCCGGCGGCGCGACGGCCGCACGGGCCCGCTCGGCGGCGGCCAGCACCGCCCGCGCCTCGGGCAGCAGCCGCTCCCCCGCCCCCGTCAGCCGCACCCTCCGGGGCGACCGGTCGAACAACTCGGCGCCCAACTCCCGCTCCAGCCGCCGGACTTGCTGACTGACCGCCGACTGCACGATGTGCAGCCGCTCGGCGGCCCGCCCGAAGTGCAGCTCCTCGGCGACCGCGACGAAGTAGGTGAGCTGCCGCAGTTCCATGTCCCCGACTCTAGAGGGGGCTCCTGGACTCCTGTTTCAATGAGCCCCCTGATAGGAGTGATAGGCATGGTGTCCACGGACCGTTTCCTCGCCTTCGCGGCGATGTCGCTGCTGGTGATCGTGATCCCGGGGCCGAGCGTCCTGTTCGTCATCGGCCGCGCGCTCGCCCACGGCCGCCGCACGGCGGTGGCGACGGCGATCGGCAATGTCTTCGGCTCGTACCTGCTGGTGACGGCGGTCGCGTTCGGCATCGGCTCACTCGTCGAACGCTCGGTCACGATCTACCTGACGGTGAAACTCGCGGGCGCGGCCTACCTCGTGTACCTCGGGGTCCAGGCCGTCCGCCACCGCAAGGACCTGAAGGCCTCGGCGATGCGGACGGACCAGGCCTCGGAACCGCGAGGCGACCTCCGCACGGTCCTGGACGGCGCCCTCGTCGGCGTCACCAACCCCAAGGGCGTGGTCTTCTTCGCCGCCGTACTCCCCCAGTTCGTGAACCACTCGGCGGGCAACGTCCCACTCCAGATGCTCCTCCTGGGCCTCATCCCGATCTCCATCGGCCTGGTCACGGACACCCTGTGGGGCCTGACCGCCTCGGCGGCCCGCACCTGGTTCGCCGGCTCCGACCGCCGCCTGTCCCTGATCGGCGGCGCGGGCGGCTTCACGATGATCGGCCTGGGCGTGACGGTCGCGGTGACGGGCCGCGCGGACTGAGGGCTACGACGCCACGACCGTCCCGAACCGGATGTCGTACGACGTCCCCGGGTGCATGGTGTCGAGCATCCGCGCCCCTTCGGCGGTGACCTCGTCACGCTGGGCCTTGGTCAGCCGGCCGAAGGGCTCGACGACGAGGTGGCCGTGGCCGTCGTCGATTTTCCAGATCCCGGCGAGGAAGCCGTCGACGAGAAGCGTGCGGTGGGCGACGTTTCCCTGCCAGGCGCGGCCCCAGTACTCGGCCGGTACCACCCGGGTGCGGTCGGCGTGGGAGAGGAGCAGGTTGTCGAACTCGGGCAGGAAACGCGGCGGGGCCGGGGTGTCGGCGGCGGGACGGGGCGCGTCCGGGAGATCGAAGAGTTCGACGCCGTTGGGGTCGTAGAAGGTGACGAGCCGCGGCCGCAGCCGTTCGAAGGCCTCGCGCAGCCGGGTCAGGCCGGCCCAGGTCTGCATGTCCTTGACGGAGGCGGGACCGAAGGCGGCGAGATAGCGCAGCACGGTCGCGTCCAGGGTCGGCACGGGTTCGGCGGGCCGGCCGAGCCAGTGTTCGACGGTGGTGAGCGCGACCTGACCGCTCCTCCCCCACAGCCCGCGCGGGGTGACCTGGACGAGCGGCAGCCGGCACCGGGCGGCGATCGCGAGGGCCTGCGGATCGGCGTCCGGCCACTCGACGAGCAGCGCCTCGCGCAACTCCTTCATGGTGCGCGGCTCGGCCTCGACGAGTTCACGGGCGAGTACGGCGAGCCGGTCGAGATCCACCCCGACGAGCCCCTTGCGGAAGATGCCCAGTTCACGATCGCGGGCGGCCTGCACCAGCGGGCGCAGGGTGAGGGCGTCGGTGGCCGTGTGGGTGTGGATGGTGGACCGCATGGTGACGATCCGGACGACCTCGCGCTCGGCCATCGGCCCGGACAGATCCTCGGGCGTGAAGCCGTCGAGGCGGGCGGCGAGCGCGTAGTACGGCGGCTTGACGTTCTGGGCCTGGAGGCCGAGGAGATGCTCGACGGCCGCTCCGGCGGAGAGCGGTGAGCGACGCAGGAGGAGCTGCCGGTCGAGGGTGGCGCGGTTGAGGGCGCGGAGGTCGAGTACGGGAGCGCGGGTGGCAGCCGCCCTTACCGTCCCTGCAGTCTTTCTCGCCTTGGTCGTCATGCTCCGCACGCTAGCGATGGTCGCGGACAGGTTCCGTCCGCAACTCTCACCGAATCCCGGACCCGATCACACGCCGAGGTCGTTTGCCCCGTATATCCTGCTCGTGCTCTTGCTCCGTGATCACGCAGCCACAGGCCCGATCGAGAGGCACCGCGATGCCCGAGCGACGCGCCCGCCCCACTTCGAGGAACGGCTGGACCGGCAGGACCGGTGGAACCGGCAGGAAGTCCGGCTGGCGCCGCACGCCCGCCCCACCCCCGACTCCCACACCGGAGCCGCCCCGCTCCGCCACCGACGCACCCCCCTCCGAGCCCTCCGACGCGGGCAGTGTCGTCCAGGCCGCGCTGTACCGGGACGGGGTCCGGGTCTCGGCACCGGACACCCTCGCCGACACCTTCCGCGAACTGCGCGAACAGCCGTCCGGGATGGCCTGGATCGGCCTCGCCCGCCCCACCGAACGCGAACTCCTCTCCCTGGCGGCCGAGTTCGACCTCCACCCACTGGCGGTCGAGGACGCGATGGAGGCCCACCAGCGCCCAAAACTGGAGCGCTACGGCGACACGCTCTTCGTAGTCCTCAGCGCCGCCCGGTACTTGGACACACCGGAGGAGGTCGACTTCGGCGAACTGCACGTCTTCGTCGGCCCGGACTTCGTGATCACGGTCCGGCACGGCGCGGCCCCCGACCTGTCGGCGGTGCGCCAACGCATGGAGGAATCACCGGAGTTGCTGAACCTCGGCCCCGAAGCAGTGCTGTACGCGATCCTCGACGCGGTCGTCGACGGCTACGCGCCGGTGGTCGCCGGCGTCCAGATCGACATCGACGAGATCGAGACGGAGGTCTTCCGCGGCGACCCGGCGGTCTCCCGCCGTATCTACGAACTCTCCCGAGAAATGGTCGAGTTCCAGCGCGCCACCCGCCCCCTGGTCGGCATGCTGCACAGCCTGATGGCGGGTTTCGCGAAGTACGGCACGGACGAGGAACTCCAGCGCTACCTCCGCGACGTGGCCGACCACGTCACCCACACCAGCGAACAGGTCGACGGCTTCCGCCAGGCCCTCACGGACATCCTCACGGTGAACGCGACCCTGGTCACCCAGCAACAGAACGCGGAGATGCGGGCGTTGGCGGAGGCGGGGTTCGAACAGAACGAGGAGATCAAGAAGATCTCGTCGTGGGCGGCTATTTTGTTCGCGCCGACGTTGGTTGGGACGATCTACGGGATGAACTTCGATCGGATGCCGGAGTTGCACTGGGTGCTCGGGTATCCGTTCGCGATCGTGCTGATGGCGGTGGTGTGTACCAGTTTGTACGTGATCTTCAAGCGGAAAGACTGGCTCTGAGTAATCGCCCTGGGAGTCGCTCCTAGGAGCGACTGTGGCCCGGATCGCGGGCTCCGAAGGCGCTTCCGAGGCCGCTGGGGAGAATCTGGGGAGAATGAGCCGCGCTCCGATGCGGACGCTCTCCTGCGATCGCAGGCGTTGGCCTACGGACACCTCGCCGCTGAAGCGCAGGTCGGGAGCATTGATCGGCACGGAGAGTAGCCAACTTCCCTTGCGGAATGCCGAAACGGGTGGGCACAGCAGATCGCCGTGCCCACCCGTTTCGTGGGTCGTGTGGAGCGGACGGCTACGCGGCCAGTGCAGGCTGGCCGAGCAGGGCGTCGATGGCGCCGCGCCCCTTGCCGCCGGCCTCCGGCATGAAGTGGGCGTAGTAGTCCAAGGTGATGGTCGGGCTCGAATGGCCGAGCCAGCGGGCCAGGGTGACGACGGACTCGCCCGCTTCGAGAATGACCGAGGCGTACGTGTGCCGGAGCACGTGGAAACCGTCCTTGCGCGACGCCTTCCACCGCTCGCCCTTATCCCGCATGGGGATGACGTCGGCGGCGGCCAGAGCCGGCTTCCACACCTCGACGTTGAAGATGTTCGCGCGAAGGGCGTTGCCGTACGTCGTGGTGATGACGAGCGGGAACTTCTTCGTCTCCCGTTCGGGCTCCGGGCCTCCCCACGGCAGCTCCACCTCGACCGCCGGGTACTCCATGAAGTACTGGGCCAGGGCCCCCGCGACCGACGGAGGCATGTCGACGACACGGGTCTTGCCACCCTTCGGCAGGGTGAAGTACAGCCGCCCGCCGAGGAGTTGGACCTGCCGGCGGATGCGGAGAACTCCGCGGGTGAAGTCGACGTCTTCCGGCGACAGGCCGAAGACCTCGCCCTGCCGCAGCCCACAGCCCAGCGCGAGCACGACGGCGATGCGGTACCGAGCGTTGATCGCCTCCCGTACGCGCTGCGCGGTCTCCAGGGACCAGGCTTCCCGCTGGTCCTCCGGTGCCTTGGGCCACCGCACGGACTTGGCCCGCATCGGGTTGCGCACCAGGCGCTTGTCGTCGATGGCGGTCTCGAAGATGTTCGAGAGCGTGCCGAGGATCTGCCGGGCGTATCGCGGTGAGAGTTCACTTTCCAGCGTGGCGATGTATCCGCGGAGTACTGCCGGGCTGATGTCCCGCAGGGCGACGGTGCCCAACTGGGGCTGGACGTGGAGGCGGACGCGTTCGTCGATGCGTTTGACCGTGCCGGGCGCTCCACGAACTCCCGTCTGCCAGAAGCGTGTTACGTAGTCGTCCAGCGTGATGGAGCCGTCGCGGGGATCGACGAACTCGCCGCGTTCGCTGTCGGTGCCGGCCCTGCGCAGCCACGCCTTGGCGTCTTCGAGCACGTCGAACGACTTGTCCCGTACGCCGGGGATGCCGGCGACTCGGTACCGGGAGCCCTTGCCGTAGCGGGCGGTGCGTTCCCGCTTGCCGGTGTCGGGGTCTTTCTTCTTCTTGATCCAACGGTCTTCTATGTAGCCGGCCAAATACTTCCCTCAATGGCAGGTTGCGTTCGGTGGGAGTCGGCCGGGGCTCAGGCGCCCGTGGCGTAGTCCGAGCGTCTCTGCGGTGCCGCGTCCAATGGGCTCAGGGCCGTATTGGAACGCGAGTCGGCCCGCTCCTGTTCGCGGATCCAGGCGTCGAGCGCTTCAATCCGGTACATGACGCGGCCACGCGGCCCCATCCGGAAACTGGGCGGGCCGTTTCGGCGATGCCGCCAGACATAGAGGGTGTGCGGGGACAGGCCGAGGTATTCGGCGGCATTTTTCACGCTCAGGAATGCCTGGCGCGTTGCGGGGGTGGCATCCGGCACTGGAATGGCGCTCGGGTTCGGAGCAGAAGGCGGACGTGAGGGCATAGTTGGCCTCCGTGGGCGTGGCGCGGGGGTGGGTGTGGTCTGCCAGGCGGCGTGACATTGGAAAGGGGCACTCTCCGCCGAGCGCGGTCGGCGAACACCATCAATGGTGTGGAGGATCCCCGGTTTCGGTAACCGGGGATCCCGTGCTATATGCCCCATCGAGTACAAGCCTTATGGCCCAGGGCAAGCACTCGCCGGTGGCCCCAGGACTGTGAATCCAGCTCCGGAGGCAGGTCAGACGAGTCTGGGGTCTCCGAGGAGTACTGGGGGTGCGACGTGCAGCGCCTCGGCGAGAGCCACAAGGTCGTCGATGTCGCACCGGCGTTGAACGCGTTCGATGCGAGACAACATGGTGTTGGACATCGGGTGGCCAAGTGCGGTGACGCGGCGGGCGAGTTGGCGCTGCGACAAGCCGCGTTCGGTGCGGATGATTTCGATGGCGCGGGCCGTCCGCATTCCTGCGGGACCGATTTCCAATGAGCGTGCGGGCATGGCTCCAGTTGTAGCGTCCATTCGCCGGTTTGGTGAACCGGCGATCGTGGTCTATGTTCCCCCCGCGTTGTCCGCATGCAGAGCGGTTCCCCGCGCTGACATGACCCGAGAGCCGTCGCACCGATCGCCGCTCAACGACTGCTGCGACATGGGGTGTTGTGTTGTAGCTTGCCCGTCGACGACACGTCAACGGCTTCCCGATGTGATGCTTCTGGCTCGGAAACCGGCACAACTATTTGGTCAACGGCCGATCGTGCCCTACCGTTTTGCCACCGCCCCCTACCGCCTGCTTTTACGGCTGCCTTTCTGCCGTAAGAGATTGCGCGGGATGGGGCTGGACTTGTGCGACCTGGGTGTGGCTATGTTGACGACACCCCCGGAAAGCGCGAGCGGCCATCAGCGCGCCCCGCGCCGCCGACAGGCCAACTCCCCCACCCCGTACGCCCGTACCGCCTATCGACGGTGAGCCGTGGGCTCCTGCCCACCTGCAACCGAGTGAGGACCCGCCCCTCTTGGCACGAATCCGCACCATCAAGCCCGAAGCCTTCGTCTCCGAGTCCCTGGCCGCCGTCTCGCTGACCGCCGAGCGCACCTTCTTCGGCCTGCTCACCCAGGCCGACGACCAGGGCCGCCACCGCGACCACGCCGCGATCATCGCCGGGCAACTGTGGGTCCTGCGCCCCGAGCACACCCCGTCCGCCGTCGAGACGGACCTCGCGCAGCTCGCCGACGCCGGGCTGATCTGCCGCTACACGGGGCCGGACGACAAGCGGTACCTCCACGTCGTCACATGGCACCAGCATCAGAAGATCAACCGGCCGAGCCTGAGCCGTCTGCCCGGCTGCCCTCGCCACAACGGCCCGTCCGGCACCCGACCGATCGCCGCCGCACCGATGGCGGAGGCAAGCGTCACGGAGTCCGCACCCGCGCCTCACGGAACCCTCCGTGAGACCTCCCGCGAAGCGTGCGAGCCTGTACTGCACTCGGGGCCCGATGGCGAAACCGCAGGTCAGATGCACTTCACGGAGCGCTCCGTGAAGGATTCGGGAGCCCTCCCTGCATCGGCGGTGACGCCTCACCGTCCGGATCTAGGATCTAGGACCTTGGATCTAGGAAGTAACCCTTCGGGGGCCGCAAGCGCCCCCGCACCCGACACCGTCTCGGCCAAGGATCTCCTTGGCGAGTACGTGGCCGGGTGCAACCACCGCCCGCCGAGAGTCTTCCTGAACCAGCTCGGCGAACAGGTGCGCAAGCTGCTCGACGAGGACATCGCTCCTGCCCACCTCCGCGCCGCCCTGGAACGCCATCGGGCCAAGGGCCTGTCCCCGAGACTCCTGCCGAGTCTCGTCCACGAGGTCATGAACGCCGCGCCCGTGCCTGCCACCCGCAGGGCATGGACGAACCCCACCGACATCGACGCCGCCTACGGAGATGACCTCTGAACGCCACCCTCACCCGCGAGCCCCACCAGGTCGGCCCGATCGTCGATCGGCTCAACGGCATCCTGGCCACACGCGGCATCGACCCCGCAGTCACGGCCCAGGAGCCACCGGCCGAGCCGGTCACCGCCCTGGAGCTCGCGGACGCCCGCATCCCCGCCCGTTACCGCCGCGCTCTGGCCGACCACCCGCAGATCACCGCCTGGGCTGACCGGATCGCCCGCGCCGGACGCCCCGGCCCCAGCGGACCCGGTATCGCCGAGGGACCGTCGCTGCTGATCGCCGGCCCCACCGGCACCGGCAAGACCCACCAGGGATACGGCGCCGTCCGCGCCCTCCTCTCGCGAGGGGTGCGCCTGCGCTGGGAGGCCACCACCAGCGCCGACCTGCACGCGCGGCTCCGCCCCCGCGCCGGCCACGACGGCGAACGCGAGCTGCAGACGCTGGCCCACTGCCCGCTGCTGCTCCTGGACGACCTCGGCGCGGCCAAAACCAGCGAGTGGACCGAGGAGTTGACCTACCGGCTCATCAACCACCGGTACGAGCACATGCTCCCCACCCTCATCACCACGAACCTGCCGATCCGCGAGCTGCGCACCACGCTCGGCGACCGCGTCGCCTCCCGCCTCGCCGAGATGACAGAGCGCGTCATCCTCACCGGGCCCGACCGACGCCGTATCACGCCCGCCGCCTGACGGCAGCCGCGTGTCTCCCTCTTCGCCCTCACCTCACCCCGCCCACGAAAGAAGCCTGCCTTCGATCGCGTGGGCCCTTGGAGAGCCTCTGCATGACCCCTGGCACCGCCGCACTCATCAGCGCTAACAGCACCGGCATACCCGCCTGGCCGCACTGGATCCCTGCGCCTGTGGCCGTCGCGGTCCTGGTCGCCGCCGCCCTGTCCGTCGCATGGTCCCTGCGGCGGCACCTACAGAAGCCGGGCTCCGGGCAGGGCCGTAGCACCACCGCGGTCCGGGTCGCCGCCGTCGCCGCGATCGGCTGCACCGCCTACAGCGCGGACACCAGCTGGCGGTTCGCCGCCGACTACCTCGACATGGGCAGCAGCATCGAACGGGCGGCGATGTTCGCCGCCGCCGAACTCGCCCTGTTCTCCACCGCCCTGCTCGCCCGGGCGAACCTCAACGGCCCGAAGCAGGCACCCGGTCTGCCCGGCACCCTCACCTGGGTGATCACCGGCGTGCAGATCGTGCCCGCCTACGCCGAGTCCGGGCTGGTCGGCGGAACCGTGCGGGCCTTCGTCGGCCCGGTCCTGGCGGCCCTGCTGTGGCACCTGGCCATGGGCATCGAACTACGCCACCGCGCCCCGGACGCCGGCTCCCGCAGCCTCGCCGCAGTCCTCGCGCGACAGGCACGCGAACGCCTGCTGGCCCGCCTCGGGATCGCCGACCAGGACGCGGACTCCACCCGGATCATCCGCGAACGCGCCCTCGACCAAGCCGTCACCCACATCCTCCGGGCAGAGACGATGACGCCCGAGCAGCGCACCAACCGGCGAGGCCGGCGCCTCACCCGGCGCCTGCACCAAGCCCTGGAACAGGCCGATGTGGACCGCGATGAGCGCCAGGACGAGCTGCTGCTCCGCAAGCTCGCAACCCGCCAACAAGCCCTCAGCCTGGCGTCCGTCCCACTGCCCGCCCGTTGGTCCGGCCCGCCCGTGGGCTCGACGGGCGGTTCAGCAACCGCCCGCCCGCGCATCACGGCACCGAGGCGGGCAAAGAACCCGAGCCGCCCGCACCAGCCCGCCCGCACAACCATCAGCCCGAAGCCAACCCCGGGCGGGGAGTCACCGAATACCGATCCGGGCAGGACCGCGCGGGCGAAGCCGGACCCCTCGGGCCCCAGGCCACGTGCGCCCCGGGACGTCCTCACCGAATACGCCCATCGCATGCTCGGCGAGACCGGACGTCTCTCTCGCGACCTGCTGGAGGACACCGTACGCAAGGACGGCTACAGCGTCGCCAGCGACACGGCCGGAGAGGTCGTCCGCACCGTCAAGGCCGAGCTGAAGGCTGCGCGCGCCGGCCGTCCTCACTGAAACCGCTCCGACCACAGCACCCAAGGAAGACCGCTCAATGCCCGACTCGAACCACGAACTCCCCACCAGCCAAAGGGAGATGACCACCTCAGCTCCATCGGGAGCAAGTTGTACCGGAAGCGATGCTTCCGGAGTTCCCGCCCCGGGGGTGGCGGGAACAGCCCGGCACCAGGGGGCACCGGGCAGTCAGGCTGCGACCGAGGGCGGACCGCAGCAGGGAGGGAGGGGGCAGGCCGAGTCCGTGTCGACCAGACGTCAGCGTGCCCGTCTGCCGAAGTCACGCAAGCGACTGAAGCAGCCCAGCTGCCGTATGAACGACACCGAGTTCAAGCGATTCACCGACGCCGCCGCCCACTGCCACATGTCCAACGCCGCCTTCCTCGCCTACGCCGCCGACAAGGCCGCCCGCGACCTGAACCGCACCGCCGCCGAGATCGCGACGGAACGGGAAGTCATCAACGAGTTGTTCGCCGCCCGCCGGCACCTGGGCCGCATCCACGGCCTGTTCAACCAGGTCGCCAAGGCCCTCAACTCCGGTGCCGACGCACCCCACTTGGACGCGGCTGCCGGGGCCGTCGGCAACGCCGCCCGCCGTATGGAGGACGCCGCCGATGCCCTGCTCGCCCACCGCGACAGCAGTGCCCCTGCGTGATCCCCAGCATCCACGACCGCGGCAGCGAGACGATCGGGCTCATCAGCTACCTCTACGGCCCCGGCACCAAAGAGGAGCACATCGACCCGCACCTGGTGGCCGCCTTCGACCCGCTCACCCCCGACCCCGGCCGCGACCCGAAGGCCACCTATGAACAGCTCCAGCGCCTGCTCGACCAGCCCGTCACTGCCCTGCCCGTCGACAAGCGACCCGAGAAACACGTATGGCACCTGTCCGTGAGGGCCGCCCCGGAGGATCCGATCCTGTCCGACGAGGACTGGGCGGCCATCGCCCGCCGCATGGTCGCCACCACCGGCATCGCCCCCAACGGCGACGAAGCCGCCTGCCGCTGGGCGGCCGTCCGGCACGCCGACGATCACATCCACATCATCGCCACCCTCGTACGCGACGACGGCCGCCGACCCCGCCTGCACAACGAGGCCCGCCGCGCCCAGGCCGAGTGCCGCCGCATCGAAGCCGACTACGACCTGCGCCGCGTCCCGGCCGGGGACGGCACCGCCGCCAAGCGGCCGACCAGCGCCGAACGCCACAAGGCCGAACGCGAGGGCCGGGACCGCACCGCCCGCGAGGAGCTACGCGAGACCGTGCGCCGCGCGCTGGCCGGCGCGAGCAGTGAGGAGGAGTTCCTCGACCGCCTCAAGGGTGCCGGGCTGCTCGTGCGCACTAAGGTGCTGCCCCCCGGCGACTTGCAGGGATACAAGGTCGCCCTGCCCGACGACCGCAACGGGGACAACGAGCCCGTCTACTACGCCGGTTCCACCCTCGCCCCCGACCTCTCCCTGCCCCGCATCCGCAAGCGCTTCTCCGACGGCACCCCGAGCCAAGGCCCGGGCACCACGCCCTCCGCCCAGGCCCCGAGCGGGCCCGCGATGGCACGGCGCCGGACGGCCACCGCCGTGTGGCAGGCGGTGCTGGTCATCGATCACGGTGAGGACGCCCAGGTGGCCGCGCACATCGCCGCCGCCGGAGAGGTCCTGGACGCGCTCGCCAAGACCTCCGCCGCCCACACCCGCGCCGAACTGCGCGAGGCAGCCTTCGTGTTCGAGCGGGCCACCCGCTCCCACGTCCAGGCCGAACGCGGACACGACCGTGCCCTGCGCCAGGCCGCCCGCGACCTCGTCCACAGCGGCCCCGCCCTCGGCCGCGGCGAAGACGGTGCCACCACCGCCATGGCGATCGACATGCTGTTCTTCCTCGTCACCGCCGCCGCCCACTGGCACGCCAAAAGGGAACACGCCCAGCAGGCCGCCGCAGCCCGCGAGGCCGCCGGACACCTGCGCACGGCCTACCGAGCCGCAGCCAGTGTCCCCATGAACGTGCTCTATCAGCGTGGCCGACGCCTGTCGCAGCCCCTGCGACACAAGCACGCCGCCCATCTGCGGGCGGCAGTACCCGAGTTGGCCGAGCAGATCCTGGCCGAGCCGGGCTGGCACGCCCTGGCGGTCACCCTCGCCGACACCGAAAGCGCCGGCCACGATCCGGCGGCGCTGTTGGCGGAGGCTGCCGGACGACGGGAGTTGGGCACCGCCGATTCGATCAGTGACGTGCTGGTGTGGCGGCTGCGCCGGATGGCCGATCTGCCCGCCGACGCCACCACGACGCCCGACCGCGCGCCTTCTGCCGCCAGGCGGAGCGGGCGGCTGGCAGTCTCGCCTGCCCCGAGCCGAGACGACCGGCCCCGCAAGATCCGGTGAGACAGCGCATACGCAGGTGCCCCTCTACCTAGGACAGGCAGAGGGGCACCGATGAGGCAGACAGACCCCAGGACTTGGCGCGTCAGCGGCGACGGATGGTCAGCCGACCCTCGGCGCTCTTGGGCAACACCCGGCGGGGCACCGGGACCGGCGAGGCGAGCGAGGAGGCGAAAACAGCGACCAGGTCATGCGGGACGCTGGCACTGAAGCTGGCACACCACAGGTACGGGACACCAAGAACGGGCTCTGCCCACGCCTGCCAACCGAACAGATCAGGGCGTGGGTCGGCGTCCTGGATGAGCGGGGGCACTGGTTCGAGGGAGACGCTGGAGGTGAGTCCGGGATCGATAGCAGTCGTACGAGGGCGATTCACGTCGCGGACCCAGCCTTGCGCGCTGAGTACGTTGATCACCATCTCGGCTCCCTCGAAGGCGAGGTCGGGCGCCTCACGGGCGTCGATCGCCATGAGGAGATCGGCGAGCGCCTCGTACGGAACGCCGGTGGTGAAGTACGCGTTCCACTCCGCCATCGCGGCGTCGGCATGCGGACGGACACTCAACTGCCAAGCTATGGACAGCCCGCCCAGCTTGAACGGATAGGCCGCGAGGAGCCACTCCGCACCGCGCAGCCCGTCCGGACTCACGTAGAGCAGGGTGTCGCGAGCAGTGGGCCACATGCGCCAGCCGAGTTCGGCCAGGGTGTCGCCGATCCGCTCGGCGAGCATGCCGTCGTCGCCGGCCAAGTGGCGCGGGGTGACCCAGTAGACGGGATCTGGCGAGTCGGGAGGGGAAGGTTCGCCGGGATGGTGCGGGAGCAGGGGCGCCTCCATGGCCATGGGCTCGGAACGGCTCTCCGAGCAGGGTGTTGTACGTTGACATGCTCTGCCGCAGAACTCCAGTCCCTGCGGGATCTTCCGTGTCTGCCTCCGGCGAACTGGTGAATTGGGGCCTACAGCAACCGGATCCGGCCATCCCCGAGGCCCGCACCGAGCGCACTGCTCGTCGCCCCGCCCCCCGGCCGCGTAAGGTCAACTTCCGTACCCACCTGGCAAGTTTCGGCAAGTTCCTGGCTCCACGGCACAGCCACGGGCAAGCTCTGGCACAGAGATCGTTACCGGCATCCGAGGAGGACACCATGGCCCTGCGTAAGCTCGGTAAGGACCCGGAGAGTCCCAGTGGCGGCTCCCCCACCATCTACCTCGACGAGGAGAAGGACAGCTACCTCGTGCAGGGGTGGAAGGTGGAGGACATCGAGCGCCTCGGGCAGATGGACATCCCCGGCCATGAGTCGGTGGTGGAGATCCCCCGGCGCATGGTGCAGTTCTTCCTGGAGGTGAAGAAGGTTGACGAGGACCCCGACGTTTGAGGAGTTGTTCCGCGACTGCCAGCGGACGGCTGTCCATCTGGAGATGCGCGACGCCTACATGAAGTCGGACCCGGCCTTCATCGACTGGAGGGCCGGCATCGCACTCGACCCGGCCGAGCGCTGGGGTGACTGGCACGCCATCGTCACGGAGGCGACCTCGCGAGGCGTCGAGGTCCGCCGGGCCCGCGTCGTCTCGACTCCCGTCAGCGAGTACATCCGCTTCGAGTACGACGTCACGGACGGACTCAACATCGCCGCCGGCGAGGACGTCCGCTGGCTCTCCCGGCGAAACGCCACGGACCTCGCGCTCCCGGGCAACGACTTCTGGCTCTTCGACTCCAGCCTCGTCCTCGTCAACCACTTCGACGGCGAAGGCGAGAACATGGAGGTGGAACTCACGGACGACCCGGCGGTCGCCAAGCTCTGCGAGTCGGCCTTCGAGGCCGTATGGGCGCGGGCAACACCGCACGCAGAGTTCCAGCCGGTCTGACAGCCCGAACAGCACCTTCGCAGCGACATGACATCGCCATCTTCGAGCGTTCAGGAAGCCCGCAGGGCTCTGGGTAAACACCTGAGCGAAATCCGGCTCGAAGCCGGGCTCACCAAACGAGCGTTGGCCAGCAGCCTCGGCTGGCACGAATCGAAGTGCTCGCGCTTCGAGAGCGGCACACGTCCGCCCTCGGAGCGCGACCTGCGTGCGTGGGCCGCTGCGTGCGGCGCGGAGAGTGCGGCCGAGGATCTCGTCTCGACGGCCCGCGGCATCGAGGGCATGTACGTCGAGTGGCGCCGGATGGAGCGCACCGGCCTGAAGCAGGCCCAGGAGTCCGTACTCCCCCTCTGGGAACGCACCCAGCGCTTCCGCATCTACTCCCCGTGGCTCATCCCCGGCCCAGTACAGACGGCCTCGTACATCACCGCGCTCCTCACCTCAATTCGCGACCGCCGCGGCCTCATTGATGACGTACCGGCGGCCGTCAAGGTGCGCGTGGAGAAGCAGCAGATCGTCTACGGAAACCACACGTTCGCGATCCTCCTGGAAGAAGGAGCACTCCGAAAGCGCATAGGCGGGACGGACGTGATGGCCGGCCAACTCGGCTATCTCCTCAGCGTTATGGCACTGCCGTCGGTGAGCATCGGCATCATTCCTGAGGACGCCGACCGTTCCGGCCTCTGGCCGGTCGAGGGTTTCTTCCTGTACGACGACCACACGGTCCACGTCGAACTCGTCTCGGCCCATCTCGCCGTCACGCAGAAGCACGAACTTGCCATGTATGCCCAGGCGTTCACGGATCTGGCCGAGCTTGCCGTCTACGGCCCGGCGGCGCGCGAAATCATCACGGCGGCCATCGAATCCCTGGGGTGAATGCCGGGCAAGTTCCGGCACACTCGTAGAACCCCTCCCGTCGCCCTTCTTAACGTTACTGGCACGGCCGGAAACGCGCATTGAAGGGGCGAGACGGTGATCACTGTGGCAAGTAGCGGCAAGGCATCGAGAGCAACCGACAGCGCGGGAACGGAAGTTCTCCCCGTCGACGTCGAGACGATTTCGGAAAGCACCGAGACGGCCCTCTCCATGCAGATGGCCACCTCCACCCGCAAGGACATGGACACCTTCCTGCCGGAGATCGTCGGACACCTCAACCTTCTGCTCGGTGAGGATCTGGGGGCGGACGAGGACGAGGAGGTACGGGAGCTGTTCCGTACTGGGTACCGGCTCCTCGACCTGCAGAACCGTCCGACCCCGGAGACACCGTCGTTCGGCGCCTTCATCTACCTCCGAGATGCAGCCGACGCCACGCGAAGGCTCCTGTGGATCTACACACAGCGCCACGGGCTCGGCACCCCGTGAGTGTCCGAGAGGACCAGACGGTCCGGGAGCTGTCCCACTACATCCACGAGCACCCTGACGAGCAGATGGCGCTGATGCCGGTCTACGACGCCGCCCGCGACCACGCACAGCGCGGGACCTGCACCCAAAGCCGGCACTGCCCGCTCGTCACAACGGGCGCGGTCGTAGTCGACGAGCGCGACCGTGTCTTGTGCCTGCGCCACGAAGGTGCCTTCACACTGGCCGAAGCGGAGCCGGAGGACCAGGACGACTCGCTCGGCGAGGCGGCGCTGCGTCTGTTGACCGACGTGGTCGGAATCCGGGATGTGTGGACGGAACCCGACAGAGATGCCCCTTTCCTGATCGACGTGACGAGAGCGGGGCAGCACGGCTACGGCCCTCGTCTCCGCATCGGCTTCCGATACCTCTTCCGGGCACACTCCGGCGCCATCACTCCCAAGGCGATCGAAACGGGTGCCGCCGCCTGGATGCCCCTTGGAGAGATCGCAATCCTGTCGGTCCGAAATCGCCTTCACGACCACCTGGTCGGCGTCCGATGAGCCCCCGGAACCAACAACTCGCTTACGTAGCAAGTCTCTTGGCACTCGGCGGTTCGATCCTCCTGGCCATCTGGAGGGGCTGAATGTACGAGCGCCGCATCACCGAACCAACCCCTGCGCCTCCTCCCCTCGGCACCGTCCCCGGTTGCAGGCAACCATGCGATGTCCACGTAGGCGATTTCGTGTTCCTCGACGGGATGTACGTGCAGGTCCGCGACATGAGGTCCGCCGGTACCGCGGGGCGCCGGGTTCTGATCTTCGACGGGCACTCCCCGTGGGTCATGAAGGAGTCGGCGACGACGTATCGGCCCGTCGAACTCCTCTGACTCGAAGCCTCATTCAGCCATCACGAGAACTGTCACCTCACGCCAGCGAGGAGCTTTGCCATGCGCTTCCGCAAGATCCACGGAGCGGGGAACGACTTCGTCCTGTTAGCCGACCCCGCCCTGGACGGCGACAAGGACTGGCCAAAGGAGGCCGAGCGCCTCTGCGCCAGGCGAACCGGCGTAGGCGCGGACGGCCTTGTCATCAGCAGCCTGATCAGCCTTAGCCCGCTCGTCTTCGAAGTCGGCTGCTTCAACGCGGATGGCTCGATCGCGACGATGTGCGGCAACGCGCTGCGGTGTACCGCCTGGGCCGCGTACCACGACCACGGCTTCAGCGAGATGAGTCTGCGCATGGCCGGGGTGATGCACGAGGCAATCGTGAGCGACGACTCCGTGTGGGTCACCGCCGAGATCGGCGCGGTCCATCCCCGCCGCGTGCAGACCGTCATCAACGGCAAGCCCACCTGGTTCGACAGCGCCCACACCGGCACCGAACACGTCGTCGCCATCGTGGACGACGTGGATGCCATCGACGCGGTACTCGTCGGACGCCTCATCCGCCACCACCCGGACCTGGCCCCGCTGGGGACGAACGTCAACTTCGTACAGGCCGCCGGCCGCCAGGCGCTGAAGATCCGCACCTACGAACGCGGCGTCGAGGCGGAAACCCTCTCGTGCGGGAGCGGAGCCGTCGCGGCCGTCGTGATCGCCACCCTGCGCGGACTCGTGTCGCCGCGCACCGTCACCGTCCACAACCGCGCCGGGGAACCGCTCACAGTCCGGCCGCATCCCGACCTGCCGAAGCGAACGCACTGGGTCGGCGGTCCGGTCACCCACACCTTCGAAGGGGTCCTCGCATGACTCAGTTCCTCACCTCCAGCTCGGACCTCGCGGTGCGCGAGGCCGCCCAGAACCTTCGCGACTGGCAGCGCGACCGCGAGGGGCTCGGTGTCGCCCTCGTCTACGGGCCGGTGTCAGCCGAGGACCGGCTCTACCACTCGAAGTGCCCTGTGGACCAGCGCTCCGTGACCGCCCTGTCCGAGGCCCTCGACGACATCGGCGCCCGCTGGAAAGTGTTGAACCCGTGCGAGCCGGACTTCATCACGGAGTTGGCCAGCTACGACGTCGCCCTCTCGAACCTGCACGGGCCGTACGGGGAAGACGGGAGGCTCCAGGGCCTGCTCGACTACCTGCGCGTGCCGTACTGCGGCAGCGGAGTCGCGGCGTCCGCAGTGGCCGCCGACAAGATCCTGTGCAAGCGCGTGATGCTGAGCCTCGGCGTACCCACGCCGGGATGGTGGGTGTGGTCCGGGGGCCCAATGCACTGGAACGGGCGGGCCGCGATGATCAAACCGCCGTTCGGCGGCTCCAGCGTGGGCATGAGCCTGGTACGCGAACAGACAGATCTTCCCCAGGCGTTGACCGACGCTGCCGCCGAAGAGGGCGACGCCGTACTGGTCGAGGACTACCTGACCGGCGTACCGCTGACCGTGGGGCTCCTGGAACTACCCGGAGACGCCGTCGTCGTACTTCCCCCGCTGGCCACCGAAGCGACCGAGGCGGAGTTCTACGACGCCGACACCAAGCTCGACGTGGATTCCAAGGGCACCGTAGCCGTACGGGCCGCCGAGTTGTCGCCCGAGGTGCTGGCCAAGGTCACCGAGCACGCCACGACGCTGTGGGACGGACTCGGGTTGCGTGGTTCGGCACGCGTCGACTTCATCCTCACCGAGGACGACGAGCCGTACGTGCTGGAGGTCAACAGCACGCCGGGCATGTCCCGCGACAGCAACTTCGTGGTGGGCGCCGCGATGATCGGACTCACGCACACCGATGTCGTAGTGGCGATGCTGCACGAGGCGTTGACCCGACCGCCCTACGATGTCCCCCTGCCCACTCCCGCGTTCTCCAGCACCACACTGACCCGGGAGGCTGCCGTCTCACCGTAGGAGCCCGCCCGCTGTGTCGCGCGTCCACGATGTCCCCATGTGCCGACAGCTCATCGCCCCCACAGAATGGGATCTGCACGGAGGCTGGGCACTCGGGGACAGAGTGGAATGGTCCAACCGGGCGTGCAGCCTGGCGTCGCTGAGGATGATCCTGCTCGCCTACGGGCGCGAGGCACCCACGGTCACGGAGCTACTGAAACTCGCGGTCAAGCACGAGGTTCTGACCCCACGTGGGGCGCTCCACGCGGGGATCGCGAGCCTGGCCACCGACCTCGGCGTCCCGGCGACCGCAGAGCCCGTGCCGGTCGAAGACCTACTCACCCGACTCGACGACGCACCCATCATCGCGTCCGTCACCGAGCAGCTCCCCGACGACGGCCGTTCCGGAGGCCACCTCGTCGTCCTCCGCGGCTACGAGAACGGCCCCGACCCGACAATCTTCATCCGAGACCCATCGGCCTGGGGCCAGACGCACGATCAAGTCCCCCTGAGCCGCCTGTCCCCTTCCTACACCGGCCGCGCGATCACCTTCGCGCCTCTGAACAACGGAGAGTCCTGATGACCGAGGCAGACGGCGACACGACCGAGGCCGCAGGCGGCCGAAGGATCGCCGTACTCGGAGAAATGCTGGAGCTCGGCGACGAAGCCGTCGAAGCTCACCGCGCGGTCGGCCGCATGGCAGCCGAGAACGGCGTCGACCTCGTCGTCGCGGTCGGCGACACACTCGCCAAGCAACTCGCCCTCGCGGCAGGCGCGGCAGGCGTCCCGGACATCGCGATGGTCGGCGACAGCCGCACCGCCGCCGCCTACCTGGCCTCCATCCTCCGCCCCGACGACGTCGTCCTCGTGAAGGCGTCCCGCGGCGGACAGCTCTGGCAGATCGCCCAAGCACTCACGGGGCAGCCCATCACCGGCCTGTGAACAGCCGTCGGTCTGCTGGGTGGCCAGCGTTAGCCGCACGGGGCGTGCGTGACGCGAAGTCGGTTCTTGCGGATGTGGATGTAGCCCGCGTCCAGGTCGCCTCCTGCTTGGTGGAGGCCGAGCGCCAGGGCGACGACAGAAACACTCGTGGGCTCACGAGCAGGCCCCTCAGGGGTTAGTTCGAATGTCGACGCCCACGCCTTGCGCCCATGCACTGATCTTTTCGTGAGACCGGCGTCCCCAGGCTGGCAGGTTGATCTTGCCGTCGTGGGTGAGCTGTTCGGCCTCGACGACTCCGAAGTGCTGATAACAGTCGGCGAGCAGGTCGGCGGCGGCCTGCACCAGGAGGCTTGCGTCGTCGGCCGCACCGAGCAGGAGACCGGTTTGGCCGACGGCTAGTTGTTGGTCGGCGGAGCTGAAGACCATGTGTGCCGTGCTACCACGATCGCTGGCCAGTCCGCAGGCCCGTCCGTTGGCGCCGACGCTCAAGGTCAGGCGGGCGGTCGCAGTACCGGAGGCGCCAGCGCGGGTCGCGCTGTGCCGGGTCAAGTACTGCAGTATGGCCAGGACGCTCATCACCACGTGGTCGCTGTGCCAGCTTTGAGCGGGGTTGGGGAGTGCTTCATCGCTGCTACCAAAGGCTCCTACGAGTGGCCCTTCGGTAGCCCAGGCCGCTGAGCCGTCGGCGTGGAAGTGCGCCACGTGGCGGGAGCGGGACTCGCTGGTCGAGGCGGTGAAGCGGCGCGGCCCCACGCCGAAGGACAAGAACACGTCCCGGCCGTAGAAGGGCATCTCGGCCTGGGCCAGTTCACGGCGGAAGGCATGGAAGGTGGCGCTGTCGATGGGAAACGCGCCGGGAAGGTCGGGGACGAGGGTTAGAGCGATCCTGGGGCCAGGCCGTGAACGGGCATCGGTTGTGATGGCCTCGTGGTTGGCCATCAGGATCCCGTGGCGGCCGGCGGCCAGGTTGGTGGCGGCAGCAATGGCACGTTTGACCTGCGTGAGATTCATGTATGCGGTGTTGTTGTCGTTGCGGTACGGAAAACGCAGGGTGTGATCACGGGCATCCTTGAAGCCCATGACGGCGTGCGGGCCTCTGGCACTGGGCGGCACCGATATGACCACCAGTCCGCGCGGCGACAGCGCAGATGGATCTTCGGGAATGAAATGGATGTCACACTCCACTAGCGGGTCCAGGCGCCATACCAGCGCTTCGCGGTAGTTCTTGCGGAGCTGATCGGTCAGCGGCTCAGGGTTGGCACCAACAGGCACCGAGGTAGCGCGGTCCTCCTCCAAGCCGAGGATCAGCGTGCCTCCGGACGCGTTGGCCAAGGCCGCCACGTCCTTGGCCAACTCAGCCTGCCACTCCGGCTTTCTCTCGTACTGCTTGCCCTTGTAGTCGACGTCTGTGCTCTCCGCGGCGCTCGGGTTTCTGACCAACGTCATGTACTGCGCGTAGGTGGCAGCACCTGGAATCGTGCCGAGCAGGGTCCGTAGACGTGCATCGAACATTCCCAGACCGTAGCTCCCAAAGCGGCCAGGGTGCCTGGGAATTGACAACGTTCGCCCTCAGCCGCTCACGACGCATCGCCTCTCTACTAGGGCGGCTTCAGGGCCCCACTACCGTCCACCAGCACGATGAACAGGCGCGATCCAAATACGGACGCTGTTGTCGTCACCGACGGCTGCAAGGAGGCCACCATCCGGAGAAAACGCAACGTCGTACGCCTCGCCAAGGGAGGCATCGAGAGAACCGGGAAGTGGCTGGAGCTGTGGCTGGTCGAGGATGCGGGCGATGGCGTGCTGGGCGTAACCGTCGGCGATGGACAGGCCGAACCTCTGGTCGTCCGTGCCGGTGCGGATCTTCTCGTGGCCGCCGGCGCTGATGCCGGGCACGACCCTGACCCTCACCTTCTGGTGGCCGTCGGGTCCGACCGCCGCGGCCAGCCGGGCGATCTCGGACGGGCTGTCGATGACGATGCGGCCGACGCCCAGGCGCAGGGCGGTGTCCAGGTCGCGGGGCGACTTGGCGTTGCCGTGCAGCGTGATCCGCTCCGGCGGGAAGCCTGTGGTGACCGCGAGTTCCAGTTCGCCGGTCGAGCAGACGTCGCTCCGGCGACGGGCACATCACTCCAGGATGCGCAGGTATTCGTGGTCGCCGAGGAGTTCCAGACGGCGCCGGAGCACCAGCTTGCCCGACGACTGGCTGGCGACGGGGGTCCCTCCCGGTCGAGCCAAGCCGAGCCTGGGGGAAGGCGATGGCGCGGCGCTGCCGCTGCCGTGACGCCGGTTCGACGACTCGGCACTCGGCCGAGTCACGGCCCGTAAAGGAGGTGCCGAACTCGGCGTTCAACCGGTCCGCCACCTCCTGGGGCAGGGTCCAGCCCAGCACCCCGACACCGGCCCGGCGGGCGGGCGTGCGGCCGACAGTGCGGCCTCGGTGGCTCGTTGATGGTCCCGGTGCCGGTGACACCTACCGTGTCGGACACGAACACGTGGCTGGGGCGCTCCTCGCCGATGAGGCGGGTGACGTGGGCGGTGAGCCGGTACGACGGGATGTCGCCCAGGCCGCCGTCCGGATGTCCGGCCAGTTCCACGCGCTGGACGCCCGGTTCCCGTGCGGCGCGGGCGAGCTCGCCCGCGCGGACGGTGTGCAGGTCGCCGGGCCTGCCGTGCAGGGTGGACGCCTCACCGTGGGTGAAGCAGAGGACTGTCGTGGGCACGCCGTCGTCGGACAGGAGTGCCGGCAGTGCGCCCAGCCCGAACGACTCGTCGTCGGGATGGGCGACCACCGCCAGTACGCGCCGCACTCCGTCCGGCAGACCGTGCCCCGAGCCGGTACCGGTCATCTCAGGTGTAGATGATCTGGCCGCCGGCCGCGTGCTCGTAGAACTCGCCGACCGTGATGATGTCCTGGACCTGCTCGACGAGGTCGTCCTTGTCGAGTTCGAAGAGGTCGACCGACGCCTTGCAGGCGTAGATGCCGGCGCCGGTGTCGGCGATCATCTCGATGAACTCGGGGATGGGCGGGATGTCGAGCCTGTCCATCTTGCGTTCCATGTACCGGGTGACCAGGTCGGGGACGCCCGGCATGCCGCCCAGCAGGGTGGGCAGGTGCAGACCCGGGTTGCCGACGGTGGCCAGCTTGATGTGCTCCCAGTGCTTCTTCGTGATGGCGTCGAGGCCGAAGAAGGTGAAGAACAGGTCGGCCTCGATGCCTTCGGCGCGGGCGCCGTTGGCCATGATCAGGGCCGGGTAGATCCCTTCCAGGGATCCCTTGGAGACGATGATCGAGACCTTCTCGATCGTGGCGGTGTCGGCCATGACGGCACGCTCCTCGATGACAGAGACGGTGGCGGAGGTGTTGGCGGAGGCGGTGACCGGGAGGTCAGATGCAGCCGCGCGGCTTGGGAATTCCGGCGATCTTCGCTGCGGTCTTGGCGGGCCCCTTGGGGAAGAGCTGGTAGAGCTCCTTGACGCTCACGCCGGATGTCTTGCCGAGGACGCGGACCGTGGGGCCGGTGCCCTTGGCGGCGTATTCGGCGCGCATGAAGTGGATGACCGTCCAGTGCCGGTCGGTCAGCGCGTCGATGCCCGCCTCGTGGGCGATCTGCTCGGCCATGGGCTCGGTCCAGCGGTCGGGATCGGTGAAGAATCCCTCGTCGTCGACGGGGACGGCTGTGGAGCCGTAGGTGGCGGTGGGCATGGCGGCGTTCTCCTTCGCTCAGGCGGTTCAGGCGTTCAGGCGTTCAGGCGTGGACGTGGTGCTTGCCGTGCTCGGGCATCGCCGAGTCGATGCCGGGCAGTTCCCGGCCGGGCAGGAGGCTGTGCCAGTACAGCCACTCGAAGGCCAGCTTGCCGAGGTGGTTGGCGTGCGACTCCTTCAGCAGCGGCAGGCCGAGAGCGGCCGGGAAGTGGCCTGGCAGCGGCTCGGTGTCGTAGTTGAAGTCGATCAGCAGGGCCTTGTGGAATCCGGTCTCGACGAAGCAGTTGGTGTGCCCGTCGAAGGTCGCGTCCAGCGGCTGTCCGGCGAGGAAGCGGCCGATGTTGTGCGTGAGCGTCTCCCCCGCGAAGTGCGCCACCGAACCGGCCTTGGACGCCGGCAGCCCGGCCGCGTCGCCGATCGCGAACACCTCGGGATGCTGGGGGTGTTGGAGGGTGTGCTGGTCGACAGGGATGAAGCCCAGTTCGTCGCCGAGGCCCGGGGAGCGTTCGATGTACTCGGCACCGCCGTGCAGCGGCACGACCACCGCCAGGTCGAAGGGCACCTCGCGTTCGTCGTACGACAGCAGCCGGCCGCCCTCGCCGTCGACCTCGCCGAGGGTGAACTCGGTGACCAGCTCGATGCCCTTGGCAGCCAGCAGCCCGCCCAGCGCCTCGGCGGCGACAGGCTTGGTGAAGGCGCCGTCCAGCGGGGTGGCGTACGTCAGCTGGACCTTGTCGCGGATGCCGCGCCGCTGGAAGTACCAGTCGGCGAGGAAGGCGAACTCCAGTGGTGCGACCGGGCACTTGATGGGCAGGTCGGCCACGTTCACCACGACGCGCCCGCCCTCGAAGCGCTCCAGGGCGTGGTGCAGGCCGACGGCGCCGGGCAAGTCGTAGAAGGTGAAGACCTTCTCGCCCCAGCCAGGACCGGTCAGTCCCTCGGTCTCCTCCGGGAGGAGGGTGGCGCCGGTGGCGACGACGAGGACGTCGTAGGTCATCCGTATGCCGCCGCTGAGGTGCACCGTCCGCGCGTCCAGGTCGACCCGCTCGATGCGTGCCTGTTTGTAGTCGACGGCGGCATGCAGCTGCTGCGGGCGGGAGCGGACGAGGTGGTGCGGCTGGGCCGCCCCGAAGGGGACGAACAGCAGGCCGGGCTGGTAGACGTGGTCGTCGTCCTGGTCGACCACGGTGATCCGGCATTCGTTCTCGTCGTACATGCGGCGCAGCCGGTTGGCCGTCAGCGTGCCTCCGGTGCCGCCTCCGAGTATCACGATGTGTGTGCCCATGCCCCCACTGTCGTGCGGGAGATGAGGCCCGGGCATGGGCCACAGGTCCCCATCCGGTACCCACCCGGGTATGTCTCCGCCTCGCCCCTGCGGGCCCGACGCGCCGCCCACCCTCCATGAACCCCCTGAAAAAATACCTACCAGGGTATGCCATCACGGTTGTCGACGCGAGGGCCGAACGGCCTCTGGCACACCCCGTCGGCCTCTCGATCAGCAGCACGGTTCGCGGTCGACTGGAACTGGCAGCAGTCGACCCCCACGAGAGAGGCCCGGCCATGACCGGCACCGCACCGCAGACCCTCCCCACGAACCAGCCGCAGGACGCGGACGTACACCGCTTCGAGGTGACCCACGCCGAAGGCGACATCTACACCGTGGACATCCGCGGCCACCGTTTGCATGTCGACCAGCCCGTCGAGGCGGGCGGCACCGACATCGCACCCACCCCCACCGAGCTGTTCGCCGCCTCGCTGGCCACCTGCGTCGCCTTCTACGCGGGCCGTTTCCTGCACCGCCACGGCCTGGAGCAGGCCGGACTGCGCGTCCGTACGGAATTCACCATGGCCACCGACCGGCCCGCCCGCGTGGCCTCCGTGCACGTCACGATCGTCCCGCCTCCCGGACTGTCCGAGCAGCGCCGCGCGGCCCTGCTCGCCGTCGCCTCGCGCTGCACGGTCCACAACACGTTGCAGCAGCCACCCGAGATCGCCATCGGGCTGGCACCATGAGCACGCGCCTGGCACCGCCCGCCTCCCTCCTCCTGGACCGCATCCGCCGCGGCCTCATCGGCGACGGCGAGGAGCTGGAGGGCCCCTACGGCCCACGGCGCCTCGTCTACGCCGACTACACCGCCTCCGGCCGCTCCCTGGATTTCGTCGAGGACTTCGTGCGCGAGCAGGTGCTGCCCCTGTACGGCAACACGCACACGGAGAGTTCCAGCACCGGGCTGCAGACGACCCGGCTGCGGGAGGACGCCCGGCGGATCATCCGCGACGCGGTCGGCGGCAGCGAGGACGACCTCGTCATCTTCTGCGGCTCGGGAGCGACCGCGGCGGTCAACAAGCTGGTGGGCATCCTGGAACTGCGCCGGCCCGACCCGCTGCCGCGGGCCGTACGCCCGGTCGCGTTCGTCGGCCCGTACGAGCACCACTCGAACGAACTGCCCTGGCGGGAGTCGGCCGCCGACGTCGTGGTCATCGGCGAGGACGCGGACGGTCACATCGATCTCGGCGAGCTGGAGGCGCAGTTGGTCCGCCACGCCGGCCGGCCGCTGCGCATCGGCAGCTTCTCCGCCGCCTCCAACGTCACCGGCATCCTCACCGACACCGACCGCATCGCCCGCCTGCTGCACGCACACGGCGCACTGTCCTTCTGGGACTACGCGGCCGCCGCCCCGTACGTCCCCGTCCGGGTCTCCGAGAGCGCCCCCGGCGCAGGCGACCACAAGGACGCGGTCTTCCTGTCCCCGCACAAGTTCGTCGGCGGTCCGCAGACCCCCGGCGTCCTCGTCGTCCGCCGCGAACTGGTCCGCAACCGAGTGCCCACCGCGCCGGGCGGCGGCACGGTCGCCTTCGTCGACCCGACCGGCCACCGCTATCTGGGCGACCCGGTCGCCCGCGAGGAGGGCGGCACCCCGGCGATCGTGGAGTCCATCCGCGCCGGGCTGGTCTTCGCCCTCAAGCAGGCCGTCGGAACCGGCACCATCCAGGCCGCCGAGGAGCGGCACTGGAAATGTGTGCTCGCCAGGTGGGACCGCGCCCCCGGCATCGAGATCCTCGGCGACCACCACGCCCGCCGCCTGTCCATCATCTCCTTCCGCATCCGACACGGAGGCCACGCCTACCTTCATCACAACTACGTCGTCGCCCTGCTCAACGACCTCTTCGGCATCCAGGCCCGCGGCGGCTGCTCCTGCGCCGGGCCCTATGGGCACCGCCTGCTCGCCATCGACGCCGCCACCTCCCACGCCCTGCTCGACGAGGTCGTCCACGGCTGCGACGGCATCAAACCCGGCTGGATCCGACTCAACTTCAACTACTTCATCAGCGACACCGTCCGCGACTACCTCATCGACGCGGTCGAACTGGTCGCCGCGTACGGCCACCGGCTCCTGCCCGACTACCGCTTCGACCCGCACACCGGCCTGTGGCGCCACCACACCGGCCCGGCCTCTCCCCCACTGCGGCTGACCGCCGTGCGCTTCACCGCCGACGGACGGATCACCGCGTCGACGGTCCGCCACCACCGGCTGGGCGAGGAAGCGCTGTCGGGCCAACTCGACCGTGCGCGCGAGGTGTTGACCTGCCGTGCGGATTCCCTCGACGACGGCCCCACCGGGCTGCCGGCCGACTTCGAGCGGATGCGCTGGTTCCCGCTGCCGCCCGTCTGCCTGGAACAAACCCGGACCGACACCGGTTGAACCGAAGGGATTCATATACCCCATCGGGTATATGGGAGGAGGCCGGAAACCACTCCCACCGTGGAACTGACCAAGGACAACTTCGAGGAGACCGTCACCGGTTCGGAGATCGTGCTGATCGACTTCTGGGCCGCCTGGTGCGGACCGTGCCGCCGTTTCGCCCCCGTCTACGACAAGGCGGCCGAGCGGCATCCGGACATCGTCTTCGGCAAGGTCGGCACCGAAGCACAGCCCGAACTCGCCGCGGGCTTCCGCATCTCCTCCATCCCCACCCTGATGGCCGCCCGCGACCGGACCGTCCTGCACGCCGAGCCGGGCGCCCTGCCGCCGCAGACCCTGGAGGAGCTCATCGGGAAGATCAGGGCCGTCGACATGGACGACGTGCGCCGGAAGGCCGCCGCGGGCCCGCCGGGAGCGAACCGATGTCCAGGGCGCCCTGGAACGCGGACGCGGGTTCAGCGGTTGCGCAGGGCGGTGAGCGCGGCGTCGAGATCAGCCGCGCGCGGGCGGTTGTGCGGCAGCTTGCCGAGCACGGCCGCCATGCCGCAGGCGTTCGTGAGGGCGGAGAAGACCAGGCCGCCCGCTATACCGGCCGAGATCAGCAGGAGGGCCGGGTGCACGAGCAGGCCGAGGAAGAGCCCCAGGAGCACCACCGTGCCGGCGGTGAAGCGCACTTGGCGCTCCATGCTCCAGCCGGCCCGCGTGTCGCAGGCGGCCGGTGTGTGCAGGTCATGTCCCTCGGCAGCCCAGGCGCCGGTGCCGCCGGCGAGGGTGGCGGTCGGTATGCCCTGATCGGCCAGCAGCTTGCAGGCGTTCTCCGAGCGGGCGCCGGAGGCGCAGACGACGAGGACGTCACCCTGCTCGGAAGCGTGGCGTATCTCCGGCAGGGCGCGGCGGACGTGGTCCAGGGGGATGTTCAGGGCGCCGGGCAGATGACCGGAGGCGTACTCGGCGGGCGTGCGCACATCGATGACGGTGAGCTCGTGCAGCCGGGTGCGGGCCTGCTCGGCGGCGAGGGTGAAGGGCGTGGGAGAGCTGGTCATGGCAGGTGTGATCCTTAATGGTCGACGCCGTCCCGAACCGGGACGTACAGTACCCCTAGGGGTATTTTCTTTGAGGAGTGGTCGTGGAGCTGGAGCTTGAGGGTGCGGACCTGAAGGCCGTGCTGAACCGCCTGCGCCGTGCGCAGGGTCAGATCTCCGGCGTGATCCGGATGATCGAGGAGGGGCGCGACTGCGAGGACGTCGTCACGCAGCTCGCCGCCGCCTCCCGCGCACTGGACCGTGCCGGTTTCGCGATCATCGCGACCGGCATGCAGCAGTGCATGACCGACATCGAGTCCGGCCGCAAGAACGGCGAGGACGCCCAGCAGATGCGCGCCCGCCTGGAGAAACTGTTTCTGTCCCTGGCGTGAGGGCTCGCGACGCGGCGGCCCTCACAACACCGCGTCGATCAGCATGAAGGCCGCCACGGCCAGCAGCACCAGCGCGAAGATCCGCTGAAGCGTATGTCCCGAGATCTTCACGGACAGCCGCTTGCCGTCACATGCCCCGAGGATCGCAGCCGCGACGAACGGCCCGACGACCGTCCAGTCCAGCCCCTCGACCGTACCGGCGCGCATCGCCAGCGCGGCCAGCGAGTTGACGGTGATGACCAGCAGGCTGGTGCCCACCGCGTTCCGCATCCGCAGGCCCAGCACATTTACCAGCGCCGGTACGGCGAGGAAGCCGCCGCCGACGCCGAGGACTCCGGTGACCGCACCGAGCCCGCCACCGGCTGCCGCCACCCGCCCCGGCCGCACCGTCACAGTGCCCTCCGCGACCGGCCGGGACCGCAGCATACGCAGGGCCGCCGCTCCCGCGACCACAGCGAAGGCCGCCGTCAGCACGGCCGCCGGAATACGTCCGGCGAGCGCGCCGCCCAGCATCGCCGGACCGATCCCAGTCGCCGCGAACAGCAGCCCCGTACGCCAGCGGACGTTCCCGTCGCGGGCGTGCGCGACCATCGCGGTGACCGAGGTGAGCGTGACGATGACCAGACTCGCGGTGGTGGCCGCGACCGGGGTAAAGCCGAGCAGATAGATCAGGGCAGGAACGGCGAGCACACTGCCTCCGCCCCCGAGCGCTCCGAGCGCGAGACCGATGACCGCACCCGCGGCCAGGGCAAGTATGAGAGTGCTCACGCGACGGTGCCGTTCCCGCCCCGCGGATCCACCACCGGCAACCCCGCCCCCGCCCAGTCGCGCATCCCGCCGATCACGTCCACGGCCTCCGCACCGCGAGTGGCCAACAGTTCCGCGGCCTGCCGGGAGCGGTTGCCGGAGCGGCAGATCACGACCAGGGGCCGTGCCTGCGCCTCGGCGGGCAGTCCGGCCCCGGCGGCCAGTGCCGAGAGGGAGACGTGTACGGCTCGGGGCGCGTGCCCCGCCTGCCACTCGTACGGCTCGCGCACATCCAGCAGCACGGCATCAGTGGGGACTTCGGCGGCGCCGCCGTGCCCGGTGCGTATGGCTGCCTCCTGCACGCTCACGCGGCCCGCGCCGCCCCGTTCTCGTCGGAAGATGCTCATGTCGGTTTCTCGCTCCTGTTTCCATGTCGGCAGTGAAGATCGGTGGAACGCCTACGGCATCCGATGCCGTCAGGCGGTCCGTACGGTGAGTCCCGCCTGCTCCGCCGCGTCGAAGGAGTCGTCCACGGCAACGACCTCGCGACCGGCCGCGTCCAGCAGGGAGGCGGCGATCGCGGCACGCATGCCGCCCGCGCAGTGCACCCACACCTCACCGGCGGGAACCTCGCCGAGGCGACGGCGCAGGGTGTGGACCGGGATGTGTACCGATCCCTCGATGTACCCGGCCACCCGCTCCGAGCCGCGTCGCACATCGAGGACGACGGCACCCTCCACGGGACGCCGACCCGCGAGGTCGGCGAACGTCGCACGCCGGAAGGAGGCCGGCGCCTTGCCCTCGGGCACCCACTCGGCCGGTGCCCCGGTGGCCGCGGCGGCGGGGCGGTCGATGCCGACCCGGACCAGCTCGCGCTGTGCGGCGGCGAGCTGCTCGCGCGACTCGGCCAGCAGCGTCACGGGCCTGCCCCACGGGATCAACCAGGCCAGATACGTGGCGAGTTGCCCCTCGGCCTCGAAGTTGAACGAGCCGGACACATGCCCTTCGGCGAAGGCGACGCGGTTGCGCAGGTCCACCACCCACTCCCCCGCCGCCAGCCGAGCGGCGATGTCCTCGGCGTGGGCGACGGCGGGTGGGGTCAGGTCGACGGGCGCGGGTCCGGCGGCGTTGGCCGGGCCCATGTGCGTGTAGTAGGCGGGGATGTCGTCCAGCCCGGCCAGCAGACCGGCGACGAAGTCGTCCACATCCTGAGTGAGGGCCTCGTTGGACGCCTTCTCCTTGCCGATGGTCGTGGCACTTCCCTCCGCCTGCGAGGACGAGCAGAAGCTGCCGAATCCGTGCGTGGGCAACACCTTGGTCTCGTCCGGCAGTTCGGCGGCGAGACGGTGCGCGGAGGCGTGCTGGGCGCGGGCGAGTTGCTCGGTCAGCCGAGGCTCCACGAGATCCGGGCGGCCCACCGTGCCGATCAGCAGCGAACCTCCGGTGAACACCGCGACCGCCGTGCCGTTCTCCTCCAGCGCATAGGAGGTGTGGTGCGGGGTGTGACCGGGCGTGGCCACGGCGCGCAGGGTCAGCCCGGCATCGGTGTCGATCTCCGTGCGATCGCCGTCCTGTACCGGTATCCGCGCGAAGGAGACCCTGGCCCCGGCAGGGACGATGTAGGCGGCGCCCGTGATCCGGGCCAGTTCCAGGCCGCCGGTGACGTAGTCGTTGTGGACGTGCGTCTCGACGACGTGCGAGATCCGCACGCCCCTCCGCGCCGCTGCCGCGATCACCTGGTCGATGTCGCGGGGCGGGTCGACCGCCACCGCCGTCCGCTCACCGCCCGCGAGATAGCTGCGGTTGCCGAGTCCTGACACCTCGATCGTGTCGACGAAGAACACGCGGTACTCCCTTCCAACGAAGAATTACCCCGGGGGGTATGCTTTCGACCGTAACACTAGTACCCCGGGGGGTATTTTCAAGGACAGGGAAAGTCCGGGAAACGCTTCACGAGCACCTCCGCATCCGGCCGGACACCCGTCCCCGCCTCTGCGAGCCGACCAGAAGGACCACTGCCATGCGCTACGACCGCACAGTCCGCCTCGACACCGACTTCGCCTCCACCGTCAGCCGCGTCCGCGAGGCCCTCGCCGAGCAGGGTTTCGGCATTCTCACCGAGATAGACGTCACCGCCACGCTCAAGGCGAAGCTCGACCTCGACATGGAGGACTACGTGATCCTCGGCGCCTGCAACCCGCCCCTGGCCCACCGCGCCCTGGAGGCGGACCGCAGCATCGGCCTGCTGCTGCCCTGCAACGTCGTCGTCCGCCGCGACGGCGACCGCACCGCCGTACAGGCCCTCGACCCGAACACGATGGTCGCCCTCACCGGACTCGACGCCCTGCGCCCCGTCGCCGAGGAGGCCACTCGCCGTCTCGACGCCGCCCTCGCCTCACTCACCGCACCCGGCGCGGACAGTTGACGGAACGCCGAGCGAGCGACTGCATCCGCTGCCGGGTGCACGGGCGGTCGAGCCGTCCTCGCCCGGATACCCGGCGAGTTGGTGGACGAACGGTCGCAAATGTCCCCTGGGCGGTGCCGCGGATCTTGTGGATGCATGCGGCACGGCTACTCACCGGGCGGTTCGGGGTGTGGGGTCCGCGCCGTTCCACGGCCGCGCGCAGTGGTTCCACCCAGGACCGGGCGAGCGTGCGGGCGGGTTCCGGTCCTGACGGTCCCGAGACATCGCAGACGAGGTTGACCGAGCGGTACCGGCCGAGTGGTGCCAACTCGGTGCGTATACGGGACGGCGTCGCCCGGCAATCGTGAGTTCGTCGGGGAAGGTGTCGTCAGGCGGGAAGATCAGCCCGTTCAGCGTCCACGGCGTCACCACCACGAGCGTGGCGTGACGGCGGCGAACTGGGCGCCGAGCACCTCAACCACCAGCCGCGGATTGGCCGCGGAGTCGCTCATGAAGGCGCTTCGGTACACCTGCCAGAAAGCGGTGAGGGTGTCCTTCGCCAGCCGGTCCAGATCAGGCACGGCACGACGGTGCCCGCCGGAGCACGGCCGTGACAGGGGCCGACCGGCCCCCGCAGCGAGACCTTTGCTTTGCCCCTACGCCCGCGGTCCCGGCGGCTCCGGCGTTCCCTTACGGTCTGCCCGCGTCGTTCCGGAACGGCACGTGTGCGAGGGAGGGACACATGTCACCCGTCAGAACCACCGATACCGAACCCGCCGCTGACGGGACGTCACGGCCAAGGCGCGCACTGGCCGACCGGCTTCAAGCGGCCGGGATCGAGCACCGGGCCTTCTTGCAGTGCTGCTCGGTACTGACCGGCATCCTCGCCCTGCCGCCCTCGTTCGCGCCCAGGGTCGCCGAGGCCCTGACTGCGGACGACCGGCCCGCGCTGGTGTGGCTGGAGTTCCAGGACTGTGCCGGGGACACCGAGTCGTTCCTCCGCGCCCGGGATCCGTCGCTCGCCGAGATCACCTTCGATGTCCTGTCGGTCGACTACCACGAGACGCTCATGGCCGCCGCCGGCAGCCAGGCCGAGGAGGCCCGGGAGGCCGCCGTCGAACAGGGCGGCCACATCCTGGTCGTCGAGGGGTCGGGGCCGCGCGGCGCGGGCGGCGTCTACTGCACCATCGGCGGGCGGACGGCCGAGCAGATCCTGAAGGCGTCGGCACAGAACGCCGCGGCCAACGTGGGCACCTGCTCGGCCTACGGTGGCCTGCCCGCAGCCGCCCCCAATCCGACCGGCGCCGTCGGGGTGGAGGACGTGATCGAGGGTGTTCCCGTGCTCAACCGGCCGGGTTGCCGGATGAACATCGACACCCTCACCGGCTCCGTGGCGCACCACCTGATGTTCAAGGAACTGCCGGCGCGCGACGACCTCGGCCGCCCGCTGTTCGCCTACGGCGACCGGATCCACTACATCTGCCCCGGCGCGGCCACTTCGATGCCGGCCAGTTCGCCGTCGAGTGTGGCGACGAGGGGCACCGCAAGGGCTATCTCCTCAAAGGTCCGCCCAGCAGCAAGGTCGCCGGTCGGAAGGTCACCTTCCCGGACGGCCAGGCAGCAAGGAGCATATTTCCGGGCGTCCTCATTCATGACGGAACGGTGCCACACGACCCTCCATGGAGGCGCTACGCCCAGCTCGGGAAGCGCACGACGAGCCGAGGCGGACTGAGCTCATTCTGAAACGATCAGTTGGTGGAGTCGTCGCGGGTATCCGGTGCTCCGGGGCGGACGAGCAGGCCGCAGAGGACGGCGCCGAGGGCGAAGATGGCCCCGGCCCAGGCGAAGGCGGTGGTGTAGCTGTGGATCGCGGCGTTGGCGAGGGTGTCGGGGTTGGGGGTCCTGCCCTTGGTGTAGCTGCCGGCGGCATCGGCGGCGACGGTGCTGAGCAGGGCGATGCCGAGGGATCCCCCGATCTGCTGGGCGACGTTGACGGTGGCTGAGGCGACGCCCGCGTCGTGGGAGGCGACACCTCGGGTGGCGGTGTTCACCGACGGTGCCATGGCCGTGCCGAGGCCGATGCCGGTGACGACGAGGGCGGCCAGGATGTCGGCCGCATAGGAGCTGTGGAGGGTGATCCCTGTCAGCCAGAGCATGCCGCCGGCGGCCGTGAGCATGCCGGCGCCGATGAGGACGCGGGGGCCGGTGCGGGAGAGCAGGACGCTGGTGGCGAAGGTGGCGGCGACGGCTGTCGCGCCGACCAGGGGCAGGAAGGCCAGGCCGGTTCGGACGGGGGAGAAACCGAGGTTCTGCTGCAGGTAGTAGGTGAGGAACAGGAAGATCCCGAACATCCCGACGCCCATGACGAA
>Ga0307509_10002058_pt1 | contig 33109 bp, 37 predicted proteins | sample 10_EM_MG_FD_202245 | JGI IMG/M metagenome (GOLD analysis project Ga0307509, IMG submission 202245) | Populus trichocarpa ectomycorrhiza microbial communities from riparian zone in the Pacific Northwest, United States - 10_EM | ecosystem: Host-associated > Plants > Roots > Unclassified | place...
TTCCTTTCCCTTCTGATGGTCAGGCCTGGCAAGCTTGTTCCTAGGGGTTGGTTGAGTTCGCCTTCACCCCCTCTTCTCCGGGCTCGCTTAGGCAGCCCTCCACGGTCGGCAACCCCTCACCCGTCAACGGTCGGTTTTTAGTCTTGGTCGATCGACAAAGTAGCTGTCCCCGGTGGCACTGCTCTCTGGTATTGCACTATCTCCTTTGTGCTCTGCTGGTACGGTCGGACTTTTCGAAACATCGTGACACCGTTTCCGTCAGCCTTCCTCACACTTCTCGCATCGGTTAGCCCTCCGCCCTCCCCCCTTCCTGACGTTTGGATCGGCTGGCACCCTACTGCTCCTGGCTCTACGCCCACCCTCAGACCTCTGCTCCCTTCTGATGTCCTCGGACTAGGGGCGCATGTTTAAACCTTCTTTCCGGGTCTTGTTTCCCAAGATAGCCGACCGGATCCTCCTCCGACTGCCACGAGCCTTCCTTTCTTAGGCGGCATCCTCTCGAACTCGATCGCTCTTCCTGAGCCTCGGCTGGCGGGGCTGTTTAGCCCCCGGGAGTTACCTCCCCTTGTGTGTCCCCGAGACCCATCATTCAGGAGTCCCTATTCCCTTGGGAGCTGGGCCCGGTGGGGTTTTACTACGGTTTAGCTTATAGGTTGTTTGATTTGGGGGAGTGGGTTTGTTTTTCTTTATTCGTTGTGTCTACTGTTGGTTGGGGATGTTTTTCTTTTAGGCTAGTCTTGCCGGGGTTTTTGGTTCGTGGCTCTCAGGCCCGCTTTCTCATCTCCTTGTAGTTTTTACCCATAGTACCGGGCGGGGTTTTCTCTGTCGGGCAGGGTCAGAGGGTTTTAGCTTGGAGATGGCGGGATGGACTGTAGTTAGAGGTTTTGGAATACGTGGCCCGCGCTTGGCAGAAAGTCCGTTGTACCTAGGACCGTGGGATGAGCACATGTGTGCGTTTGCCCTGATAGAAACAATTAATAATCGAGATTAAAAAAGAAAAAAGAAAAAAAAAGAAAAAAAAAGAAAAAAAGTCACAGTAGTTAGAGCTCTTCACGCAACCATCTAAGTAATACACCACTCAGATACTGGAGCACGGGCCAAGCCCATTGACAGTGACCTTCCATAGGTGCAATATGTTCGAGATACCTAATGCCCTTATCTCTATGATACTTCGCTTATGTGCGAGTACTCTATTCCTACACGATAGGACTTCCTACAATCACTATACCTACTACGAACTCAAGATGTTAGTCTATAACGATAGACGAAGCAAACTACGTAGGCTATGTCGATAGCCTATGATAGTAAGATAGTCGTTTCCCGTTACGAACACCTTCATGGGAGGCTGGTTTGTTACATTTCCTTGCGTCAACACCAAACGGCAAACGACTACACGAACAAAGAAGACAACGACCGGAACTATTAATTGAGACATTCTGGATACAACACGAAGAACGAAGACCCGAGGAATGAAGATCAACAAGAACGAAGAAAAGACCAATAAAAGAAGAAGAATCAATAAGAAACACCTCCGAACGACTTGAACAACTACAACGGGAACATACAACCTACATACTAGGACAACCTAGCAGGAGCAAAATCAGGAACCTTTTTTTTCTGATGTACGAACCCGGTGGGGGGGAGACCCCGGGAGGAGGGAGTTTCTCGTGGGCTGTGGGTCCAGCCCATGTGAGAGAGTAGCTAAGGGAGCAAGGAACAAGGGACGAAGACCTTGTCACAATAGTTCCTCATAAGACAAGTTCGACAAGCGAAGACGAACGAAGTCGATATGAGATCGACAAAACGAAGCGCCGACGAGCGAAGTACATGAGGAACCTATCAAGTCAATCATATAGGTTTCTCATAAGACAAGTTGGACAAGCAAAGACCAACGAAGTCGATACGAGATCGACAAAACGAAGCGCAGACGAGCGAAGTACATGAGGAACCTATCAAGTCAATCATATAGGTTTCTCATAAGACAAGTTCGTCAAGCGAAGACGAACGAAGTCGATACGAGATCGACAAAGCGAAGCGCAGACGAGCGAAGTACATGAGGAACCTATCAAGTCAATCATATAGGTTTCTCATAAGACAAGTTCGACAAGCGAAGACGAACGTAGTCGATACGAGATCGACAAAGCGAAGCGCAGACGAGCGAAGTACATGAGGAACCTATCCTGTCAATCATATAGGTTTCTCATAAGACAAGTTCGACAAGCAAAGACGAACGAAGTCGATATGAGATCGACAAAGCGAAGCGCAGACGAGCGAAGTACATGAGGAACCTATCAAGTCAATTATATAGGTTTCTCATAAGACAAGTTCGACAAGCAAAGACGAACGAAGTCGATACGAGATCGACAAGCGAAGCGATGACCAACGATGTATGAGAGAAACCTAACCATAAGAAAGTTAAAAATGACCCTGGAAAATGGGGAATTTTTTTCGAAACTGAAAGCCTTGTGGGACCAAGGCTTGAGGGGAAGGGGATCTAAAATGATAAAAGTATGAAAGATGACAAGAGAAACTTACCGGGCGAATGGGGAACCTTGCTCAATAGGGCTAGTTACCTATACAGCAACGACCAAACGAGAAAGTACAGTTTCGAAACGAACGGACAAAGAGAACAAGGGCTATGAGTTTACTCGAATGGTTGTAACCACAACTGTGAGAGGAGCCAAACGAACGAACAAAGACAACAAGGGCCATGAGATTACTCGACCAGATGTAACGACAGCCATGAGAAGGAACCCAAAAAGAAAGAAGACCAAAAGGCTCAAAATGCTCGAACGGCTATAAACGACATCCGGGAGAGAAGAAGCCAAAACGAAAAAGACTATAAGTTAGTCTAAGAAAAGAAGACGCTGGAACGGATGCAACGGCAACTGCGAAAAGTAACGATAACGAAAGACAAGCACTTGTGAGAGAGGAGCTTAACCAAGAAATATTAAAGAGGGCAAAGGAGAAGGAGAGACAAATTGTTGAGGAAAAAGTCCTCAGACTTTAGTACTTATGGTCAACACACCCTCTGATGCAAAAGAAGTATGAACAAAAAGAAGCGACCGAACGATTACGACATAATTCTTTTGATAAGAATTAATCAATGCAAGAAGGTCATACGATGACCCAAGCGATCGGAGAACTTCAAGACAGAAGTTAATTAAGATCACTTGATGCACGAACAAGAAAAAGTGACTGAACGATTACGACACAATTCTTTTGATAAGAATTAATCAATGCAAGAAGGTCATAGGATGACGCAAGCGATCGGAGAACTTCAAGACAGAAGTTGATTAAGATCACTTGACGCACAAACAAGAAAAATCGACCGAACAAATACGACATAATTCTTACGATAAGAATTAACCAACGCATCATACGACAAAAGAATCATGCGACGAATAATGAGTGATTAAAAAACACTTAATCAAATAAGTGATCACAAGACAATATCAAAGGATTCTTTTAGAGTACTTGATGCAAGGACAATACAAACGGAAAGAAGAGCGACCTTACAATTATTGCATAATCCCTTTGATAAGGATTAGCCGATGCAAGAACGACATGCAGAAAGACAAGCGACCGTACGATTAAGACATAATCCTTTAGATAAGGATTACACGATGCCAGAAGAATGAAAAAGAAGGAGGAAGGAGCAACGAGACAACAAGAAAGGCACGGGATGGACAGAAAGATCATGGACCAAGAAGAAGTTTATAAGAGAGCTTTGGGAATGTCAAAAAACGAGAACAACATTTCACATGAAGCATCCACAAAGACAACGAATAAGAAGACGACCAAGAACCGCTTACCCCTACCGAAGACTCTTTATCCTTCTTTTACTCCTATCCCGATACCAAAGACATATCCTACTCCCACCACCATCACCAGGCAAATGAAGATGCCCTCAAACGGAGAACAATAGACCACCCCCCACGCCGCCATGCACTGGAGTGCATGTTTTGAAGACAGGTGCGACGTGCACCTGAGAGACAAAGAAGGAGCCAACTGGTGGCCCAAACAACCACGAAGAAACCAACCACGACGAGCTGGGAAGACGGTACGCTGGGGTGAGCCAGCAACACCGGAAGAGCAACACCACCAGGCAGGGAAGTTGGTGGACGATCTCCAAGAGGAGATGATGAGGATGGCCGAAGAGCTAGGCCGCCTCAAGGAGGAAAATAGAGGACTGAAGAAGCGAGTGGTCCTAGCAGAAGACTCGGCCAGGAAGGCCGGAATCGAAGCCCGACGAGGGGCAAACGAGAAGGTCGAACAAAAGATACCAGTTCGCCGAGCGGTAAGCAAAGCGGCGGCTCTGGTGAGAGAGATCGACCACGACGACAAATATTCCGAGGCAGTCGGACTGCCACTCAAGGAACAGACACCAAACGGATCCCCTACAAACGGGGATACGTAAGACGATGTCCAGAAGGAACCTGAGAAGACGAACGGTACCTCAGGATGGTAACGTATAAAGATTTGTTTCCCTATGTTAATGTTTTTCAAATTGATTAAATTGATTTTAAGTTTTGCTTTGAAATTGGAAGTAAGCTCGAAGGGTCTCAAGCTAGGGGGAGAAGGGAGCTAATGTCACAAATCGTCACTAAGCAAGGCAGATTTCACATGACTAATAGTTATTAGTCATAAGGTATGTTTATGTTTCACGCTATGCAGTCAGTTGACTCATAGTTCCCACATGACTCGCACTTGCGTGTCATCGTTATGTTATGATTGGTTGATGTTCTAGACTCACGATTGTGAGTCGTAATGATGTAATGACTTCCGTGCGTGACTCACATTATGAGTCACGAGTTCCACGCTGGTGACGCGCTTTGCGCACCAGATATGTTTTATGTTTTATAATTGGTTTACGGCATGTTGCGCAGTGACTCATAGGAGTCATCTGATGCATTTCGGGCATGACTCATTATGAGTGATAAGACCGTGTGACTCGAGTTATGAGTCCCCAGGGTTAGGGTTGTTGGCGTGAAGAGTGAATAAGTAGGAGACTCGGTCACAGTAGTTAGAGCTCTTCACGCAACCATCTAAGTAATACACCACTCAGATACTGGGGCACGGGCCAAGCCAATTGACAGTGACCTTCCATATGTGTAATATGTTCGAGATACCTAATGCCCTTATCTCTATGATACCTCGCTTATGTGCGAGTACTCTATTCCTACACGATAGGACTTCCTACGATCACTATACCTACTACGAACTCAAGATGTTAGTCTATAACGATAGACGAAGCAAACTACGTAGGCTATGTCGATAGCCTATGATAGTAAGATAGTCGTTTCCCGTTACGAACACCTTCATGGGAAGCTGGTTTGTTACATCCGGCCATGATCAGTTGATAAGTTCTCCTTATTTTGAGAGAGCATCGGCACAGTTGTTTTCTCTCCTCAATACTCCTGGGGTCTACACTAGGTTCCCTTTCACCTCCAATCATCGCCCTGCAGTTCTTGACTTGTCCTTTGCCAACACTCCCCTGATCCTGTATTTCTCATCCTGGAACCCCTCCCTTCCGACAACGGCTTGGGATCACACCGCCCTCACAATCATTCTCTCCACTCTGCTTCTGAAGCCCCCGCGCAAGGGGCTACACTGGAAGTCCACAGATTGGGATCACATCTCCCCTCTGCTCGCCGATCTTACACTTGCAGCTCCCCCTGCTCTCCCCACAACACATTCACTCGACCTATGGTTCGACAACTGCCTTGCCAAGATCACGCACCTCATCACCTCCAACACCCCAACCCAACGCCCATCCTCCTACTCTAAACCTTGGTGGACTCCAGAGCTTACACAGCTATGACGCATCCATCACCATACCTCCCGCCTCATGAGAAAGAATCAGTGCTCGCCCACCCTGGGGTGTGTGGCTCGAAACACGTATTTCAAGGCTATCCAATCTGCCAAATGAGTCCACTGGACGCAGTTTCTGGCCAACGTCGACTCCCAATCACTCTGGGATGTTAGAAAGATTGCAGCCGGCAGAGCCCCGGATCGTTGCCCCACACTCGAGAACGCCTTCTCCCCCACCGAAAATTAACTTTACACTTCTGCAACATTTTTTCCCTCCTAGACCCTCTCCTCCTCCTCCCCTCATCCTTCCGGCATTTAAGGACGTCCCTCTAGTTCTACCAGCAGAAGTGTCCTCCCACTGCGAAAATGCTCCAACACGTCAGCCCCTGGCCCAAGTGGTATTCCTTACTCTCACTGGAAGCAGGTCTATAAGGCCAACGAGCGGCTCCTTCTATCTCTGTTCACTCCCCCCCTCACCCATGGGTACCACCCCCTGCTATGAACAAGGCCACCGGCATTGTCTTGGATAAACCAGGCAAACCTGATTACCGTACACCTTCTTCCTTTCGCATCATTGTCCTGCTCGAAACTGTCTCCAAGATCCTCGCAAGAGATTCTGCTCTTCGTCTTGCCTCCGCCACCCGTTCCCTTGGCCTCTTACACCCCAATCAGTGTGGGTCCCTGGCCGGTCCGGGCTGTTTTGATGCTGTAGCTACTCTCACCCACGAAGCCCACTTACTTCAGGCTGCTTCCCTCAAAGTATCAACCCTCTTCCTGGATGTCAAAGGTGGATTTGACAACGTCTGCGCAAACGAGCTTGCCTGTATCCTCACTAGAGGAGGTGTCTCCGCCTACCCAATTGCCTGGATCAAGTCTTTCCTCTCCAAACGCCAGTGCCGACTCATATTCCAAGGCCCGCCTAAGGCTTTCTGCCCGGTCACGGTTGGCACCCCTCAAGGCTCTCCGATTTCTCCTCTCCTTTGTGTGGTTTATGTAGCCAGCCTCCACCCGGCTATCCCCCAAGGTCTGGCGATTTCATATGTCGACGACCTCACCATCACGGTCGGCTCAGACCCGGTAAATTCGAGTATCCGCGCTCTTGAATACTATTTCAGTATCATCCAAAGGCAGGGTGCCGACCTGGGGGCGGCTTTTTCTGTCGCCAAAACTAAACTCATTCACTGCAGAAAGCCAAAGGACCGCTCGGATGTTTCCTTCACCCCCATTGTGATCAACGACGTGCTTTTTGCACCCACTCAAGCTGTGAGGTGGCTTGGCTACTGGCTCACCCCTACTTTACACTCCTCCGTTCATTTCCTGAGACGGCTGGCACTTGCCAAAGCCTCTTTTGCTACAATCCGACAGCTCAGTGCAGCTGGCAAAGGCCTCTCCTCCTGGTGCAAGAAAAAGTTAGTCTTCAGCGCCATCCTCCCTATTATCATCTACGGCTGCGACCTCTTTCTTCCGGACACAGCCATTCTTAAGAAACTCAACTCGTTCTGACATATTGTGCTCCGGTGGACAACTAATTGCTTTTACACAACAGCCCTCGGCGCTCTGTACCAGGAGGCCTCGCTACCACCAATTTCCTCCATCAGCAAACACTGCCCTCGGTCAGCTGCCCTCCGCTCGGTCTGCGCCCCTTCGGAATTCAACCCTGCCACCGCCCGGATACCCGAGTCTCTCCCCACCTGGGACCAGGGTCGTTCTGTGGACGATCATCGCTCTCTCCTCCGAGGCTCCTCCAAAGCCGTCCACCTTACTTCATGGCTTGGCCCGGCAGTTGATTCTGCCAAGCACCTAGCACTAGACTCGTTATGTCACGAGGTCTCAGACCTTATGGTGGAAATCCCTATCCTCCCGCTCTCCTCAACTGATCTCGTAGCGCTTCCGCTGTTGAGGATACCTTCCTTCATGTACCAAGCCCTCAGAGCTCCTCTCTTACAGTCACTCCTCGCTGACTGGCTAGAATTAAGTCCGCCAGTGCCCACCTCATATCCTTATAGTGCCTGCCTCACTCCCCATGCTTTTGTTACTGGCCTTCCTCGCTTTATATGTGGCCGCATTCACCAGATGCGTTCAGGTGCCAGATACCTTGCCGCGCACATCTCCTGGAGGAACAGGGACTCCAGCACCCTCTGCCCTGTCTGTGAGGAAGTCAATGAGTACTTCCAACACGCGATTCTCCTCTGCCCCGCTAAGGCTCTGCCTCGCCTCACCCATCTCTCAGGTGTGGATGACATTGGCCCTGACGGTCCCCTCTGACTCTCGGTTTCCCTCCTCAGGGGGTTGCTGAGTAGCTCTACGCTACTCGAACAGGCACTCCAACCATGTTGTGCATTTGAGCCAGTACTGCGACTCCTGAGCCGGGATCGGACTCAGAGAGTGCTTAACACAAAACTCCCTGGTTCGGCCCCAGCCTTCTATGTATTGCTTATTCAAACTCCCCTGCTCGAGCTTCTCCTCAGGGTATTTTCTATACAGTTTATGAGTTTCCTTTGTTCCTAGTTGACTGCGGCAGTGGGCAGGTAGGGCGGGAGGTTTTGTTACTTGTGAGTGTTTTTCTTAAGGGTTATTAGGAGGACTTTACTTTACTTTACTTTTTGAGTCATTGATGGCGATGCGACAGGGTTCGGATAATCCCGCTCGGAGAGTTTTTGCATGTTTTGTTTCAATTTTGTTATTTCCTTTGTTAGTTTTAGGAATTAAGGTTTTTTATATGCCATAGCGCGAGCTGCATGCAGGATTTTTTACCTAAATCAATAATCACATGATTCAAAAAAAACAGATAGAAAAAAAAGTAGAAGAACTGCATCCTCCGTCTCCTCTTTATAAGCGGCGATTGAAATGTCAACACCGCGAGATTTTCACCACTTTTCTCAACTCCACCCCCTGCTATGGGTTCGCCCTAGGGGGTTTAGTGCATCTCCCCTCATCTTCTCCCGCTCTTAGGCTTATCCCTTTGGGCTCTCTTCGCTCTGGGTTGATGGATTTTGTCTTATTTTGATGATGTTTCCCCTTCCCATGCAGTGTTTCCTTTGAGCCTCGCTTAGAGCATCTGGACGGGCGGCAACACTCTTCTCAACGCCCACATTACAGACGGCTGGGTACACGGTTTGCTGTAAGAGAAAACATTTTAACAGGCCACCGTCGATTTCTCTACTCTCGTTCTCTTTAAGAGGCTGCCTAGTCAAGACATGAATGAGTTTCCTGATAGTTTCTACGGCACAGAGTTGGGTCTACCCCGCTTTCTTCTCCTGCTCACACAGTCAGATTGGCTGGCACCCTACTGCTCCTGCACTTTCTTGGCTGGTACCCACAACTACCTGGCTGGTATCCATAACTAGCTCTTCACCATGTGGACTATGACTATGGTCCATCATGGCTTGCCTCTGGGAGGATGGTATTGCACTATCTCGTTCTTCTTTTTGAGCGTTTTGCCAAAACAGTTGGCCCCTGCTACTCCCCTCCAGGACTTTGATTATGCCGAGCCTGGTCATCCCCGCATTAAATATACGGGAACTTCTAACTGGTCCCTGTTACGTTTGCTTTTTGTTTTTCTTTTGTTTGGATGATCGTGCCATGTGTTTTCCTGATTCTTCCTGCTTGTTCTTTGATTTGATTTTCTTAGTCTATCTTCTTAGCCAGTGAAGGATTTCTTGTTGGGGGTGAGATGTGCGGTTGGTTCCATACCAGAGGGACTTGGGGGGTTCGCCTTTTCCCAGGGGTAGTTGGAGGTTTTTTATATGCCATAGCATGAGCTGCAAGCAGGATTTTAGACCTTAAACAATAATCGCATGATTCTAAAAAAAAAGTGAAAAGAAAATGAAAAAAAAAAAAAAGTACAAAAACTCTCATGCAGTGTGAGCTATGGCGTAAACAAAACCAGACTACTGGCGCCAAGCAAAAAGGCATCATCCCAACCCCCTCTGGTGTAGAATCAACCGCAAATCTTGCCAGAAGAATGCTCACCCCTGCTTCATGCAGACACAGAGAAGATTGGAAAAAAAACAGGAAAGCATAAAACAATAGGAAAACCCTTGCCATAGACTTCGGAACTATAACGAAGTAAATCTAGCATAAGTGCTAGAAGGAAAGGATGACCAATACAAAGGAAACCAAACAGAGGAGGAAAAACAACACTGCGAATGGGCTGGCAAAAAGTAGCCCAGATAAGGGCTGGTGACTGAATCAATTACTCGGAGCCCAAGGCACATGAGCAAATAATTTCCCTGCGTCAGATACGGCGCCGTTGGGTCCTGACGCACACGACGTTGAATCTGCGTCCCCAGCCTCCTGTGCGTCCTGAGTTGCGTCCCCTGCGTCCTGTGCGTCCTGAGTTGCCTGGCAATGCCCGCTCATATTTCATGCATCTGGAGCCAAACCAATACACGACATTCTGTCCTGACATATTAGTCAAAGCAACTCTGCCTCCAGTGCATCCAGACTGGTCCATCAACACCATTGCTCATCATGAGTTACTACTGAGAGATGCTTGCATCAGGGGTACCCCTGAGCATTTCTTGGCATAGTTCATCATGGTTTCTCGGCACTTGGCCTCACACGCGGCACACTGTTCTCTCATCATTACCCACAATATTCTCTTCTCTCATCATCACCCTTAACATCCATATTCCCAGGCATCCTGCATAATACTCCACTCCAACCACACATCAGATCCTGAATCTGACACCAGGAAGCTTCTGGGCTCGACGCCAGCTTCACGCCGGTATAGGGTACATCCCTATCGCATTAATACTGATGGAGATCGTCCACCCTTCTGACAGTGGTCTTTTCTCTTTATTAATCCTAAACTCGCTGGCGGATCCCTCCACAACCGCTGAATCGATTTTGAATCCGTCACTTGGACGTCGTTGAACTTGATGCTAGCTACATGCCGGGATAAGGTACGTCTCTGGCGCATCAATACTCATGAGATAGCTATCTACTCTGGGGGGGGGGGGGACTGGGAAGGCTAAGTGGGGATGCTGGAGATCCCAGGACTCGATGGCAGATTGCACCACAACCGCTACACCGATCTTGAATCTGTCACCTGGGCGTCCTTGGGCTGGATGCCAGCTACTCGATGGTATATGGTACGTCCCTGTCGCATCAATACTCATGGAGATCGCCCACCCTACTGACAGTGGTCCTTAGGAATCCTAACAGCCTTGCTATCCTGGACTCGATGGCAGATTCCTCCACAGCCGGTCAACCGATTTTCAGTCCGGCACCTGGACATCAATGGGCTCGACGCTAGCTACACGGCCGTATAAGGGACGCCACTGTCGCATCAATACTCATGAAGTCACTACATAGTCTGGGGGGGGGTCCTCGGAAGGCTGATAGGGGATGCTGGCAATCGCGGGACTCGATGGCTGATTCCTCTACAACCGTGGAGCCGATTTTGGATCTGTCACTTGGGTGTCGTTTGGCCCGAGGCCAGCTACACGCCGGTTTAACGTACGTCTCTATCGCATCAATACTCATGAAGTTACTATTTACTCTGCAGGGGGTCTTGGAAAGGCAGAAGGGGTGGTGCTGGCGATCCCAGAGCTCGATGTCACATTCCTCCACAACCACTTAAGCGATTTCAGATCTGAAGGCAGGACATCGTTGGACCAGGCCCCCGCTACCCGCCGGTATAAGGAACGTCACTGTCGGATCAATACCCATGAAATCGCTATCAACTCTGGTGGGGGGTCCTGGGAAGGCTGAGAGGAGATGCTGGAGATCCCACGACTCGATCGCAGATTCCTCCATAACCACTTAACCGACTTTGATTCTGTCACTTGGACATCGTTGGGCACGACGCCGGTTACACGCCTGTACAAGCTACGTCTCTGGCGCATCAGTATTCATAGAGATCGCCACCCTTCTTCGAGTGGTCTTTTGTCTCTAACAATCCTAAACTCGATGGCAGATTCCTCCATAACCGCTTAACAGATTTTGATTCTGTAACTTGGACATCATTGGGCCCAACGCCAGCTACACGGCGGTATAAGGTATGTCTCTGGCGCATCGGTATTCATAGGGATCGCCACCCTTCTGACAGTGGTCCTTTGTCTCTACTAATCCTGAACTCGATGGCTGTTTCCTCCACAACAGCTCGTCCGATTGTGGGTCTGTCAGCTAGGCGTCACTGGGCTCGACGCCAGCTACACGCCGGTATAAGGTATGTCTCTGGCGCATGAGTATTCATAGAGATCACCCACCCTTCTGAGACTGGTCCTTTGTCTCTACTTATTCTGAACTCGATGGCAGATCCCTCCACAACCGCACAACCGATTTTGATTCCGTTACTTGGACATCACTGGGCTCAACGCTAGCTACACACCGGTATAAAGAGGGTTCTGAGGTGCCCATATTCCATCTAGCTATATGGTCCCGGGGGAGGCAAGAGGGGTGGGGGATTCAATGAGCTGTATATTAGAAGAATAGAAGACTATTAGTAGTAAATTTAATACCTTTTCATCATGTAAAATATATTGTGACGCGGGTGACCAAGGTCAGAAATAGGTAAAGGGGGGACCCTTCCCCTATTTTAGTTATCTCACGAAGAGTAGGTACTGCGTCTGGTTGCGTCCTGAGGATTTGGTGCTGTGTCTGGTTGCGTCCTGAGGATTAGGTCCTGCGTCTGGTTGCGTCCTGAGTGTTAAGGGTGCGCCCGGTGCGTCCTGAGTATTAGGTGTGTGCCCGGTGCGTCCTGATTCGCGATTGAGGTTTTGTGCGTCTGGTGCGTCTCACGCACAGGATGCCCAGGACACAGGCTAGTATTTTTGCTGATGCATTGACATCGACCAACGAAGTAGTCCAATATCCTGGAACAGCATAACCGAGGAAGTGATCATGGCAGCCCTGGGGGCGAGAGGAGCCACCTTGTATTAAGGTACAAGCTGAGGGACGGGACTGTAGCTATAACCGAGCAATTAGATGTAAACCGCGGAGCAGAACACCTGGTTAGACCCAAGGGCTACAAACGACCAACTGGAGCACCCACGGCCGATGCTTTTCCGACAGCGAGGTGCAAGATGCGGCCATCACGTTACAAACCGAAGTGTTCCCCCACAGTGCACACAAAATTGAAACAGTGGAGTACTTTGCAAGGGGCTTGAAAGACAGCAGCGCCGACCATAAACCAAGTAAGAGGGGTTGCCAACAGTGCAAAACTAAAGTGAGGGGCAAAGGTGGAGCAGGGAAAAGGGGGAGCAACGAACTTGATGACCGGGGGCCAACGATGAACGAAGGCAAGAACCATAAGAAGGGGGGCCCAAGGGGCCAAGACTGACAGGGGAAGAGGAAGCGTCACTCCCCTTGGCAGAGGCCATGAAGGGGGAGGAGAGGGGTGGTGGGTGGATGACAATGATTTCCCTGGTGTTGAGATTTCGAATCGCCGGAGATGCAGGGGAGAAGGTTCGAGCCTCTAACTTCTGTGATTTCTTTCTTTCTTTCTTTTTTTCTTTTTTTTATATTTTGTATTCTTTCTTAAGGTACAAGAACTCCATCCTCAGTCTCCTCAACACACACCCCGCGATTGAAATCTCAACCCCACTAGATTATCACCACTTTTCCAAACCCTACCCCCCACCATGGATTCTTCCTAGGGGGTGGAGTGCATCTCCCCTATACTTTTCCTGCCCTTAGGCTTGTCCCTTTGGGTCCTCTTCTCCCTGGGTTGATAGTTTTCGTCTTCTTTAAATGGTGTTTCCTCTTCCCATGCAGCTTTGCTCTGAGCCTCGCTTAGAGCATTTGCACTGTCGCCAACGCTCTCCTCAACGCCCATGTCACAGAAGGCCGGGAACACGGTTTGCAGTAAGAGAAAACACATCAACAGGCCACGGTCGATTTCTCTGTTCTCTCTTCTCTTTGAGAGGCTGCCTAGTCAGACACGAATGCAGTTACTGATAGTTTCCACAGCATAGTGTTGGGTCTAGCCCTCCTTCTTCTCTTCTCCTGGCAGTGGGATTGGCTGGCACCCTACTGCTTCTCTTTTGGCTTGCACCCTACTGCTTCTACATCATGGGCCTCTGTTCCCTTCTGATCTCTGGGCTTGGGTGACTGTCATGGCTGTGTGCGTGGTGGTTGCCTGTGTCTGGGGTCGGGGTTTCTTGCCTGCCGCCTCTGTTGTGCTCGCACAATATTCAACCCCTCCTGGACTAGTTTCCGGTGGGACCACGGTTTTCGCTTCGCCCTGCCACACACTTCCGCTTGTGTTGGTTATGGTTTCTGATTTCCCCCTAGGAATTTTGCTTGTCTTCCATCCCGTGGGAATACCACGACAGTGCCCACAGTACATTTACCACTTTGTTTGTGGCAGTTGATGGGTGATTTTCTATCTTGTTGGGTGTTGAGGTTTCCTTACTTTCATTGAGGGTTGTTCACTGTTGGGGTTGAGTGTTTTTCCTTTAGGCTGCACGACTGTGGAGGTTTTCTTGGTTCGTTGTATTCAGGCCGGTACGCTCTTCTCTAGTTTCTACCCACAGTAACAGGCGCTTTGGTGTTGGGCAGGGTCAGAGGGTTTTAGCACAAGGGATGTGGGATGTACTGTATGTGGAAGTTTTTCCTGTCTTAGAGCGATCTGCATACGGGAGTGTCTACCATGAACAATACGAAAATGATTCAAAGAAAAAAAAGAAGAAAAAAAAATCGCATGCACCGCTAGCTATGGCATAAACAAAACCTTAATTCCAAAAACTCGTAACATAGGAAAAACCACACCAACATCTCCAAGCGCATCCAGTATTCAATGTGGCACTATCATACAGTTAACAAAGGAAAGTAAAATCATCACACTAGCTAAATAGCCAACTCGCTACTAAAGGAAAGCTTCCTGACGTCCACAGTGGTAGAAAACCTAAATCTGGCGGGGCGGGCTGGAGGAAAAAAGGCCTTCAGAGGGTGAGGCAGCGGGAGAGGAAGGCAAAACCATAGAGGCAGGTAACAGGGGCAGAGAGGGGAACATGTCCCGTGGGTAGTTTCTAGCGGTGGCCCAGATATAGAGGGCAAGAGAGGAGATGAGGGAGATCGAGGACCAGAGGGGGGCATCAGGGCCAAGCGAGATGAAGCCTTGGAGGTAGTAAGTCATGGGGGCACCTTTCACCGGGGAGCATAGTATGGTGTGGCTGATGGTTTCTTGTTCTTCGCCACAGAGGAGGCAGAGTCTGCAGGTGCCGGAGTACCACCAGGAGGGGTGGGCAGCATGATAGCTCTTTTAGGCCCTCATCTGATGGATGCGGCCAGCCATGAACTTTCCCAGGCCCCTGAAAGGGTGGGGGGTAGGAGACATAGGGAAGGTGTAGTAGGGGGGGGAAGGTGCTTCACCCGGCACTAGTCATGCATGAGCACGTGAGCTTTGGCCTTGAGGGCAATGTAGGGGGCCTTCATGACAATGTCCAGAGGGAGAGGGGAGAGGGGGGGGAGATCCCGGAGAAGAGAAGTGTTTATGAGAGGGGTGAATGTGAGGCCTTTGAGGAGTAGGAGAGTGAGGTGAGTCAAAGTCTCTCTGGGGAGGTGGGTCCTGGTTGGGGGAGAGGAGCGAGGGTTTTGCCAGTTGAGTGGCATAGCGTTTGGGTCCAGTCAGGTGCAGAGGGGAGGTAAGAGTCGGGGGCACAGAACTTCAAGAGGGAGGGCAAGGATCTGCAAAGGCCAGGAGACGCAGGGTTGATTTGAGGGGGGGAGCAAACTAAGCGGAGGGCGGCCATCTGTCTCTTCTGGTATAACAGGACAGCGAGGAGGGGGAGGTAGGCCTCAGGCGCCAGGATTGGGAGGGGAGTGGCCAGGAAACAGTTCGAAACCCAGTGTTGTACCTGCCTCGAATGGATTTCCATCTTGGAGAGTAGGCCCTTGGAGGGAACAAAGAGGTCCGCATCAGAGGAGAGGATAGGAAAAAGCAGGGAAAAGGGAAGGCGATAGCAAAGGTGGGGAGAGACCCATGAACCGTATGAAGAATGGCATCTAATTGCAGCAAAAGCTGCATGGGAAAGGGCAAGACGGTGCGAGAAATGGGCGGAGGAGGCGAAGTTAGGGACAAACCAGTATCCACACCACCTGAGCTTAGGGAAGGGCTGGAAAAGCTGACGATTAAAGGCCACTGGAGGCGGCCTGCTGGCTATGGGAGGGTCTCACTGTATGGGAGTATGCCAATGGATGAGCTCGGTCTGCGGGACTGAGAAGTCGACATGTCTCGTATGTGCAACTGCCCTTAAACGGCCAAAAATAGACTGCAGAGCCCTGGCGTTGGAACAGTAAGAGGCAGAAGACGAAGTGATGGAGAAATCATCCACATAGGAGAGAACTAGGCCCTTGGGCACCAGGATGTGGAGGGGAGAGAGGTAAATAACCAACAGTAGGGAGGAGACAGGGGAGCCCTGGTGGGTGCCCACAGAGATAGGGGAAAAGACCTGAGGCGAACCCTAAAAGAGCAGGCGGCAGGAGTGGCCGGAGAGGAAAGACCTGACCCAGGCAACCAGGTAGTGATTAACCCCTTTACCTTGGAGGTCGAAGCAGAGGATTCTGGCATCAAACCCTCCTTTGATGTCAACAAAGAGTGAGGAGGCCTTGTGATGCAGGCAGACTCCGTTGCCGTGACAACCACAGCGAAAGAAAAAACACCAACAAATCTTCGCTGAGCTTTCACCTCATTGGTCAACAACCAACTCTCACCCCCTCACCCCTCACTTCAAAGACTTTTTTATCAACAAATCATCTCCTATTATTTGATATTTTATCACCTCTATCAACTTAGTCCATCCTACCTACCCTCTGATGTCTGATAGACAAAGGGGAAGAGAGAGGGGCAGAGGAAACCCTCTTGCTGCCCCATTCCAACCCCGCTGCTCTAAAGCCCCCAACTCCCCTGTGGACACCAGGAAGGAAGAAGAAGACTTGCCTTCTCCTGTCCAGACTGTTACCACCCAAGCCTCTGTCTCTACTCATGATGGTGAGCATACCACCCTTGAATCCCTCCAAGAAGAAACTAACGTCCTCATCAATCAGAACAAATCTTTGGCTGATTGCTACCAATACCTTGTTACCACCTTTGAAGCACTTGAGAACCACTTGAAAGTTGTTCAAGAATGTCACATCAAGGACACTCAGGACCTCAAAAATGAGATTACCACCCTTTCAGCCCAGCTACAACAACAACAGAGCCAACAGCCTGCTGCCGCCACCACAACTACTTCTCCATCCAGACCTATTGCACCACTCCCTACCCTCACATGGGCCAAGAAGGCTGCCAGAGCACATGCCGCCCCCTCCACTACCTCTCCACCAATCAAGAAGGTAACCCCTTCTATTTTAACCAAATGTGACTGTACTATTGTCATTGAGAGAAATGGCACAGGACTCCCAGACAACACCAACAACCTCACCATTCGCAATGCCATCAACTCTGCAATTAAGAAACCTCTTATTGCCACCATAGAGTTCACCACAAACCACAACATCAAGCTAATCACCAAGGACAACACCCCCGCCCTCTCTGTCCTCAAATCCCACCGCCCTGCCATTGAGGGAGCCATCAGAGCAACCATCCCTGCAGCAACCGGCCTTAGAAAGGATGAAATATGGCACAAGGTTATCGTCCATAGCATTTCCACTACCAGTTCCTTCAACACTGTCCAGTCTGAAGTCCAAGACTTCAACCCTGGTATCCACCTTCCCCGCCCTCCTAGATGGCTCACCACAGAGACCCAATGTTCTAAGAAATCAGCATCCACCATGGTTCTTACAATTTCGGGCAAAGATGCAGCAACCAAGGCAATCACCACTGGCCTGTCCATCTTCAGCAGAAAGTTCAAAGTTCAGAAGCACCTCACCTTTGCACCAGACACTCAATGCAATAAATGTTTAGCCTTTGGACACCACACCTCCAAGTGTACAAATGATACCCACTGCAACATTTGTGCTGGTGAGCATCCAGGATACCTCCATACCTGTGGCCATTCTGACTCCCCTACCAAGGGTAAACAGTGCCTTCATACCACCCTCAAGTGCAGCAACTGTGGACACCCACACCAGGCTGACTTCAAAGAATGCCCAACATACCTCAACGCATACCAGGAAGCAACTGAGTGGAGGAACAGCGCTGACTAGGTTTCTTTACATGTATTTCCTTTACTTTGTTAGGCATTAGGTGCGTGGTGGATTTCTTTTGTTAAGGGGATGATTTGTTAGTACTTATACCAGGGGGCCACTGCAAAGTTGCAACTATCATTCAGGAGAAGGTTATTACGGACCGACACTTTGTGTCATTTATGTATGGTAGTTACCGCTTCATAGCCTTCAGGCTCCCTAAGCATACTGAATTATAATAATAATAATAATAATAATCAAATGCAAGACCAAGCTGTCTGTCTGAGAGCAAGGGGTCTGCCCATGAGAGTACAGCAGGTGCAAAACCTAAAGACTGCAGAATCCAGAGTAGCTGTATTCTGGAAACATGGTCAAAAGCAGCTTTGACATCAACAAATATGGCAGAGAGTACTTTACCATTACACTTACCCTTTTGCACATCATGTACCAAAGTCATAACTGCATCAACTGTACTGCTCCCTGGCCTGCCACCCATCTGTTCACTGTGGAGAAGTCCCTGAGTCTTGGCAATGTAAGCAAGTCTATTGGCCATAATCCTTTCTCAAACCTTGATTGGTCCTAGGGTCACCCGTGGAGAGGCATGCAGAATACAAAGTGAGTTTAATTCAGCGCTAGTAAGGCCAACGCCCCAACACTCAAAAAAAAACATCACTCTCACAATCCAATTACACGTATCTAGCAGCTATATCTGCAGGACGGCATGGCCCGTAGTGTCGGCCCAAAACAACATGTTAATTGTCTATCAGAAATCTCTTTTATTTTATAGGAAATTGATTCTACTCTGTAACGTAATCTAATTCCATCCCACACGCTCCCGCTGGTGTCACACTGGCACTAGGTTTATACACCTCTTTCAATGTACCATCCCTATTGTGGTACATTGACTCAGCGATATGCACAAGGATACAGTTGTGTTCAAGATAGGACAAATCATATCGCTCAACCAGTCTGTGATCCTCATCGGCATGACAAAGGAACATTCAAGGGCGCCCCAAGCCAATTGGCCCTATAGGCAGATCACCAAGCCCCAACATCCTCTGGCAACGGTAATACTGCTTCCAGCAACCCACACTCTTGTACCGATCGAAGGGCACCTCATCAACGACCATGTAACCGGCGTTTAAGTTCATGTGCTTGCATGAAATCTGCCTGTCAAAGTTAAATTGATCGCCGAGCCTCCGATATAGCAAGTCTTCCCCAAACCCAATCGACTGATCAGATAGAAAGAGGAACAGCACTGGCGATCATCCGGTCTGTTGTAGACAATGCGATCAAAGTATCTGTTGATGATGGGGATATTGTGAGAGGATCTGCCGTTGAGATACATATAGGGTGCGATGTCCATCATTTGGGCCTGGTCTTAAACAATGTTCTTGGGCCCCTTGATCGAATGAGGATTGACAATAAACTCTCAAGGGATAAGCTGTATGGCCAAACAATCAAAGTCTCATCTGGTCGGGGCATTGATCAAAGTATCCCACTTGCAGGAATCATTGTCCAACTTGACGATGTCAAGCCTGTCGTCTCCAATAGTTGGCCAAAGACCGGTGGTGTCCCAGGTCTCATGATCCTGAGGATCGCCATGAGAGTGAATGGAACCCAATGAGCTGCCTCAAGGGGTAGCGATGCTTGAAGAACTCGGTATGAAGGGCAGCGACTGTAAGCTTCAAATCGAGGTTTGGATAGGTCAGGAGCACTGATGTGCCCCGGTAGCCCCTTGGCGGCCTCAGCTGCAACTGTCCATTATGCCTGCGGAGGTGATAGGCAACATCTCAGGTTCAGGTGTGCGATCCTGAACTAGCACATCATCATTGGAGGCCACGATTACATCAGAGGCGACTGCAGGAGTGGGCAACTCACTCACCACCTCTATTGCGGGAAGATTGTGTCTTGGCGATACATGACAAAGTGGAGAGGATGAAGGAGCGAAAAGGGGACAGTTATCGATAAAGGCCAAATCATCAGAGTTTGCAGAGCCAGAGGTAGACGGAGGTGAGTCAGGATCTAGAATATTTTCCATTGTGAAAACGTGAACTAAATATTTCGTGTAGATGCCTCGAGGATATTAAAATACATCATGACAATGGGTATGGCATACCCCATTATTTAAAGACCAATATGTTGCGCCGTGATAGCGTGGCAACCAAGTATGACCAAGTACACATTCCGGGAAATACTGCACGTAAAGGGAAATTGCGCGGTTTCTAACCTACAAACAGCAGTGAGTTTTTGCAAGACCAACACTTGGCAAAAAGGGGATCTTGCATGATCCCCTCAGCTAATATTACTGTTTCTAAGAGACAACTATCCGCTCCCCTTTTTTCCTGTATTTTACTAAGAAAAACATATAGGAGAGTACAAAGGTGATAGTTCCGGGATAGGGCAACTATCCTCTTTCCTAAAAGGATCAAAGAGGGAAGAGGAAGCGAAGCATCCACACTGGGCCTACCAACCATATAACGTCAGACACTGCGAGTGCCACAATCCTCTGTTACCCGTCCTTCACAAAAGAGCCCTGTTGTAACTCAAGCCTTGTGAGGGAGGCACATGGCTCAGCCCACAAGTCAGACTCCCAGGCCCACCGGCTTTGTGCTCTAATAGGCATGGTATGCAGCACAGGGCGCAGCATAGGGCGCAAAAGCGTGCACATGATTTACTGGTAAAAGAGTGCCTATGTGCAGCACGCATATAGGCACTGACAGCACTGCAACTCTGGAGGATCTAGAAATGATAGTTGATCCACATTGGCAGGAAAGACAACCTAGCCATGCAGCGGCATTGTGTGCGCAGCAGACATAAGTGTTGAAACAAGTAGCCGGATTATGGTATAACTATACATGTCTAAGGCAGCCCCCTGTTGAGGCTTGTGCAGTGAACTTTGCCAAGGCGAGCAGACCTAACATGTCTAGTGAATCATCAGGTCTATGTGAGTCATATCCATCTTCAAGGTGGATGCACGAGCAGCCATGAAATGTAAGGTTAGTACAACAAAGGTACCACATGTTACCACAATCTATAAATGTCCAACAGCATCAAATGACACACTGCGGCCTAGCCACCGACAGTTTGTGATGCAAAATGGCATTGCAAGCGACTCTGACCCCCTTCTAAACTGGTTGGTCACAGGCAACCAAACATACACCGTACAAATACCAACTGCAGTATTAGGGTTGACATCCCTTCACTCTAGAGACATTGAATAATTTGTTGTAGCATGCGAAGTAACATAACAAGCCTATCATGCCAATAGATCGATTACAAAGTAAGCATTGGGAGTTTAGGAGGTCTTCCCCTAACAAAGGGGGTGATTGTTAGGGGGGAGCCAATCTCAAAGTCTTGTGAGATAACTCAGGCCGATAATCTTAAACGTAGACGGAGATTTGTCTAGGAAGGCTCAATGTCTAAAGCAGAGGTAGATAGAGTGATAAAAGATTTTCTCGCGTAAACAATTTTATATTGATAAGATCTCTTCTCCATTGCTTGATAATGTTCAAATAGCACAGGAGGTACCTCGATATTCATATGCCGCGTCTGGGTGGTCATGGGCTCCATCTAGTTCACATACTAACTAAGTACCTGCTAACAAACCCTAGATTTTTCTAAAAGTGCGAACACCATTTGACTCTGACAATTCTGTTATCTCATTCGACTTCCAAATCGCAATACCATGAATTTTCCTCACAGTGCTCCACACATCAGTCCATTGGTCACAATCCAGCTTCGTCGGCATGGAGTCTTGCTTACCATTGCATACGTAGAATGGTCTCCATGATTGAACTAACAAAGGGGCCAGCTTTGTTATCGAACCTCTCAGCAGTGCAGATGTGTCCTGCACTCAACAGCTGCGAGGCATGAGATCGACTTGTCCCGATAATCGCACGAATAGCTATTATCCTTCCATTGTCATATCGTTATCGTATGATTCCATCAGTATTCGAATAATACTAGTGACGTATGTGAGTGCGGGTATGCTTGATTTCTCAAACTACCACATCCAACAACACCATTCAATTCTGCAACTTGCATCGCGGGAGTGTGGAGTACAGAATATGTTCCTTAACCATTGTCCATAAAAACATCCCGTTACTTGGTGACCACCTTCGCGATCCTTATCTTTAGTGCTTAGTAACCTTGTGGGGCATTGACCAAGTTGGCTCGAACCACTTGCATAAGCTTCCCAAAGGCCTTTCCTCATATAATCTGCGAACAGGATCCGGTCAGTCGGACGGCCGCGCCATATACAGGGTTACGAGGAGGGCTCCAATGACCATGTCCTTGGTAAGGGGACGCAACCACAGCGGCGTCTGCCAATGTAATGCTGTCCGAATGCTGGTGCGGGAAGGGGGTGTTAGCTTGTCCTTTTAAACTCATAATCCTAAGGTAGGGTAACTATAGGTCTTTATTCACTAATGGCAGGCTGAGCCTTCCGGTATGTCTAACAGTGATGGGGACATGTCCCCTGGGTGGGGGCTGTGGGAATCTCCTAAGGCGGAGCCCAAGGTGGGGGGACCACTCCCCCTGCATGTTTTTATCTCGGAGCGAAACGCCCTCACATCACAATTGATTTATGTGAACAAACAAATCAATTTAACTAAGTAAAAAAAGGAACCAACTACTCCCCAAGGCCCAGGCTGGCCAGGTCCCAAATGCAGTATTCAGCCACACTATCATACATCCGCTGATGACTCCGTTGCCGTGACAACCACAGTGAAAGAAAAAACCACACCAAACCTTTCGCGCTGCTTTCACCTCATTGGTCAACAACCAACTCTCACCACTTCATTCCCACTTTAAAGACTTTTCATCAACAAATCATCTCCACTTATTTGTTACCTTATCACCTGTATCAACAGACTCCTTCCAGCCTACCTTCTGATGCATAATAGACAAAGGGGCAGAGGGAGGGGGGGTGGAAACCCGTTGCCCCCCCTATTTAACCCGCACTGCTCTGAAGCCCCCACCTCACCTTACGACACCAGGATGGAAGAAGATTCCCCTCCTCCTGTCTCAACAGTTGTCTCTTACACCTCTCATTCTGCCGCTGAGAGTAAACCTACCACCCTTGAATCTCTCCAAGACGAAACCATTGCACTCATCAATCAGAAAAACTCCTTGGCTGATTATTACCAATACCTCTTGACACCCTTGAAGGCACTTTAGAAACACTTGAATATTGTTCAAGAAGGTCACATCCCGGATACTCAGGACCCCAAAGATCAGATTACCACCCTTCCTTACAACTCAACTATAACAGCAACAGAGCAAAGAACCTGCTCCTGCCACAACCACTACCCCTCTATCCTGACTATTTGTACCACTCCCTACCCTTACCTGGGCCCAGAAAGCTGCCCGAGCACCTGCCGCCCTTACTACTACACCTCCAACAAGCAAGAAGGCAATCCCTTCTGTTTTGACCAAACTCAACCTTACCATTGTCATTGAGAGAAATGCCATAGCCCTCCCTGATAATACCAACAACATCACCATCAGAAATGCAATCAACTCTGCAATTAAGAACCCTCTTATTGCAATCATAGAGTTCACTACCAACCATAATCTAAAACCTATCACCAAAGACACTACTCCTGCCATCTCGGTCTTCAAATTCCACCACTCATCCATTGAGAATGCCATCAGAGCCATCATAACTGCAGCAACCTGTCTTTGCAATGATCAAATCTGTCACAAGGTTCTCATTCCTGGCATTCCTACTTCCAGTTTCTTTACTAATTTCCAGTCTGAAGTTCAAGACTTCAACCATGGTATCCACCTCCTCCACCCTCCCAGATGGCTTACTGCAGAAGCCCAGTGTTCCAAGAATTCAGCATTGAGCATTGTTCTTACAATTGCAGGCAAAGATGCAGCAACTAAAGCCATTACCTCTCACCTTTCCCTCTTGGGCAGAAAGTTCAAAGTTGAGAAATATCGTACCTTTTGGCCAGATACCCAAAGCATCGACTCTTTAACCTTTAGATACCCACCTCCAAGTTCACAAATGACACCTACTGCAATTTATATGCTGGGAAACACTCAGCCTACCTCCATAACTGCGGCCAATCTGCCTGTCCTACCAAGGGCAAACAGTGCCTTCACATCACCATCAAATGCAGCAACGGCAGAGATCCACACCAGGCAGACTTCAAAGAATACTCCACCTACCTTAGCGTATACTAGGAAGCAACTGAGAGGAGGAACTGGGCTCAGTAGGTTTATATAATTATTTCCTTTTATTGGTTAGGCATTTGGCGGAGTGGAGCATTTCCTTTATTAAAGGGGTTGTCAGTATTTATGCCAGGGGGCTAATGAAATATGGACCCTATCAGGTAGCAGGAGGTAGATTACGGACTGGAGACACAGGTGTCCCAGATGTATCGTAGTTACCGCTTCTTAGCCTTTGTGCTTTAAAAGGTAATGATCTCAAATAATAATTATACCAGATGTATCGTAGTTACCGCTTCTTAGCCTTCGGGCTTTATAAGGTAATGATCTCTAATAATAATAATATAAACGGGATGCAACATTTCAAGATGAAAGAACACCTAACGAGAGAGGTGTAGGATCTGGTGCCAAGACCCAATAGGCGCGAATCAGATCATGATAGAATTATGTAGGGGTGATCAATGCAATAAGGAAAGACTTAGGAAGGTCAGGACGAAGGTGCACAGTACCAGACGCAGTCAGCATGCAAAAGGAAGGCACCAGACACAGTCAGGACATAGGACATGGGGTTTGTGCCCTTATGGTATCAGGACACAGCCTGTTGTCAAACACAATCTCACGAGGCAATGTCGGTTGAACCTTGCATGCTGATTTGCGATTGACATTCTGTGCATCATGTGTGTCAGCTGCATAGGATACACAGGATGCAAGCTATTTTCTTTGCCGATGTATTACCAAATCGCACAATTGAGGTAGAACAGGTTCAATAAGTGGTTTGTCTACTCCTGCTTAAAATAGGTTATGGTACATACGACCGAGCATACCAACCATTTCAGTAATGACCAAAAGTATGATCTCTATCATGAATATCTCAACAACAAACAATAAAAAATATAAAAGAAGAGCAAAATGAACCAGAATTGTGTAGATCCGCCTTGAAAATTATTTGCTTCCTCATCTTGGATACATTGCTGGAGTGTTGGCTGGAGGGTGTTGTGATCAATCTGGTATTCCTTCATTGTCACCATGTACACCAATGTACCATAACTTATTTTAAGCCCGAGTACTAGATGCTCAATGTAAAGATAATAAATTCTTCAGTTAAGAAGACATCAGACAACACCTAGGACTCCAACACGAACAGGTTATCATATCAATCCTTACTATTTCCATACAGCTTATGCAAAAATACCAATCAGATGTGTTGCAGCAAGTTTCGCTTGCCAGAGAAACCACTTCGGATTGGCAAGTCAAACAACATGAGTTAAACAAGCGGATAACCAGAGGACAAGAATGTCGGCTAACTAACATATAAGATATGGGTTCCTCTACTACAAGCATTGCTTTTATATACAAGCAAACGATATGCTCAAGAGAGATATTGCCAAAGGATGTCACAACTTGCAGGTAGCAGGACATTTCTGTATGGAAAAAATGGTTGAGTTAGTACCCAGAGATTTCTACTGGAAAGGACTAATCGAATTGATAAACAGCTAGGTTTGGTTGTATAATAAATGTCAACACAGCAAGTCTCTACGACCTGCAATATAGGGACTGCTTCCACCATTACAAGTACCCTATGCAGCATGGGCCTCCATTTCAACTGACTTCATAATCCAACTTCCAGAATCCCAAGGACACTTCCAGATACTAGTGATAGTTGACCAGTTCACCACAATGCCACTCTTTATCAGTCTACCAACAAACATGACTTGAAAGAATGTTGCACAAGTTTTATTCAGGAAGTATGGCAGCTTCAAGTAGTACCCACTGAAATAATTTCGGCTATGCATATAAAGTTCTCTGGAGTGTTATGGGAATCCCTATGTACTGGGGATTAAAAGAAAGATGACAACAGTGTACCAGCCTCAGACAGATGAACAAATAGAAAGAACCAACCAAGTGCCAGGAAGGTTACCTCCGATGTTTGGTAAACTACGAACACAAGGATTGGTACCAGATAATGCCACTAGCTGAGTTCGCTTACAATAATTCCACAATAAATACATTCAGAATGTCACCTTTTTAAGCTAAAAATACACATACCTTGCACAAACCGAGTGGATAAAGGTACAAGAAGCTGAAAATCCAGGAGCAGAGATTTACCGTGACTAGTTGAAAATCATTTTTGCCAGAGCAGCAGACATGCTTAAGAATACCTGCAAAGCAATGAAAAGATACTATGATTAGAAAGCATTACCACAACTTGATCTCAAAGAAGGAGATCAAGTAATACCCAAGGCGCAGAATATCTGAACCCAAAGGTTATTGAAAAAGTTAAGCTAAAACTCTACCCAACTTTTAAAATCATTGAGAAATCACGCAACCGAGCATTCCAGATAGAAATTGCCGCACTTAAGAATACACCCTGTATTCCATGTATCACTCTTAGAACCATATTGAATCTCAGTTCAAGAAGAAAGATAACAGTCCTCACAACAACGGAAGAGATCAATGTAGATTTCGAATGCGAAGTCAACAGAATTTTGAAGAGTCAAATAATCTCTTACCCAAGAAATGTTTGTGGTTGCAATGAAAAAGCGGATGCACAAACTAAGCTTGTTTCTGAAGCGGAAAGGGTGTTCAGAGGATTACAACACCTGGGAACCACTTTAGAGTTTGGACAACTCTAAAGAATTAGTAGAAAGTTTTCATGTAAAAACCTCGATATGCCAAGCAGGGCAGATGATGAAAATGGAGGAAAGATTTTCCTCATCTGGTTAAGCAAACACATGATGTTTTTTACCCTACTGTAGAGAGTACAAAAAGGATTTCATTTGTTATGTATATTTGTACGAGTAGAGGAATATCTGAAGCATTCAGGATAAAGCATCTGAGGAGGAAGCTAGTGTTAGGCATACGAGAAGGCTTAGCCCGCCCTTAGTTAATAAAGACCCATAGTTACCCTACCTTGGGTCCTAAGTTCAAGTATGTCAAGCTAACACCCCCCTCTGGCACCACCGGTGGGATGACGTTACACCAACTGATACCATATTAGTTGTGTCTCATCACCTAGGACACTATGATTGGAACCCTCCTCTTAACACAGTATATGTCGCGGCCATCCCACCAAATGGATCCCCTTGGCAGGATATATGAGTGGGGAACCTTGAAGAGCTTATCCAAGGGTTTTGGACAGAATTAGTTTTGGTCGCATAATCTTATGGCTGGTGTTTTATAGTAGGATAGAATATTGGCCGAACGTAATGGGATGATTTCGATCTAACTATCCCACGCATATGGAATGAGGATATATCAACACCCACATATATTGATATGTTCACTAGAACTATCAATGAGAATCTATTGATAAAGATATACATAGTGAGCAATATTTACCATTTGTATGATCGTGAACACTAGTCTCTCCTATCCCTTAGATATGGCGGTGTGGTCTTTGACTGTGAACTATCAGAGGTTCGATGACAAAGTTGGCCTCTTGGTTCAAACAAGAAGCCTGAAAATGTATGTATTTGACCATCTTCTTGGAATCAGGGGACCATGCATCTCTTACTGATAAAGTCTACCAAAGACCAGAACAAACAGTGCTCTGAGCCTGATGTTGGTAATGGGGCGATTAGTTCTCAGGGTCAAAAGTTGTTTGTACTTTTTAATAAGATAGGATTTAGATATTAGATACTTAGTTAGTTCGAGGGTTAGATGTAGCCCAAAAAAACTGAGATGTAGTATATAAATATCAAAGTGCCACACACACTTTAGCAAAAATCATCAAGCACCGGAGAAGAGATCTTATCAAAATAATAAGTTTTATGCTAGAAAAATCTTTTATCATTCTATCTACTTTCATAGGCACACTTCACTTGAGCCTCCCTAGACAATCTCTATCTACAATAAACATTATTGGCCTTACTTATCTCATATAGTCTTAGAGATTGGGTACTGCCTAACAAGGAGTAGTGTAGAGGAGGAGTACTGACACGCCCTAGGGCAAGCCCATGATGTTGAATGGGGTTTGAAAAGTGTTGATAATCTTGCACTGTTGAGATTTCAATCACCGTGTGTATTGAGCAGATGGAGGATGTCACTACCTTGAACTTATCACCTATGATATGGCTGCCTGAGTAAAGCATTCAATAATCCACAATAATTAATCTTCTCAATAAGATCAATTTACCCATTTTCCACAGTATTTGCACCTTTTGGAGTGGTGAAATCCTGATCTGGATACATATTTGGCCCTTAATCCAGATACCAATTCTTTTCAAAGATTTTTTATTTCCCCTTAGACCTCATGCCAAACATTTCTCACTGTCAACCATTTATTGCACTCTACGGACCGTTTACCAAAACTTAGTTTATTCAGGTTCTTCTTCTTGTGTTGAAATCGATGCAGAAAATGATGCCATTCCGCTTCCTTAGACAATGGTGGAAAGTGAGACATAAGATTCTTGGCGCTATTTCTTAATTCACCTTTGGCAATCAATCCCAGAAGTTAATCAGGCCTGACAAACAGGTATTTGCCTGATCAAGATAAAGGCCTTGTATCAGGAGATGCCAGGCTACCATTTGCCTACCTTATCTACTGTACACACTATATTAAGAGCCAAAATTTGGCCTGAAAGAACACGATTTATTTGATAAAATTGCAAATACTCTTACAAAGAAATTCTATCAATCAACTTTGGCTGAAATTGTGGAATTAAGTAAACCACTTACCAATTACACCAATAAATTAGACTGAACAAAGTGGGCAGCACCATAGTTTTCTGAGTATTCATATAGGCACCATACCTCAAATATTCCCAAGTAAATCAATGCAATACTCTAAGACGAGTGGCAATTACTATATCTTGTATAAATTGATGCAATTGAAAACAAACATCTGCACTTGCAGTTTCAGAGGAGGCAGGAGGGTGAGATCAAGTTTCTTACTAGAGACAGGCTTACCAAGTATGGACAGAGCTTCTTAAAAGGTAATATATTATCACTTATACTATGCTGAATGCTCTTAGAGTATTTAACATTGAGCATAGTACTAATTGTAATTTAATTTTCAGAAGAAATTGCCTTTGGATAGCAGGGAAGTGTTCAACTCTCCGACACAAATATTACTGGTGTTACATACCTTGATGGAAAGTTCTATGAAGTTCACCTTGCACATGCTTGGTGTTCATGGAATGGCTACGAAGAAAATAGAGTTCTCTGTGGCCACACTCTCGCTTGCATTTGCTATCTTCAAAAAGAACCTACTGCCTACATGCCTCAAAACCTTCACATTGATGCCTTCCAAAAAACCTCCAAGAGCAACATTTTGCCAATTGATATTACACTACCCTTAACACTATTTAATATAAATCTAGGAGATTTAATGCTCAATTATACACCATCTAGTCAGAGGATAAATCACTGCCTACTGAGAGCAAATCTTGATCTTTTAGCCAACAATTTACAGGTATCAGAATCGCTTAGTATTGTAGAAACAGCTGAGTTGTAGAAACATAATCGAATAGTTCTGGGTGGGTGTTCTTGTGCTTATGGTACTAAGGCTTTCTTTAAGTTAGTTGCTCTTCATACCAATTCACAAATCACTCTTACCAGCAATTCTACTGGCCAGCTGGGCATCTTCTGGCAACAGTCTGCAACTTACTGGTCTCTACCATCATTCTCTAATCTCAACTCACTTCTCAACACACTTCTCAACTCACTTGGACCTGGACCTTGGAGGGAGCAAGAGCCTGGGAGGCCATCGGATTTGGGTGGCTTAGCAACAGTTCAGGATAGGCCTTGTCAACCACCTGTTGGAAGTCTAAAAGGTAGGCCAAAAACTGTGCTCTGTCGGCCTGATGATCGAAGAAGGCGAATACAGCTACAGCAACGCACCAGACAATTACCTCAAGCTCCAGATTCTGGTGTCCAACATTGCTCAACTTGTTGGCAACTAGAACATAATTCAAGGTCATGTCACTGCCCTCCCCAAATCTAATACTGTACAACCTACAATCACCAAGTTGTGTGCTATGTAGTTAGAGTTTCACTGATTTTTTATCTCTCTTAGAGTGGCTGAGTGGCTTTGCTTTTGTTCGATTTTTCACCTCCTATTCTATATCTCTTTTTACTATCTATTGTGTCAGGCATAATTTTATCTGTTTACAAATTTTGTATTTTGTTATAGTTTTTTCAAATTGAAAGGGAATTTATCCTGCTATATTCAGTAGACACTGGATAACAATGTGCCCCTCCCCCCAGGTCCTGAGGTTTAGTTGCACTCATTAGATTTAACTGACGAGCATTGTGTCTTCATCAGCCAAAATAATGCTTGGTGCCAGGTGCGCCCTCTGCTTCTGGGGTACCTAGCTCACAGGATGTCAACCGTGAAAAAGGACGCAACCACTTACACTTAGTCACATCTGGCCTACCAGGCTCAACACCATATCTTCAGCGCATCACCTGGGGCAACACCATATCTTCAGGGCTTTAACTGACTCACAGCCATATTTTCTGGGTGCATCCTAATATGTAACTAAATATTCAGGATTCACTCTGGAATCAGGTCATATGTCCCCCCTTTGACTGCTTTGTCCTAGGTCACAATACTTGTTTTTACACTAAGTCTTCATAAAGTACATTTAAACAGTCTTCTATTAAATATCTAATACTACTACTTAAGCTAAATGATCTAAATACAGGCAGCACCTCACTGATCGCTTCCCCATAGCCCCTCCCAGCATCCCTCTCAGTTACAGTGGTAAGATCATGGGTATTGACCCCATATGAATGGGCCCTATACCGGCGTGTAGCTGGCATCGAGCCCAACAACCTCCAGAAGACGGAATTGGAATCCGTCAAGCGGTTGTGGAGTAATCAGCTATCGAGTAAAGTTCCGCCAGCATGCTACATAAGACCCCCTCGACAGAAGACAGTGAAGTGACTTCATGATTTTTAATTCCACAGGGATTTACCTTATACCATTGTGTAGCTGGTGTCAAGCCCAATAATCCCCAAAAGACTGAATTGGAATCCATCCAGTGGTTGTAGAAGAATCTGCAATCGAGAAAGGTTCCGCAATCATACATCAGCAAAAATACTAGCCTGCGTCCTGGGCATCCTGTGCGTCAGACGCACCTGACGCACAGAAAGTCAATCGCGAATCAGGACGTACAGGGTGTCCACCTAACACTCAGGACGCACAGGGCGCACCCCTAACACTCAGGACGCAACCAGACGCAGCACCTAATTCTCAGGACGCAACCAGACACAGCACCTAATCCTCAGGACGCAACCAGACGCAGTACCTACTCTTCCTGAGATAACTGAAATAAGCGAAGGGTCCCCCCTTTACCTGTTTCTGACCTTGGTCACCCGGGTCACAATATATTTTACATCATGAAAAGGTATTAAATTTACTACTAATAGTCTTCTATTCTTCTAATATACAGCTCATTGAATCCCCCCACCCCCTCTTGCCTCACCCAGGACCATATAGCTACATGGAAAATGGGCACCTCAGAACCCTCATTATACCGGTGTGTAGTTGGCATTGAGCCCAGTGACGTCCAAATAACGGAATCAAAATTGGTTCAGCGGTTGTGGAGGAATCCGCCATCGAGTTCAGGATTTGTAGAGACAAAAGACCACTCTCAGAAGGGTGGCGAACTCCATGAATACTGATGCGCCAGAGACGGACCTTATACCGGGGTGTAGCTGGCGTAGAGCCCAATGATGCCCAAGTGACAGATCCAAAATCGGTCAACCGGTTGTGGAGGAATATGCCATCGAGTTCATGGTTAGTAGAGACAAAGGACCACTGTCAGAAGGGTGGGCGATCTCCATGAATATTGATGCGCCAGAGACATACCTTAAACCGTCGTGTAGCTGGCATCGAGCCTAACGATGTCCAAGTTACAGAATCAAAATCGGTTAAGCGGCTATGGAGGAGTCTGCCATCGAGTTCAGGATTGTTAGAGACAAAAGACCACTCTCAGAAGGGTGGTGAACTCCATGAATACTGATGCGCCAGAGACATACCCTATACTGTCATGTAGCTGGCGTCGAGCCCAATGATGTCCAAGTTACAGAACCAAAATCGGTGATGCGGTTGTGGAGGGATCTGCCATCGAGGCCTGGGATCGCCAGCATCTCCTCTCAGCCTTCCCATGACCCCCCACCAGAGTTGAGAGCGATTTCATGGGTATTGATCTGACAGTGACGTTCCTTATACCGGCGTGTAGCTGGCACCGAGTCCAACAATGTCCTGCCTTCAGATCTGAAATCGCCTAAGGAGTTGTGGAGGAATGTGACATCGAGTTCTGGGATCGCCAGCACCACCCCTTCTGCCTTCCCAAGACCCCCTGCAGATTAAATGGTAACTTGATGAGTATTGATGCGATAGAGACGTACCCTATACCGGCGTGTAGCTGGCGTCGAGCCAAACGACGCCCAGGTGACAGATCCAAAGTGGGCTTAGCGGTTGTAGAGGAATCTGCCATTGAGTCCTGGGATCGCCAGCATCCCCTCTCAGCCTTCCCAGGAACCCCCCCCCCAGACTATGTAGCGACTTCATCAGTATTTATGCGACAGTGACGTCCCTTATACCGGCGTGTAGCTGGCATCGGGCCCAATGATGTCCAGGTGACAGATTGAAGATCGGTCAAGTGGTCGTGGAGGAATCCGTCATCGAGTTCAGGATCGCCAGAGTGTTAGGATTCCTAAGGACCACTCTCAGAAGGGTGGGCAATTTCCGTGAGTATTGGTGCCACAGAAACGTCCTTCATACCGGCGTGTAGCTGGCCTCGAGCCCAATGATGTCCAGGTGACGGATTGAAAATCGGTTGACCGGTTGTGGAGGAATCTGCCATCGAGTTCAGGATAGCATGGCTGTTAGGATTCCTAAAGACCACTGTCAGTAGGGTGGGCGATCTCCATGGGTATTGATGTGACAGGGACGTACCTTATACCATTGTGTAGCTGGCATCCAGCTCAAGGACGCCCAGGTGACAGATTCAAAATCGGTGCAGCGGTTGTGGAGAAATCCGCTATCGAGTTCTGGGATCGCTAGCATCCCCTCTCAGCCTTCCCAGGA